>ENA-ORNY01001271-ORNY01001271.1-human-gut-metagenome-genome-assembly--contig:-NODE-1271-length-14869-cov-3.398069_pt1 | contig 14869 bp, 9 predicted proteins | sample MGYA00242122_ERZ509036 | MGnify/ENA primary metagenome ERZ509036 (study PRJEB26280, sample SAMEA2338696) | human gut metagenome | biome: human gut; feature: human-associated habitat; material: faeces... | reverse complement strand
CGGCACCGGTGATGGCATGGTTGCGATCGGTGACGATGCCCAGCTGCTTGGCGATGGCCACGGCGGTGTCGATGTGGTCGCCCGTGATCATGACGGTGCGAATACCGGCGTCATGGGCCTCGCGGATGGCGTCGGCGACCTCGGGGCGGACAGGGTCAATCATGCCGGACAGGCCGCAGAAGACCAGGTCGTGCTCGAGCGCAGTGGGGCTGCAGTCTGCCGGAACCTCAGTGTAGGTGCGGCTTGCCAGCGCCAGCACGCGCAGGGCCTCGTCGGCCATGGCCTTGTTGGCGGCCACGAGCTCGGCGCGACGCTCCTCGGTCAGCGGAACGACCTTGTCGCCGTCGTAGATATGGGTGCACAGGCCGATCACCACGTCGGGCGCGCCCTTGGTGTACTGCTCATACTCACCGTCAAGGGTCTCGACGACCACGGACATCATCTTGCGGCCCGAGTCGAACGGGGCCTCGCCCACGCGCGGGTGCTCGGCAGTCAGGCCAGTGAGGCCCGCCTTGCCGGCATCGTTGACGAGCGCGCACTCAGTCGGCTCGCCCACGGCCTCGCCCAGGTCCTCGTCCCACTGGGCATCGGAACACAGCGCCATGCCGGCCAGGAACTTCTCCTTAGGCGCAGCGAGCTCGTGCTTGACGACGGTCATCTTATTTTGGGTAAGGGTACCGGTCTTGTCGGAGCAGATGGTCTGCGTGCAGCCAAGGGTCTCGACGGCAGAGAGCTTGCGGATGATTGCCTGGCGCTTGGCCATCTTGGTCACGCCAAGCGACAGCACGATGGTCACGACGGCGACCAGACCCTCGGGGATGGCAGCGACGGCGAGCGAGACGGCGACCATAAAGGTGTCGAGCAAGGCAGTCGGGTCGGTAAGGACGTTGCCCACGCCGTGGCGGAGGATATCAACGCCAAAGATCACGACGCAAATGATAATCACCATGATGGTGAGGATGCGGCTGAGCTCGGCGAGCTTCACCTGCAGCGGCGTGAGCTCTTCCTTGGCCTCGGCCAGGGCGCCGGCGATCTTACCCATCTCGGTGTTCATGCCGGTGCCGACCACGACGGCGCGGCCGCGACCGTACACCACGGTGGAGCCCATGTAGCACATGTTCTTGCGGTCGCCGAGCGGCACGTCATCGGTGCCCGCGGCAAGCTCGATCACGTTGGCGTGCTTCTCTACGGGCACGGACTCGCCGGTGAGTGCGGCCTCTTCGATCTTCATCGTAGCGCTCTCGAGCACGCGGCAGTCGGCCGGGACGGAGTCGCCCGCCTCGAGCATGATCACATCGCCGGGCACGAGCTCGGCGCTCGGCAGGTGCACGAGCTTGCCGTCGCGCAGAACCTTGGACTGCGCGGCGCTCATCTCCTGCAGGGCCTCGAGAGCTTCCTCGCTCTTGGCCTCCTGAACCACGCCCAGCACCGAGTTGACGATAACGACGAACATGATGATGGCGACATCGGCAAAGTCCGCCTCGCCCTTGACCATGCCCGTGAGCGCGCTGATGACGGCGGCAACGATCAGCATGATGACCATGGGGTCGGCCATCTGCTCAAAGAAGCGCTTCCACAACGGCGTCTTCTCGGCTTCCTCGAGCTTGTTAGGGCCTGTCTTGGCGAGGCGCGACGACGCCTCGTCGTTGCTCAGGCCAAGGTTCTCATCGACACCCTGGTCGCTGAGCACCTCCGCCGCGGCGGACAGGTATTCCTTTTGCATATAGAGTCCCCTCCTGGGATTCGGGCCACTCAGCAGATTGATGCCCGATCATAATTCCCAGGAGAAGGGCAAGGGCTCATCAAGGCTGCCGTGCTGAGCGGCAGTTGATAGTGGAGCTATGGTACCCCAAAGCGACGCGTCTAGCCAAAACATTCCATCTGGAAACACGGCACAGGCGCAACGGTGCAGACAGTGTGATGCTCAACATTGATAAAACGTTTTTTCTTCGGCGCATCGTCAGACTGAAATATCGCCCAGATAGCAGCGGTTAGAACGGTTGGTAAAGTTTTTGCATATACCGTTTTTCCGCAAAAAATGAACTTCTAATTCGGCATACGGTCGATTTTTTTGGGTATTCGGTCGGCATTTCGTTATAATCATCTCAGTTTTATTTCTTATGGTTTATCTATCAGCGCAAGACGATGTCAGATGGAGGTCTGAATGTACAAGCGCACCAAGATTGTATGCACCATGGGTCCCGCCTGCGATAGCGACGAGACCATCCGCGAGATGATCAAGGCGGGCATGAACGTCGCCCGTTTTAACTTCTCGCACGGCTCCTACGACGAGCACCACGGTCGCATCGAGCGCGTCCGTCGTATTTCCAAGGAGCTCGGCATGCCCGTCGGCATCCTGCTCGACACCAAGGGCCCCGAGGTCCGCACCGGCCTTTTGGTCGATGGCAAGAAGGTTGCCGTCAAGACCGGCGACAAGATCGTCGTCACCGCTCAGCCCACGTCCGAGGATTTCCACGGCACCGCTGAGCACATCTCCCTCGACTACCTGGCTCTGCCCTCCGAGGTCGAGAAGGGCTCCCTCATCCTGATCGATGACGGCCTGGTTGCCCTCGAGGTCGAGTCCGTCGACGGCCAGGACATGACCTGCGTCGTTAAGAACGACGGCCTGATCGGCGAGCGCAAGGGCGTCAACATGCCCAACGTCAACATCTCTCTGCCCGCCATCACCGAGCGCGATCGTCAGGACATCCTCTTTGGCCTGACCGAGAACATCGACTACATCGCCGCTTCCTTCATCCGTGACGGCGAGTCCGTCCGCGGCATCCGCAAGCTTTGCCGCGAGAACGGCGGCGAGCACGTGACGATCTTCCCGAAGATCGAGTGCGCCCTGGGCGTCGAGAACTTCGACGAGATTCTCGAGGCTTCCGACGGCATCATGGTCGCCCGTGGCGACCTGGGCATCGAGATCAAGCCCGAGCTCGTTCCGCACATCCAGAAGGAAATCATCGCTAAGTGCAACGCAGCCTACAAGCCCGTTATCACCGCTACGCAGATGCTCGACTCCATGCAGCAGAACCCGCGCCCGACGCGCGCCGAGGTTGCCGACGTTGCTAACGCCATTTACGACGGCACCGACGCCGTTATGCTCTCTGGCGAGTCCGCTGCCGGTAAGTACCCGGTCGAGGCCGTTAAGATGCAGGCCAGCATTGCTCTCGAGACCGAGAAGTACCTCCCGGCTCACGCTCCGCTCGAGGTTCCGGCTGACGCTCACGGCACCCGCGTCGTCAACAACGTTGTGGGTATGTCCGCTGTGAACATGGCCACCACCGTTGGCGCCAAGTGCATCACCGTGCCCACGACCACCGGTCGTACCGCTCGCCTGATCTCGCACTTCCGTCCCAACATGCCGATCTGCGCTTTCTCCCGCCACGAGTGGGCCGTCCAGCAGATGATCATGTACTGGGGCGTCATCCCGCACCAGGCAGAGATTACCCAGGGCACCGTCAACGGTACGATCGTCAAGGCGATCGAAACCGCTAAGGAGCTCGGCTACGTCAAGACTGGCGATTTGACCGTCGCTACCGCCGGCGATCCCCGTATGAGCGTCCAGCTCGAGGACAAGGTCTCCTCGACCAACGTCGCTTACGTCGCTCAGGTGCGCTAAATCGCACTTGCAAGCAGATTTGCATTGCAAAGGGTCCGGACGGCTTCGCCTTCCGGACCCTTTTCTTTGCGTCAATGCCGGCGCACGGCAAAACACGCACTCATTTCTTTACCAAAAGCGCGAAATCCACCCTTCGAGGCCCAAAAAATAAAGTACCAAGCGCTAAAAGTGTTCGCCCGGTGGCAAGCCCGCACCTTGACCGACGCTGCTAAATCGTTTTAGCAAGGTCAAAATCGACCGCGTTTTCGGAAGTATGCGGCAAATTCTGGAACCTCCGAGCACACCCTGTTTTTTCGCAACAAAATGCCTGATAAACTAGCCTCAAAAGCCAGGTCTGCTCATAGGGTTCAGATTTTGCCGCATACTTCCGGATTGACGCTGGCATCACTCGCTTCAAAGAGATGATTTCGGCCAGGAGGGCATTATGGACCTGACGCTTTGTGGGCAATCCGCCTTTAACTACTACCGCATCCCGCCGCAGGTATTAGGCCTTTACCCCGCCATTAGCCTTGGCAATATGGATCGCAGATGTTGCGGCCTCGGAAGTCGTGCAGTTGTAAAAGACCTGCTTCACGCACCGCTTCACAGGCTTGTATTCACTCGGGCACAATCCGGATCACGTAGCTTGTTCAAGTCGCACCTCCTGACCCAGGAACCACCTCCAGGGTCGTTTAGGCAGACTGAGCATGGGTTTGATGTCACATCCCCGGAGTTCACACTGCTCAACCTTGCTACGCAGGTCTCACGCAACCAGTTACTCATGGCTTGTTACGAGATGTGCGGCTCCTTTGCAGTGTTTAAGCCCTGCGAGCGAACGCAACAACAACTCGATGAAGCTATTTCGCTTATGCTCATTCCGCCCGACTGTGGTTGGAAACGCGTTGTCGACACCAAGGGAAATGACACCAACTTGTGGAAGCGCACGCCGCTTCTTACCGCAACGGATATCTCCGCGTTCGCCAAACAGGCCGCAGGTCTGCGCGGCGTTAAGCAGCTCCGCTGGGCGGCCGAGCACATGACAGGGCAGACCGCCTCGCCCTTCGAAGTACAGACCTCCATGCTTGTCTCGCTCCCCCGCGACGAGGGCGGCATGGGCATCAACATCGCAAACAACGTGCGCATCCCACTCAGCGACGCCGCGCGCTCACTGTATGACAAAACCTGCTGCTACGCCGATATCCTCATCGAGAGCAACACCGACAGCATGGGCGTTATCTTGGAATGCCAAGGCCGCTCCGCCCACGATGGCGAAGCCGCAAGCCTCTCCGACGCCGAGCGCACCACTGCGCTCACCAGCATGGGCTATGACGTTATCCAGATAACCTATGAGCAAATCAAAGACACGAAGAGCTTTAACAACATCGCCGAACTCATCCATAAAAAGGCGGGGCTCCCCTACATCCCAAAGACCGATCAGGAACGCACCACCGAAGATGCCCTGCGGCGGGAGCTGTTGGTCAATTGGGATGAACTGTTCACCGTCAAGCCGGCCGGCTAACAGCTAGCGATCAGGGGCAGAGCGGGCATACCGGGTGATGCGACGCGGGCGGCAAATCCCGCCTCGGTTAGCTCGACGACCTCGGTAAACGTTGCATCGAAAAACTCCTCGGTTAGCAAGCGATACGGCGGATGATCGGGCTCGCCGGGGTTTTCGCGTACAATCTCGTGCATAACGCCAATGGTCTTGAGCACATACTCCTTATGGATGGGATACTGACCAAAACGCGTCGCCGCAGTATAGAGGCGATCGGTCGCGCGCGGAACCGAAACGATGCCGAGCGTCTTGCCAAACCAGTCAAAGTCGCCTTGCTTTTTAATGCGGATTTCCCGGCCCGGCTTGCCGCCGTGCGCCTCCAGGTACTGATTCACGCGCGTATTCCACACGGTATCGGCCACGAGGTGAGACCAAACACCCAGCGTCAGATCGAGCAGCGACTGCGCCACGTCATCGGGCGCAAGCGAAAGCTCGCTAGCACCGGGACCGACAACCGGCTCGGCGTCCTTGTAACGTTGGGGATAATGCACCCGATTGAGTCGCTCGCGCTCCTCGGCGATCGAGGTCGCGGCAGCCGGCGTACCAACAGACGCCCCTTTGAGCAGCGGCGCCACATAGGTATCCCAAAACTCATGCTCGCGCGGCTTAGGGATAGGCTCGGGGTTTGCAAAGTGCGTAATGCGATACGGAATGGGATCAGCGATGCCAGGGACCATATAGCCCACGAAGATATCCGGAACCACGCAGCCAAACAAAAAGGCATTGCGGTCGCGCACGCTATTGGCAAGCGCACCGGTGCGCTCCAGCAAACGCTCCGTCTGAGCGATATGAATGTTCCAGCTTGGCATAGCCACCCCCATAAAAACCTGGATAACTATACCATCACGGCAAAGCCGCGCGGGCGGCTACGCACGCTCTACGCAGCAACTATTCCGCAGCGCCGCTCTCGGTTCCATACGACGACACCGGCGCCTCGACCACATGGTGATATCGATCGATATAGATGGTGCGGGCGCCCAGGCGCCGCACCAAATCCTGATGATGCGTGCTCATCAAGACCGTCTTGCCGGCAGCAACATAGGCCAGTAGAAAGTTGACCACGATGTCGCACGAGTCCTCGTCAAGTCCGTTGGTAGGCTCGTCGAGCACCAGGATATCCGGGTTCATCGACACCACCGCAGCCAGCGCAACGCGCTTCTTTTGCCCGCCCGAAAGCTGATAAGGCGAGGCATCGACCAGATCGGCAACCTGAAACAGCTCCATGGCATCGCGGACGCGGCGCTCGAGCTCGTCTGCCGGCAGCCCCATCTGCGCGGGACCAAAAGCAACTTCCTCGCCCACCGTAGCGCAGAACAGCTGGGCGTCGGCATTCTGGAACACAAAGCCCACGCGCTGATGAAAACGCTGAGCGGCCGCAGAATCCTTTAGAAACGCCGCATCGACCGCATGCCCGTCGAACAGGTACGCACCCGCGTCCGCAAGCTCAAGGCCGTTGATAAGACGCATAATCGTCGTCTTGCCGCAGCCGTTAGGACCAAGCAGAGCAACGAGCTCTCCACGGTTCACCTGCAATGAAACGCCATCGACCACCGTATGACCCGCATAGGAAAACACCACGTCGCGAAACTCGATGAGCGGCGTGGCCTCGGTGCCGGCAGCACCGCTCGCACCCATCGCGTTATTCGTATCGTTTGCCAAAACGTCGCCCTTCCCTACTCACATCAACGGTTCGACCGTCCGCGCTACAGCACCGCGCACAACACGGCGAGCAACGCCACAACGGCCGCGTAAACCGCATCGTGCCAGCCAAAGCCGCTCCGTGCAAGCGCCGAATACACGCCGGCGAAGCCGCGACACAGCATGGCCTCGTCCATCGCACGACTGCATTCCATCGCCTTGATAAACGTCATGCCCATGATACCCGCGATCGAATCGGTACGCGAAAATCCCTCGGGCGCACGGCCAACGCTGCGCAGCATGACCGATTCGCACAGATCGTGCGCCGTGCGTCCCAGCACCTCAATATGCTTGAGCGCCATATCAAACGTAAAGATGACCTCGTCGGGTAGATGCAGCATCTTGAGCGCCGCCGACATGCGGCTCCAGGTGAGCGTCCACGAAACGCCCAGCACGAGCGACACGTTAATGAACGTCTTGAGCGCAATTTTGAGCATGGCGCCCGTAGCGGAAGCGCCCAGCAGCAGGGCAGGCAGCGCCAAAACCACGGCGAGCCCCGCGGCGCCAAGCGCCGGCACAAAGGTCGCGCGCAGCCCGCGTACGGGGCGCACGGCAACCAGCACCAGCGCAATGGCCGCCATCAACATGAGGTACAGCGGGCTCTGCGTCAGGCACACGCACAGGACGCAAACGAATATCCCCACCAGGCGCACCGGAGCCGAAACGCAAGAAAGAGCGCGGTCGACCATCGACCCGCCCTCGTGCGCGCCCCCACCCAGGCGAACCCGCTCAAGCAGGCTCGCCAGGTGCAGGACGTTCTTTTGCATCACGCGATGACGAGCGCCCGTGGGCTCGTAACGCTGCTCGACCGCAAGCCAGCTAGGCAACTCGGCTATTGCCATGAGCACCGCTTTCCTTAACCGTCAGCGAGATCAGACGGAATGCGATGGTAAGCACCGCCACGCCAATCACGCCGGACAGGATATACATGGCAGCCTGACCGGCAAAGCCAAGGCCCTGCTCCTCGGAATAAGCCTGCAGGTAATCACCCGTAGGCAGCGCATCGGCAAAGGTCGGGGTGTCGAGACCGACCGAAGCCTGCAGGCTGTCGTCGCCAACCTCCTGAACGGCGGTCGCGGCGCCCTCGGCGTCCCACTCGCCCCATGCGTCACCTGTGGCAAGCAAGCCGAGCGGCGTAGCCACGACAAGCACGGCGACCAGAATGAGCGTGGGGACCAGCGAGGTCTTCTTGGCAGTACCATCGCCGGCAAGCTGTCCATCGACGGCCTCGGGCCCGACGATAACGCCCGGCGCCGTCTTCTTGATAAAGCCGTAGATCGCGGCCGTCGCCACGCCCTCGACCACACCGGCAACCAGCATATGCGGGATCAACATGGCCGGAATAGCCACGGACAGCGGGAAGGGGCAGTACAGCGGCGCGCCCGAAGCGTTGGTAAAGAGCATCGGCTGAATACCAAACTCGATTGCCGCGCACAGGGCCGCCAGACACAGACCGACCCAGCCGCTTACGACGGCCGAAACCGAGGTGCCCCAGCCCTTGCCATGCAAACGGCTGTTGAGCGCACGAAACACGATAGCAGCGGCAAACGGCAGCACGAAGGCCATGTTAAAGCAGTTGGCGCCAAACGACAGAACGCCGCCGTCGCCAAACAGCAGCGCCTGCAGCGCCAGCGCGACTGAGACGGCAATGGCAGCGGCCTCGGGGCCAAGCAGCAGTGCGATGAGCGCACCGCCAACGGCGTGACCAGTAGTACCGCCGGGCAGCGGCACGTTGAACATCATGAGCAAGAAGGAGAATGCGGCGCAGATGCCCAGGAACGCCATATGCTCGCGATCGAGCGTGGCGCGCACCTTCTTGATGCAGTGAACCCAAACGGGCACCATCGCCACTGCCATGACGGCATCGGTCTGCGGGGACAGGTAGTTGTCTGGAATGTGCATATACGCCTCCCGGTTATCGGCGCACGGAATTGCAACGCCGCTAAAATCACCTTGTCAGTGTTACGTAATGTTCGATTCGTAACACGCCGCGGGCTATCATAGCAAAACGGCGCACTGCCGACAAAGCAGCACGCCGTTATGTAATGCGCGTGTCATATATGCAGGCTCAACGGTGCCTTATACCGAGCATAGCAATCACGTAGGACTCGGCGGCAGCCACCGCTGGCCTATACCCAGCGCAAATCCTAGCCGCGGACCTCGCCGTTTACGCCCTTGCACACCTTGGTGACGATCTTCTGGTGCGCTTTTTCGACCTCTTCGCTGGTGAGCGTGTGGTCGTCGGAGCGATACGTGAGCGCAAAGGCCATGGACTTCTTGCCCACGCCCACGCGGACCGGATCGCGGTAGACGTCGAACAGGCGCACACCCTCGAGCAGCTTGCCGCCGGCGCTGGTAATGCGGCGCTCAAGATCCTCGCAGGTCACAGCGTTGTCGACCACGATAGCAAGGTCGTGCTCAACGGCAGGGTACTGCGAGAACTCGCGGTAGTTCTCCTGGTTGCGGGCGCCCTTGATCAGCTTGTCCAGGTCGAGCTCAAAGGCAACGACGACCTCGTCGATGCCCATGGCTTCGCGCGCCTCGGGGTGGATCTCGCCGACCCAGCCCAGCACGGTACCGCCCGACAGAACCTCGGCGGCGCGACCCGGCTGCAAGAAGGCATAGCCCTCGCCCTCGACGGGACGGAAGCGAACCTTCTCGATGCGCAGCTGGGCGAGCAACTCCTCGACGATGCCCTTGCCAAAGAAGAAGCGCAGCTTGCGGTACTTCATGTTCCAAGACTGCTCGCTCCACTGGCCCGAGAGCACGCCCGCCACGGACTTGGTCTCCTTGGGCAGGCTGGCATTCTCGCGACCGTGGAACAGGCTGCCGACCTCGTACAGGTGCACGTTGGGCGTACCGTGCGCCTCGTTGTAGGCCACGGACTGCAGCAGGCCCGGCAGCAGCGAACGACGCATCTCGGTCTGCTCGGCTACCAGCGGGTTCATGAGCACCACGGGGCAACCGCGGCCCACGGTGGACATACCGATCTTCTCCAGGTCGCCCGGGGCGGCAAAGCCAAAAGTCGTGGTCTCGTTGAGGCCGCAGGCGCGCAGGATCTCGCCGACCTTACGGGTGAGCTTCTGCTCGCGGGTCAGGCCGCCGATGTGGTTCTTGGCAGCCGGGATGGTCGCCGTCACACGGCCCATGCCCCACAGGCGCAGGACCTCCTCGATCAGGTCAATCTCGCGCGGCAGGTCGGGGCGGAAGCTCGGCGGGGTGACCATGAAGTCCTCGCCGTCGCGCTCGACGGTGCAGCCCAGGCGGGTAAGCGAGCGCTCGATAAAGTCGGGCTCGATGTCGGCGCCGCAGATGGCGTGCACGCGGGCCAGGCGCAACTTAATGCTGTCGATGGTCTTGGGCGCGGGGAAAACGTCGACATAGCCGGGAGCGACCTCGCCGCCGGCGATCTCCTCGATGAGCGCGCAGGCAACGTTGGCGACATCTACGCAGCCGGTCTCGTCGACCTGGCGCTCAAAGCGAATGGAGGCGTCGGAGATCAGCGACAGGTCGCGGCTGGTGTGCGAGGTGCGACCGGCGTTGAAGCAGGCGCTCTCGACCATCACATCGACGGTATCGTCCTCGATCTCGGAATCCATGCCGCCCATAACGCCGGCCAGCGCCACGGGACGCTCGCCGTCGGTGATAAGGCCCATGCCGGCGTCGAGCGTGCGCTCCTCGCCGTCGAGGGTCGTGAACTTCTCGTCCTGCTGGGCGGCGCGAACCACAACGCGACGCCTGCCATCGCGCTCGGCAAAGGTGTCCAGGTCAAAGGCGTGCAGCGGCTGACCGGTGAGCATCATCACATAGTTGGTGATGTCGACGATGTTGTTGTGCGGGCGCACGCCCAGGGCGTTGAGGCGCTTGACCATCCAGTCGGGCGAGGGGCCGACCTTCACGTTGCGCACGATGCGGGCGACATAGCGGTCACACAGGCCCTCGTCGGCAATCTCGACCGAAAGCTCGTCGTCGGTCGCGCGGCCGGTCTCGGCCTTGATGGCGGGCAGCTCAACGTGGAAATCGCGGTCGAAGATGGCGCCGGTCTCGCGGGCCATGCCGATCATGGACAGGCAGTCGGGACGGTTGGGCGTGATCTCGCAGTCGAGCACGGTATCGCTCGAGCCCACGTACTCGGCAAACGGCATGCCGCAGGGCGTATCCTCGGGCAGGATCATGATGCCGGAGTGGTCGCCACCCAGGCCGAGCTCGCGCGCGGAGCAGTTCATGCCCATGGACACGACACCGCGAAGCTTGCTCTTCTTGATCTTGACGTCGCCGGGAAGCACGGCGCCGATCATAGCCGTGACGATGTGGTCGCCGGCCTCGAAGTTCTGCGCGCCGCAGACGATCTGCAGCGGAGCAGGGTTGCCGTCGGCGTCGAGATTCTTGTCGCCCACATCGACCGAGCACACATACATATGGTCGCTATCGGGGTGCGGGGTCTTGGTGAGCACCTTGGCAGTCACCACGTGGTCGAAGGACTCGCCCACGGTGTCGATCGCCTCGACCTCGGTGCCGGTACGGATATATTCGTCCGAAAGGGTCTTGGGATCCTCCGGAATATCGATCATGGTCTTGAGCCAGTCGTAAGAAACGCGCATCTAACTGGTCTCCTTTCATAAATGCGGCTTTGAGCCGGAAACTGCAACTAAGAAGAAAGCGTTCTAGAACTGGTTCAAGAACCTCATGTCACCAGTCATCAACGTGCGCAGGTCGGGCAGGTCGTAGCGCAGGGCCGCGACGCGCTCGGCGCCAATGCCAAAGGCGAAGCCGGTGTACTTCTCGGGGTCGATGCCGCAGTTGATAAGGACGTTGGGGTCGACCATGCCGCAGCCCAAGATCTCGATCCAGCCGCTGTGCTTGCAGAAGTTGCAGCCCTTGCCGCTGCACACGTGGCAGCTCACGTCCACCTCGCAGCTGGGCTCGGTGAAGGGGAAGAAGTGCGGGCGATAGCGCGTCTTGCGGTCCTCGCCAAACATGCACTTAACAAAGTAGTCGAGCGTGCCCTTAAGGTCGCCAAAGGTGATGCCCTCGTCGACGACCAGGCCTTCGATCTGGTTGAACTGCGGCAGGTGGCAGGCGTCGGCCGTGTCGGGACGGTAGACGGTGCCCGGGCAGATCATGTAAATGGGCGGCTTCTGCGACTCCATGGTGTGGATCTGCACGCCCGAGGTCTGGGTGCGCAGCAGCACGTCGGACTCGCCGTGGGCGTGAGCCTCGGGGTGCGCGACGCTGCCGGGGTTGTTGTCGACCACATAGAACGTGTCGCGGGCCGATCGGCTCGGGTGATCCATGGGCGCGTTGAGCGCGGTGAAGTTGTAGTAGGAGGTATCGACCATGGGGCCGGACTCGACGGTGTAGCCGATGCCGCAGAAGATGTCCTCGGCCTCCTCGATGATCTGCTTGATCAGGTGCTGGTGACCGATCTGCGGACGGATGCCCGGCAGCGTGATGTCGACGGCCTCGTGCTCGAGTGCGTGCTTGAGGGCGGCGGCCTTCATCTCGATGGTGCGCTCGTCGAGCATGCCCTCGATCAGCTGGCGCATCTCGTTGGCGCGTTTGCCCATCATGGGACGATCCTCGGGGGCGAGCTTGCCCATCATGCGCATCAGGCCGGTGATGCGGCCTTTGCGGCCGAGCAGCTCAACGCGCGCGGCCTCGAGCTTGGCAGCGTCGTCGGCGCCTGCGACGAGCTCCTTGGCCTCTTCCTCGAGTTTGACCAGATCATCAATCAGACTCATGTCTTCCCTTTCGTCTCTCGCGCATCTCGCTTGCCGGGGCGGCTAGCACCCGATAGCTGCGGATGTGCGGCCCGGTTCGGTAACAAAAAACCGTCCTCGGGCATGTACATTGCCCAAGGACGGTTGAATTCCGCGGTACCACCTTGTTTGACCCGACGGATGTCTGGCCCGCCGCGCCCACTCTTTGCCCCTTGTCGCGAGGCTCACGGCTTCCCTACTGGGGCTTCGCTGCCACCGGCCGCGCGCCCGTTGAGGTCGCTGCTCGGGAGTGAACGCTTGGCCCTTGTCACCGCAGGAAGGCTTGCAGCCCATGACCTTCCCTCTCTTGCCGGCGACGCGGCGGGCAAAACCCTCTCCGTCAACGCATTGGGCTATAGGATAGCACATTCTGCGTGTGTATCGCCGCGTTCCGTTTTGTTCGTGCTGGGTACAAGGCAGGTAGCTGTGCAAACTGGCCGTGCACCCGCCTGCGGCGCTCGGCCTGCGAGATTAAGGATACGGCATGGGAAAGAAACTCGATAAGAAGGCCCAGCCCGCAGCGGGCAAGACGCCCAAAGGCATGAAGCTCGATAAGGCCGTCAAAAAATTCCGCAAGCTCGAGGGCAAGCTGTGGACCCGCGAGTACCTGCTCAAGATTGCCGAGTTTGACGGCGCGACCATTGCCCCCGCCAACGGCGCCGCAGCGCGCGCCGACGCCATGGGCACCCTTGCTGGCGAGCATCACAAGCTGCTGACCAGCAAAAAGTCTGTCGAACTTGTGCGCTCGCTGGCACGCGAGACCGTCGCCGACGGCAAGATCGACGACCCGCAGCTGCTCGACGAGATCCGCGTGCTCGGCCGCGACCAGCGCGAAGCGAGCGTCATCCCCACCGAGGAGGCCGAGGCCTGGACCAGGCTCACCTGCGAGGCAGACGCCGTGTGGCACAAGGCCAAGACGGCCAATGACTGGGCGAGCTTTGAGCCCTATGTGGATAGAATCGTCGCCCAGCTTAAGCATCAGGCCGAGCTCATGGACCCCAAGCGCGACCCATACGATGTTTGGCTCGACCAGTACGAGCGCGGCCTTTCCGCCAAGAGCTTCGACGCGTTTTGCGACGAAGTCAAGGCCACGGTCGTGCCGCTCGTGCACGCCATCGGCGAGCGCGGCCAGCAGCCCGCCGCCGACTTTTTGCACGCCCGCGTGCCCGAGGCCGCCCAGCGTGCCATGAGCTTCGACCTTATGAAGCTCGTCGGCCTGAACTTGGACGACACCACACTCGCCTTTACCGAGCACCCGTTTAGCGAGGGCTTCTCGGTGGGCGACGCGCGCATTGCCACGCACATCTACGAAAATGACTGCATCTCCAACGTCTATAGCATCATCCACGAGGCGGGACACACCATGTACGAGCTGGGCGTCAATCCTGCCTATGCGCGCACCTGTCTTGAGGGCGGCACCTCCATGGGCATCCACGAGAGTCAGAGCCGCTTTTTCGAGAACACCGTGGGTCGCAGCCGCGCCTTTATGGGCCCGCTGCTCGAGGTACTGCGCCGTCACGCGCCCGAGGTCTACGGCGACGTTGACGAGGACACGCTCTACCGCGCCGTGAACATCGCGCAGCCGTCGTTGATCCGCACCGAGGCGGACGAGCTCACCTATCCGCTGCACGTTATGGTGCGCTACCAGATTGAGCGCATGCTGTTTGCCGGCGAGGCCACGGCCAAGGATATCCCCGCGCTTTGGAACCGCTTTATGGACGAGTACCTTGGCATTCCCGTTCCCGACGACACGCACGGCTGCCTGCAGGATACGCACTGGAGCGGTGGCTCGTTTGGTTACTTCCCCACCTATGCGCTGGGTAGCGCCTACGACGCCATGTTTGTGCCGGCCATGTGCCGCGACGGTGTCGACCTCAACGACGCCTGTGCGAGCGGCGATCTGACACCGGTCCGTGCCTGGCTGGGCGAGCACATTTGGCAGTGGGGCCGCGCCAAGGACGCGCCGGAGCTCATCAAGGGCGCGTGCGGCATGGCGTTCGATGCCCGCTACTACTGCAGCTACCTGCAGGACAAGTTCACCACGCTCTACGAGCTGTAAGGCATAACCGACACGCCAACGCAAAGGGGACGCCGCGGAACCAATCCGCAGCGTCCCCTTTTTTCACCCAATAACTAGGTACCCAATGACTAGTTCGTTGACGCTAATGTCTTGGCAACGTCAGCGAAAACGGCCCCAAGCGAGCAAGGTGACGTGAAATGAAAGGGCGCTGACCTTCTGGTCGCGCCCTTGAA
>ENA-ORNY01001265-ORNY01001265.1-human-gut-metagenome-genome-assembly--contig:-NODE-1265-length-14916-cov-6.064531_pt1 | contig 14916 bp, 17 predicted proteins | sample MGYA00242122_ERZ509036 | MGnify/ENA primary metagenome ERZ509036 (study PRJEB26280, sample SAMEA2338696) | human gut metagenome | biome: human gut; feature: human-associated habitat; material: faeces... | reverse complement strand
CCCCACATCGACCGCAAGCGCCGCAGAAAGTTGCAGCAAAAGAAAACCGCCCTCGGTCACGCCGAGGACGATCACGAAGAAATGCGAATGGACACGATGTAGACGTTGGGGGGTGGCGAAGAAGAACTGCATGATTCTAATTTCCGCTGGGAATACTTACAACAAAAAAGGAGGTGGACAGCATCAGTACACAGAGGAAACCGTCGCCGGAGCAGGCAAAGAAAGAGCTTGCCGAACAGCTCTGGCTGAGCTACTACAATCAGGTTCTGTTTGAAGCCGGACTGATTACGGAGACGGAACGCAACCGCATGAAGAACAAAATCAGTGCATTGGCGCCGTCCGCCTCCAATGGAGTTGACAGGAGCGTCCTGACGTGATGCTCCTGTCAGAAACTCACACTTGCTTGTTTCACACAGGTGTGATATGGTAGAAAAAACATGATAAAACGAAAAACGAAGGAGCGCACCAAATGGACATACATACGATCAGAATGGAGCTAAGAACAAAGTCCATTTACGATTTGCCGCTGCGCGTGACCTACTATGCGCGTGTGTCGTCTGAAAGTGATGAGCAGCTAAACTCACTGGGCAATCAGGTTTCCTACTATGAGGATCTGATCCGAAGGAATCTCCCGTGGACATTCGTGCCGGGGTACATTGACGAGGGGCTTTCTGGTATCTCTACGAAGAAACGTGAGAACTTTAACCGCATGATCGAGGACGCCGCCGAAGGCCAATTCGACTTGATCATCACCAAAGAAATCTCCCGCTTCGCCCGAAACACGCTTGACTCCATCCAGTACACGCGCCAGCTTTTGAGCTACGGCGTCGGTGTATTCTTCCAGAACGACAACATCAACACGTTCGATGAGGATGCCGAACTGCGCCTGTCCATCATGTCGTCTATCGCGCAGGATGAACTCCGCAAGCTGTCCTCACGTGTGAAATTCGGTCACCAGCAAGCCATCAAGTCGAGCGTCGTACTCGGCAACAGCCGCATTTTCGGCTACACAAAAGCGGACGGGAAGCTGGTCATTGACGAAACGGAAGCGCCGATGGTACGCGAATTGTTTGAACTTTACGCGACCGGCGAATACTCCATGAAGCAGCTGGAAACGCTGTTCTGGGAAAAAGGCTATCGCAATCACAACGGCAAGAAAATCGCGCACACCACCATGTCCAACATCATTTCCAATCCCAAATACAAGGGCTACTACGTTGGCAACAAGGTCAAGGTCGTGGATATGTTCACGAAGAAGCAGAAATTCCTCCCGCCGGAGGAATGGGTGATGTTCAAGGACGAAACAGGCGAGATCGTACCGGCGATCGTGTCTGAGGAGATCTGGGATGCGGCGAACGCCGTCCTGAAAAAGCGCAGCGAGGACGTGAAAGCGCGGCAGGGCGTCTGCAACCACGCCAATCTCCTGACAGGAAAGCTATGGTGTACGGAGTGCGGGCAGCCCTACTACCGCCGCGAATCCGAGGACAAGCGCGGGAGAAAGAACAGCAAATGGCTCTGCTCCGGCAAGATCAAAAACGGCGCGGATTCCTGCAGATCCTTTGCCATCTACGAAAGCGAGATCAAACCGCTTCTGTTCGAGGTATTCCGCGATACGTCTGCCGATGCCGATGCGATGGTCGAAGAATACATCCGTATGTATAACGAGCTGACGCAGCACGGCTTGCTCCGGAAAAAGATCGAACAGCAGAATAACATCATCGATCAGGCAAATCGGAAGAAGAATAAGCTCCTGCAGCTTGCTGCAGACGACAGTATTACGAACGCGGATTTCAAGAAGATGACTGCTGACTGCAATCGTGAAATTGAAGAAGCCGAAAAGGAAATCGCAGAACTGGAGCAGACAGCCGCCGAGGGAGACGCCTTCAAGCAAAAGATCGACGAAATCCGCAGAGTCCTGACGAATGCCCAGCGCGACGCGGCGCAGGGGATCATCACAAAGGAGTTCATCGACAAGTATATCAGCAAGATCTTCGTGACACCGAAAGACGACACGACTATGCTGCTTCAGGTCAAGATCTTCACCGGGGAAACGACGGAAAAGTACCTCCGGAAACTCGAAAGCCGCACGGGTCACATCACCCGTGATTTGGCTGAACAGTCAGAAAAGCCAGACGCCGCAAGGGTTTTCGACTCTGACGATTCTATGGGTCACATGTCTAAGAAAATGATCGAGTCCTACGAGCGCAACATGAAGTAAGTCTTTTTCTCCAGAACACCGGAGGCGAAGACGGGGGCCGCTGCAAAAGCAGCGGCTCCTTTTCATAGAAAATGGTCTTGAATTGAATTTTTATATATTATACGGTAAATATGGGAGAAAATAGCCGTTTTTGAAAAACGGGAGAAAAGAGGAACGATAATGAAGCGATGCTTTACCAGTCTGACCGCGCTGCTCTGCTCGGCGGCGATCCTGCTGTGCTGCCTGCCCATGCAGGCGCTGGCGGCGGAGTTCCGGATGCAGACAGCCTATGAAGACATCTTGCCGGACGAACTGACCGCGCAGGAAGAAGCGCCCGCCGCCCTGGCAGAACCGGAAGCGCCCGAGGCCGAAAAACAGCCGGAAGCCCCTCCGGAGGGGCCGGCCGTCTCCGTCCTCTCCACGGATAACAGATCCGGCGATTTTACATACAGCGTCCTGCCCGACAATACCGCGCGCGAAGCAGCTTGCTTCCGGCGCGGCAGATAGCCGCTGCAAGCGCCGTCAACAGATATCCTGCGCAGAGAGTCGCCAGCGCGCCCACAAGACAGAAGACGCCGAGCTGCGTATCTGTCATGTGTTCGGCGCAGACGTCGATCTGCACGCCGAGTCCCATAGAGTTGATTTGCCGAAACACACCGGTGAGCAGGGCATACAGCAGATGCGCACCCTCATGCACGAGGTAGTAGGCGGCAAGTGCCGCCAGGATCCCGATGTATTGCCGCGTCCGTTTTGACATGATGGTTCCTCCTTCGCAGCCACTGCGTCAATCTGTGCCCGCTGTGCTCTGTTCGCCGGGCAGGATGGAGAATTCCTCGTTATCCCTCCTTTGCCTGATATCCGCATGGTACTGGCAAAAGGTTCAGAAAGCGGTCAGGAAAATCGTCCAGAAATGGTCAAGATTCCGGCCTCAGCCGGAACCCGATGCCCCAGACCGCTTCAATATGGTCTTTGCCAGTCGCGTCCCGCAGCCGAACAGCTACGCGGGCCAGCAGCTCCTTCGTGTCGAAGGGCTTCGTGAGATAATCCGCCGCGCCGCCCAGCAGCAGTCCGACCTTGTCCTGCACCGCCGTTTTGGCGCTGACTACAATGACGGAAATGCCCTGAAGCTGCGGCAGGACCTCCTCGCCGGACAGCCCCGGCAGCATGAGGTCGAGCAGAACGAGATCGGGGCGGCTGTCTTTCAGCAGAAGCAGCGCCTCCGTGCCGGAATAGGCGCGGAGCACCGCGTAGCCTGCCCGTTCCAGAACCTCCTGCTCCAGATTCCCGATGGCTGCGTCGTCGTCAATAATCAAAATTGTCTGCATTGTTTTCAACTTTCCTGTTTTTATTTTCGAAGCTGTCCATCGCCGCCCATCAAGGCAGTCATTTCCTCAATGCGCTCCAGCGGGAACGGCGGCTGGCACAGCGGCTTCATGGCGATGGACATGAGCTTCATGGGGTTGTCGTCCGCCGCCACGCGGTTGGAGCTGAGCGCGCCGCAGCGGCGGCAGCGGTGAATGATGGCCCATTCTCCGCCCCTGCGCACCCAGACGGCGATCGGCTCCATGATCCCGCCGCAGTCACTTTCCCGGTCGCCCGGCTCAATGTCCAAATGCAGGCTTGCAAGGCAGTTCGGGCAGTGGTTGCGGTGGCCGGAGCCTGCGTTTTCCGGGACGACAGTCCTTCCGCAGACCTTGCAGATGAAGGTGTCGCTGCAGGCGTGGGTCTTATAGTAGCCTTTTTCAAAGGCTTTGCGTTTGTTTTCGCGATTCATGTTGCTCCTCCTGAAGATGTCGGTTCCGGTTCTTCGGGAGGAATGGCGTGTGATGGAATTTGCCAGACCTCCCGGTCAGACCACACGCTCCAGTGATAAAGTGATTCGCTTCAAAAAGTTCTCCTTAAAATTGAAATTAAAAATTGCGTTTTCGTAATTGTACGGGATGCTTGTTCTTACGCCTGCATCTTCGATCTGTTCAAGAATCTATTGTCCTGATTTCAGATAAAAGGCTTCATACGCTGCGCTCCAATGCCGCAAGATCGCCTGCCTGAATGGCGGGGATGCTGCGCCGGATTTTCTCTTCGTCCCAGTCCCACCAGCGCAGTGCCTCCAGCCGTTCGATCACCGCATCGTCAAACCGCTTACGGATGGGTCTTGCCGGAACGCCGCCGACGATGGTATACGGCGGCACATCCTTTGTTACAACGGCCCGCGTGCCGATGATCGCACCGTCGCCGATCTTCACGCCGGACATGACGACTGCCTCATAGCCGATCCATACATCGTTCCCGATCACGATATCGCCCTTGTTGTCCCATGCGCTGCAGATGTCTTTTGCATCAAGGCCCCATTCATCAAAGAAGAGGGGAAACGTGTAGGTGGACAGCGGCCGCAGCGCATGGTTCCCGCTTGCAAACAAAAATTTAGCGCCGCAGGCAATGGAGCAGAATTTTCCGATTTTCAGCTTATCGCCGTTGATGGGGTAATGATAGAGTACGTTGTTCGTTTCAAACTCCCGCGGGTCATGGACGAAGTCGTTGTATATGGTGTAATCGCCAACCTCGATATTCGGGCCGGTCACGACCTTCTTCAGATAAACGATCTGCCTGTCATGCGGACGGGGATAGCGCTTATCCGTCATTTGAAAGCACCTCCATTTGATCAACTGCCTGTTCCGGCTTTGTACAATACAGATGAATGCCCAGCGCTGCGTTGAACCCCGTTGCGGCAAACACGCTGAACCGCTCGACGGCGCCGAAATACTGCGCCGGAACAAGCTTCGTGCCGACCGCGCCGACGAGCATCATGCCGAGGGTAGCAGCTGCGCATACGCCGTAGGAGCGGCACCGCCGGTCCTTCACACCGGCGGCAATGAGGATCGCCAGCGACACGATGGACAGCAGTACGACCGCAGCGGTGACGGCCATGTGCATAACGTCCTGAAATGCGCCGGCATAGCCGCTGCTTGACAGCGGGAACATCCGGTAGCCGATCGCAGAGATCCACTCCATGACGGCAAACAGATAGACGCCGGTGCGCAGCAGCTTTGGATTCCGGCCTTGTATGCCGATGCAGACGACCGTCGCGCAGACGACCTCACACGCGTTATAGCCCGCACTCAGCTGGTTCCACAGCGCAAGCGACGGCGCATCCGCCGCGCTCAGATCGCTGACGGCCTGCGCCATCCAGTCATATCCCGGGTAGGGTGTATCTGAAAACTCATGATGTGACCGGCAGCGAGGCAAATATCACCGCTGCCGCATACGAAAAAAAGCTGATAAGGCCGAGCAGGCCAAGCTTTTGTACCAGCGTTCGTTTCATTTTGTTCCTCCTGTTCAAAAAACGCAGTGCTGACCACGTCAGACATGGTCAGCACTGCGTCCTTGCGTCTGGCTGATTGACTTCTTCGATTTGAAAATTTCTTGCGTTGATGATGCTCTCCCGGCGGCATTTCGGGCAGAAGAGCGGGAACTCCTGCAAGATTGTCCGCCGCAGCAGCCGCAGCCGCGTTTTTGCGCCGCAGACCGGGCACAGGACCTAGCGTTCCTCTGCCGCGCTCATTGCAGCGGCTCCTTTTTGTGAACCATACGGAAAAAAAGCACCACATGGCGGCGGAGCATATCCAGACACTCCGCCTCCCGTTCCGGCTGCCGGTCGCAGATCCCGATCAGCGTCAGGACGGGCGCGACATACTGCATCGCCAGAGCATCCGGGTCTTCCGCCTGAAGCTCACCGGCTGCGATAAGAGCGCGGAAGATCCCGGCGTGGTAGGCGAGCAGCCGGTCAACATACCGACGGGAATACAGCGCCGCCAGCTCCGGTGAACGGAACTGCTCAATGGTCATCATGCGCCGGAAGCGGCTGATCGGCGCATTGTGCAGAGAGTATTCAAAAATCTGCCGCACCTTTTCAAACAGCGCTTCTGCTGTGATCTCCGTAAAGACCGGAATGTCCTGCGACACGTTCTGTACATGAATGTCGATTTTTCCGGTGTCCGCCTCATACTGTGCCGCCGTGGATTCCACGATCGCGTCAAAAATGGCCCGCTTGCTGGGAAAGTGGTTATAAAGAGAGGGCGCCTTGATGCCGACCGCCCGCGCGATCTCGCCCACGCTGACAGAATCATATCCCTTCTCGGAAAACAGCTCCAGCGCCTGTTCCAGAATCCTCTCCCGAGTATCCTCCTGCTTCATCACTTCACCAGCTAACTAATATTCGTTAGCTTCAATATAAAGGATTTTCCCGGAAAAGTCAAGCCCCAAAAAAGGCTCCCCTTTGTGCAAAGGGAAGCCTTTGGATTGTATAAATTTACAGCGTTGCGGCCATGACGGCTTTGATGGTGTGCATACGGTTTTCCGCTTCGTCGAAGACGATGGACTGACTGCTCTCGAAGACCTCATCCGTGACCTCCATCGCGTCAAGTCCGTATTTCTCGCTGATCTGTTTGCCGATGGTGGTGTTCAGATCGTGGAACGCGGGCAGGCAGTGCATGAAGCGGCACTGCGGCCCGGCCTGCGCCATGAGCTTTGCGTTGACCTGATAGGGGAGCAGGTCGTGAATTCTCGTCTGCCAGACCTCGTCCGGTTCTCCCATCGAGACCCACACGTCGGTATAGATCACATCCGCGTTTTGAACCGCGTGCATCGGCTCTGTGTCGAATTCCAGCACCGCGCCGGTCTGCGCGGCGATCGCTTTACACGTTTCGATCAGAGCCTTATCCGGGAAGTGCGCCTCCGGCGCACAGGCGACAAAGTGCATCCCCATCTTTGCGCAGCCGACCATTAGGGAGTTGCCCATGTTGTACCGCGCGTCGCCCATGTACACGAGCTTTTTGCCGGTCAGATTGCCGAAATGCTCCTGGATCGTCAGGAAATCGGCCAGAATCTGCGTGGGGTGAAATTCGTTCGTCAGTCCGTTCCAGACGGGGACGCCCGCGTATTTTGCCAGCTCCTCGACGATCTGCTGCCCGTAGCCGCGGTATTCAATGCCGTCGTACATGCGGCCGAGCACGCGCGCAGTGTCGGCGATGGATTCCTTTTTGCCGATCTGCGAGCCGGACGGGTCGAGATACGTGACCGTCATGCCCAGATCATGCGCCGCGACCTCGAACGAGCAGCGCGTCCGCGTGCTGGTCTTCTCGAAAATCAGCGCAGCCTGCTTGCCCTCGCACAGCCGGTGGGGGATACCGGCCTTTTTCTTTGCCTTGAGCTCGGTGGCAAGCGCCAAAAACTCCGCGATCTGCTCCGGCGTAAAATCAAGCAGCTTTAAAAAGCTCTGTCCTTTGATGTTCATGTCGTACTCCTTTTTATTGATGCGCCGCGAGGAAGGCCGCGACGGAATCCAGCTGCGCCTGTACCGACGCGGGGCCGGTGCCTCCGGCGGAAATGCGCCGCGCCACGCAGGTCCTGAGCGAAATTTCTTCATACAGATCGTCCGTGAAAACGTCCGAATACATCTTGTAGGTTTCCAGCGGCAGCTTCTCAAGCACGGTATCATGCGCGATGCAGTACGCCACAAGCTGACCGGAAATTTTGTACGCACTGCGGAACGGAACGCCCTTTTTTGTCAGATAATCGGCCAGATCCGTCGCGTTGATAAAGCCCTTCTGCGCGGCCAGCAGCATAGCCTCCGGCTTTGCACGAAGGCTGGAAAGCATCGGAGCCATGATCTGCAGGCAAAGCTTCGTCGTGTCCACGCAGTCAAACACGGCCTCCTTGTCCTCCTGCATATCCTTATTATAGGCCAGCGGAAGCCCCTTGAGCGTCGTCAGAAGCGCGATCAGATCGCCGTAGACCCGCCCGGTCTTGCCGCGGCACAGCTCAGCCATGTCCGGGTTTTTCTTCTGCGGCATGATGGAAGAGCCGGTCGTAAAGCCGCTGTCCAGCTCAATAAACTGAAATTCCCAGCTCGACCACAGGATCAGCTCCTCGGAAAGCCGCGACAGATGCATCATGACCAGTGCGCACGCGCTCATCAGCTCCACGCAGAAATCTCGGTCCGATACGCCGTCGAGACTGTTTTCACACACGGCGGCAAAGCCGAGCTTCTGCGCTTCAAACACGCGGTCGGTCGGATATGTCGTCCCGGCCAGCGCACAGCAGCCGATGGGGGAGGCGTCCGTGCGCTTATACGCGTCCGCAAGCCGTCCATAGTCGCGCTCCAGCATCATCGCATACGCCAACAGCTGCTGGCCAAATGTGATCGGCTGTGCCCGCTGCAAATGCGTGTAGCCGGGCATAATGGCGTCCTTGTTCGCCTCCGCCTGCGTATGCAGCGCCTGCATGACGGCCAGAACCAGCGCTTGCAGCGCCTTGATCTCATCCTTTAAATACATCCGCAGATCAAGCGCGACCTGATCGTTGCGCGAACGCGCCGTGTGGAGCTTTTTGCCCACATCGCCGATGCGCTTCGTAAGCTCCGCCTCGACAAACATATGAATGTCCTCAGCCTGCGGGTCGAGCTGCAGCGCCCCGGATTCCAGATCGGCCAGAATGCCCGCCAGACCGTCGATGATCGCATCCGTATCCGCCTGCGTCAGAATGCCGCATTTGGCAAGCATTGCGGCGTGTGCCATGGAGCCGGTGATATCCTGCCTGTACATCCGTCCGTCGACGGCGATCGAAGAGTTGAATGCGTCAGCCAATGCCGAAGTCTCCGCCTCCGACCGGCCCGCCCAAAGCTTGTTCATGGTGCGTTCTCCCTGCATGATATTTGCAAAGCCTCCCCTTGCCATGCCCCGCATGGTAAGGGGAGGTGGATTTTTACAGCTTCCCCTGCTCTCGCAGCGCCTGCACCTTGGTCGGCAGGCCCCAGATGTTGATGAAGCCCTCAGCCTCGGCCTGGTTGAAATCGCTCTCGCCGAATGTGACGAGATTCTCAGAATACAGAGAATACGGCGAGGTAATGCCGGCGTTGATCATGTTGCCCTTGTAGAGCTTGAGCCGCACCGTGCCGGTGACGTGCTCCTGCGTCTTGTCAACAAAGGCGGAGAGCGCCTCGCGCAGAGGCGTGCGGCTGATATGCAGCTGCTCGGCATAGGTGGTTTCCACAATACGCGAACCTGCGGGCAATTCGCCGGTAATGATCGCGTGCTTGAGGCGATCATAGGCGATATCGCGGATGGGCTTGCTTTCGTTGCTCAGATCAAAACTGCCGTTGTACATCAAGGAACACCTCTCCCCTTCTGGATGTATACAATATACAATTATGATACAAAAAAGTCAAGCGCGGAGGGGCTGCAATCGCCCGTCCGCGCTGAAAATGCCGAACATTTTTTACAATGATATGCTTGCGCCCCCGTTTTTTTGTCAGCCGCGCGGCGGGCAATCAGATTTTTTCCAGATACGGAATCATGCTGGCCAAGCGGTCGAAGGTCAGGGTGGGCTTGGTTTCGCTTACCGCGCGATCCTCCCAGGTGGTCTCGCCGCTCATGACCAGAATACTGGTCATGCCAAAGTTTACGCCCGTAGCGATATCAGTATACAGCCGGTCGCCGCACATGGCCAATTCGTCAGGCTGCAGCCCCGTGACCATCAGCGCATCCTTGACAATGCCGGAATAGGGCTTGCCGATAATCAGCTGCGGCTCACGGCCCGTGCTGGCCTTGATAAAGGCGATGATCGCGCCGATATCAGGGGCAAAGCCCGTCTCTGTGGGGCAGTTATAATCCGGATGCGTGGCGATGTAGGGCAGACCCGCGCGGACAAAATCGCACACGGCAGTCATCTTTTCATAGTCCAGCTCGGTATCATAGGCGATCACCACATAATCGGGATGCTCGTTATCCACCGGCACGCCCATCTTGTCAAACTCGGCGCGCAGGATGTGATTGCCCAGCAGGAAGCACTTTTTGCCGGGGAAATTGGCCAGGCAGTAACGGGCGGTGGCCTGACCGGAGGTGAGGATATTCAGGAAGGGGGCGCGCACGTTCATGCGCTTGAGCTTTTCTACATAATAATCGGCGGATTTGGAGGAGTTATTGGTCAAAAACAGCACGGTGCGACCGGTAGCCTCCACCGCATCCAGGAAATCCAGCGAGCCTTCCAAAATCCGGTTGCCCAGGTAGAAGGTGCCGTCCATATCCAGCATAAAGCACTTGATCTTGCGCAGCTTTTCACGCAGCTGCTCGCTGGTAAGGTCGTTTACCGCTTCAGGGGTTCTTGTCTGTTCGTTCATGCTTGCGTACATCCTTCCTGATTGTTGTTAAATACTACGCAGGGAACGAGCGTGCCATCCGCCGCGGCCTGCGAGATTCCCGTAAACCTGCCCTGCACATACAGGCGCGTATAGCCGCCGCAGGGCACATGGCAGGGCCATTCGTCCGCGCGCAGGCGCACGCCGTTCATACACAGCTTTGCATAGCGTTCGGGCACGTCATAGCGCGCCAAATGCGACAGCGGCGCGTCAGGTGCGATGAGATACTGCCCCAGCGTACCCTCCGCCCCGGCAGCCTTGATCTGCTCGATCGTCACCGCAGTGCTCAAATCAAACGCGCCCGTCTGCTCGCGCAGCAGAAAGCGCATATGCGCGGGACAGCCCAGCGTCTCGCCCAAATCGTGGCACAGGGTACGCACATAGAATCCCCTGGAGCAGCGAACGCGCAAAAGCGCCCCATGTTCGGGTGTAAGCCCCGTAAGGTCCAGCGCATACACCGTGACTTCTCTGGCGGGGACGTTGGCCTCCCGGCCGCTTCGCGCCAGGTCGTACAGCCGCTGCCCATCCTGCTTCAGGGCGCTGTACATGGGCGGCGTCTGCAGGATTTTTCCTTTGAAACGCGGGAGAGCAGCGGCGATCGCGGCTTCATCCGGCCAGCGGTCTCCATGGGCAATGGGTACGCCCTGCGCATCCTGCGTATCGGTGGCCACCCCGAAGGCAACCTCGGCCACATATTCCTTTTCCTTGTCCTGCAAATAATCAAACAGGCGCGCAGCCTTTCCCACCATCACCGGCAGTACGCCCGCTGCCTCCGGGTCCAGCGTGCCGGCGTGGCCCGCCTTCACCCCGCCCAGCAGACGGCGCACACATCCTACCACCTGTGCGGAGGACATGCCCGGGGGCTTAAGCACGTTGAGAAAGCCGCACAGCGGTTTTGCCTGCGTCATGCATTCACGCTCCCAAGCGCCTCCGTCAGCGCGCCTTCCACGACCCGCACGACCTCAGCGAGAGGCATGTCCAGGGTCAGGCCGCTGGCCAACCGGTGCCCGCCGCCGCCAAAGCGCTCGGCCACCTGATCCACCCGCCAGGGCTCCAATGCCCGCAGGCTTACCTTCACGCGTCCATCCTCCGTCTCGCGGGCGAAGTATGCCATCGCTACCCCTTCCAGATCGATGGCATAATCCACCAGACCATCGGTATGTCCCGCCTTTGCGCCCGCTTGACGCATCTGAGCGGCGGTCAGCGTGATTCCGGCCACCTTGCCCTCGCAAATCAAGTGCAGGGAGGGCAGCGTCTCCCCCAGCAGCCTTACGAAGGGCAGTTTCTTGACCCGGAACAGCCGCCTGGCATACTCCGCCAGAGGCAGCCCCGCATCCATGAGCGCAGCCATCATGCGAAAGCTCTCGGCGCTGGTGCTCTCGTAGATGAAATTGCCCGTATCGGTGGACAGGCCGGTATAGAGGCAGACCGCTTCCTCGCGGGAAAGGGCGCCACCCATGGCCTCCAGCAGCCGGTACACCAGCACGGCAGTCGCCGGAGCGTCGCCATCCACCCAGTTGATCTGGGCAAAACCGGGATTGGAGCTGTGATGGTCCACCACCGCGGTGCGCGCAGCGGCAAGAAAAGCCGGGGCACACGCGCCCAGCCGCTCCTTGCAGCTCACATCCACCGCAAGGGCCAGATCAGCCGCACCGGCCGCGGCCTCCGGGCCCTCCACCGCGCCCATGCGCGACAGAAAGGCAAGGTTGCACGGCACTTCTCCGTCCACGAGCAGCCGCACAGACTTTCCCATCGCCGTCAGACGCAATTTGAGCGCCAACGCGCTGCCCAGCGTATCGCCATCAGGCGAGACATGGCAAAACAGCAAGACGCTGTCCGCCGCTTGAACGGCGGACAGCACCTGCTGCTGCGGATCGGGGTTATTCCTGACCGTCGCTTGATTCATCGTTCGTTTCTTCCTCCGAGCGCACCTGCTTGAGCACAGATGCGATATGGATGCCGTATTCGATGTTGTGATCCTCTTCAAAGAGGATTTCCGGCGCATAGCGGATAATCATGCTCTGCCCCAGCTCATGGCGCACGAAACCCGCCGCCTTTTTCAGCGCCGCCATCATGGGCGCGCGGTCGGCTTCCTCCAGAATGCTGACGTAGATCTTGGCGTAGCGCAGATCGCGCGTCACCTCAGCCCGCGTCACGCTGAAGGTGCCGCGAATACGCGGATCGGACAGGCGATCGCGGATGATGCGGTCCACCTCGCGGCGAACCTGCTCTGAAATGCGGTCAATGCGTTGATAGCTCAATGGATCGCTTCCTTCAAAAACGTATGGTCACGCGGCGGGGAGGGAGCGCCCTCAACGCTCGACCTCCTCCATGACGTAGCATTCGATCACGTCGCCTTCCTTGATGTCGTTGAAGCTGTCGAAGCTCACGCCGCACTCGTAGCCCTCGGCGACCTCCTTGGCATCGTCCTTGAAGCGCTTGAGGCTGGAGAGCTTGCCCTCAAACACCACCACGTTGTCGCGGATGAGGCGCGCCTCGGCGTTGCGCTGAAGCTTGCCGTCCTTGACGTAGCAGCCTGCAACGGTACCCGCGCCGGTGATGCGGAAGGTGTTGCGCACCTCGGCATGGCCGAGGGTGACCTCCTTGTATTCGGGCTCCAGCAGGCCCTTCATGGCCTTCTGTACATCCTCGATAGCCTGATAGATCACGCGGTAGAGGCGCACGTCCACACCCTCGCGTTCGGCAGCTTCGCGCGCAGAGGCGTCGGGGCGAATATTGAAGCCGATGATGATGGCGTCGAACGCGGAGGCGAGATTGACGTCATCCTTGGTAATGGCGCCCACGGCGCTGTGCAGCACGCGCACCTTGACCTCGTCATTGGACAGCTTTTCAAGCGCCTGCTTGACAGCCTCCACGCTGCCCTGCACGTCCGCCTTGATAATGATGTTGAGGTTGGTCAGCTTGCTCTGGTCGATGCGGCTGAACAGGTTATCCAGCGACACCTTGCTGGAGGCGGCCGCGCGTGCGGCCTTGAGCTTGTCGCGGCGCTCCTGCACCACCTGGCGGCCCAGATGATCGTCGGCCACGGCCATCATGTCGTCGCCTGCGCTGGGCACATCGGTAAAGCCGGAGATCTCCACAGGCATGGAGGGTCCCGCCTCGGTCACGCGTTCGCCGCGGTCGTTGACCATGGCGCGCACACGGCCGCTGGCCATACCGGCCACGATGTTGTCGCCCACGTGGAGCGTGCCGTTTTGCAGAAGCACGGTGGCCACGGGGCCGCGCGCCTTATCCAGCTTGGCCTCGATGATCACGCCCTTGGCCATGCGGTTGGGGTTGGCGCGGAGCTGCAGCATGTCTGCCTCCAGCAGAATCATCTCCAGCAGCGTATCGACGCCCTCGCCGGTATGGGCGCTCACGGGCACCATGATGGTGTCGCCGCCCCATTCTTCGGGCACCAGCTCGTATGCGGTCAGATCCTGCTTGACGCGTTCGGGATTAGCGGCGGGCTTATCCATCTTGTTAATGGCAACGATGATGGGCACATTTGCCGCCTTGGCATGGTTGATGGCCTCCACGGTCTGAGGCATTACGCCGTCGTCGGCCGCCACCACGAGAATCGCGATGTCCGTGGCCTGTGCGCCGCGTGCGCGCATCGCGGTAAAAGCCTCATGGCCCGGCGTATCCAGGAAGGTGATGGTGCGGCCCTCCACCGTGACGGTGTAGGCACCGATGTGCTGGGTGATGCCGCCCGCCTCGCCCGATGTGACGTGAGAGTGGCGAATATAGTCCAGAAGCGAGGTCTTGCCGTGATCGACATGGCCCATGATGGTGACCACAGGCGGACGGGGCTGGAGGTCCTCCTCCGCGTCCTCAAAATCGGTCTCGGCCAGGTCATCCTCAGCGGTCTTGGCCAGGTTCATCTCCAACGTCACGCCGAAATCGCTGCACACGAGGCTGGCGGTGTCAAAGTCCAGCTCGCTGTTGATGTTGGCCATCACGCCCAGGAGGAGCAGCTTCTTGAGGATCTCGCCCGCGGGCTTGCCGATGCGCTCGGTCAGGTCCTTGACGGTGATGGTTTCGGCGGTCATGTAGGCCTTTTCAATCTTGATGGGGGCCATGAGCTGCTGCGCACTGGGCTTCTTCACGCGCGCACGGCGGCCGCCGCGCACCACATCATCATCCAGCCCGTTGAAATTCTCGCGCGCGAGCTGCTTGCGGTTACGGGCCACACGTTCAGGATCGTGCTGGCGCACGTAGTTTTTCTTGTTGGGATCGTAGTTGCTGACGCGTTCCTTCTCAACGGAAGGCGTCATTTCTACCGCGGGCTTGCGTCCGCCCATCGGGGGGCGCGGACCGCCGGAGCGGTTGCCAAACCCGCCGCCCATGGGACGGGGTCCGCCCTGACTGCCTGCGGGACGGCCATACGGGCCCTGCGGGTTCGCCGGGCGGCCATAGGGGCCCTGCGAATTTGCGGGACGGCCATAGGGACCCTGCGGATTTGCGGGACGGCCATACGGGCCTTGCGGGTTCGCCGGACGGCCGTAGGGACCCTGCGGATTTGCGG
>ENA-ORNY01001257-ORNY01001257.1-human-gut-metagenome-genome-assembly--contig:-NODE-1257-length-14982-cov-10.780264_pt1 | contig 14982 bp, 13 predicted proteins | sample MGYA00242122_ERZ509036 | MGnify/ENA primary metagenome ERZ509036 (study PRJEB26280, sample SAMEA2338696) | human gut metagenome | biome: human gut; feature: human-associated habitat; material: faeces... | reverse complement strand
GGGTCTGGTATTTGACCGGGCTGCCAGAAAAATGTCCGTGGATCAGACCCATTGCGTGGGCTGCGGCAGATGCCTGGGCGCCTGCAATTTCGACGCCATTGCCTTTGACAACGACAACGCCAACGAGGTGTTGAACTGTCGGATGGCCGAATACACCAAGGCCGTTCTGCACGGCCGCCCGAGCTTCCACATAAGCCTCGCCATAGACGTTTCGCCCTTCTGCGACTGCCATGCCGAAAACGACGTGCCCATCGTGCCGGACATCGGCATGCTCTGCTCCACGGACATGGTTGCCCTGGACCAGGCCTGCGCCGATTTGGTCAACGCGGCGGAACCCCTGCCGAACGGCCAGCTGGCCAGGAACATCGCCAAGGATCCGGAAGGAGCGAAGGGCCAGGATTATTTCCACTTGACGACGCCCGAATCGGACTGGAAGACTTGCCTGGCCCATGCGGAAAAGATTGGCCTGGGCACGCGGGAATATGACTTGATCCGTTGACGGCGGGGATGTTTCGGGGCCCCCAACGGAATAGCCGCGTGGCTGTGCCACGCGGCTTTTTGTTTCGTCCGGGCCTTTTTCCGGATTCCCGTGCTTTCAAAAATTGGCATCTTTTGAGGAGTTGCTGACAGCTCGTGTTTTTTAGTCTGCTATGGTCCTCGTGACCTCTCTTTTGGGGGCAGGCTGACCTGCCGCAAGAGGGGGAACAGTCAGGCATTCCTTTCCGCCTGCCCCTGAACTCAAAGAAAACCCCATGGCCTCCCGAAGCGGGAAGCCATGGGGTGTTTTGGCGTGCTGCCGTGGCGGCCGTCGTGGTTCGCGCCTCAGGGACGCGTGTTGGGCCAGCCTTTGCTGAAAAAGTAGAGCAGGACGGCCAGGTAGGCCGTGGCGCCGGCGACGGTGCGCGTGGCGAACCATCCCGGAAAGAGGGCAAAGGCGCAGACCAAGAACAGGACGCTGAAGGGAATGCGCGTCAGGAAGCGGAAGCCGAAGCCGCTTTCTCCGTAGACGGCGCGGATGCGCCGCACGCAAAAGATACTCTGCCGCGAGCTGAACAGGCCGAACAGGATGCCTGACAGGAGATATAGCAGTAAATTGACGATTTGGCCGAAGCTGAGGCCCATCCACCCGAAATTCATAAGGACTCCTTTCCGGACCGTGGTCCGCTGCCTCCTATTGTAAAGGATGCCGGCCCTGCTGGCAAGTCCGTGAAAAAGACACAATTCCCCGCCGTAAATCCTGTATAATGGAAGGGACAAGCGGCGTGGACGGGATTCCCGCTAAGGAGGAAGGACAACAGATGGAACAGGCATTGCAAGGTGTGAAAGTGATTGATTTTTCCCAGTGGCTGCCCGGGCAGTACTGCGGCATGGTGCTGGCCGATTTCGGCGCCGACGTGGTGAAGGTCGAGCGGCCCGGCGGGGACCCGAATCGGGCCTTTGCCCCGCAGCTGGCGCCGGGACAGAGCAGCTGGAACCTGGCCTTGAACCGCAATAAGCGGGGCCTGACGCTGCAGCTGAAGACCCCGGAGGGGCGGGCCGTCCTGCGGCGGCTGCTGGAGGAGGCCGATGTGTTCCTCGAAGGCTTTCGGCCGGGGTACCTGGAGAGTCTGGGTCTGGGGTGGGAGACCGTGCGCGCATGGAATCCGCGCCTTATTTACTGCTCCATTACGGGCTTCGGCCAGACGGGCAAGTACTGCCACAAACCGGCCCATGATTTGAACATCGTCGGCCTGGCGGGGCTGGATTTTCTCACGGACGGGGGGCAGCCGGCTGTGAGCGAAGTGCAGGTATCGGCCATCGGGGCGGGGCTGAACGCCGTGACGGCCATTTCCCTGGCCTTGCTGGCGCGGGAGCGGACCGGGCAGGGTCAGCGCCTGGACATCAGCTTGTACAACACGGCCCTGAGCATGCAGATCGTGTCGGCCGCGTCGGTCCTGGGCTGCCGGGTCACCGGCGATGTGCCGTTCGGCCGCCGGGCCCATTATTACGACGTGTACCGCGCGAAGGACGGCCGCTACGTGAGCCTTGGCACTATCGAGCCGAAGTTTTGGGGCCGCTTCTGCGATGCCGCAGGGCTGCCGGAGCTGAAGGACCGGCAGTACGATTTCGCGCGGGAACAGGAAATTACGGCGAAACTGAAGGCGGTGATCGCCACCAGGACCCGCGACGAATGGGTGGCCCTTACTGGCGGCGGGGATGGCTGTGTCACGCCGGTATGCAGCCTGGACGAGGCCCTCGATTCGGACCTGACGGCCCAGTCGGGGATGCTCGAGACACGCCGCGAGGACCTGGGCGAGGTCACGTACATGAAACCCGCCATCCGCCTGTCCGGCACGCCGGGGCAGATCCGTTTCCGGGCGCCGGCGGTCGGGGAGCATACGGAGGACATCCTGCGGGATTTGGGATATACGGAAGCGGATTTGGCCATGTTCCGGGAGAAAGGTGCGATCTGATGGCATACGGAGAGGAAAGGGGCCGTGCCGGCGGCCGGAAGGGTCCGGCGGCCTGGAAGCTGCCCTGCACGATGGGCCTGGGGCTGGCAGCCCGTCTGGGGGCCCGCCTGCGGCAGGGCTGTCTGGCCGCCTTGTGCGCCGGGTCCCTTTTGTGGGGGCCGGCCGGCGCGGCGGGAACCGGCATGGCGGCGGGTGTCGTGACGGGTGTCGTGACAGCCGGTGTCGTCCTGGCACCGCGGCAGGCCGAAGCGGCTCTTGTCAGCGCGAAGCAGGAACAGGAAATGGGACAGGCGGCGGCGCGCCAGTTGGAACAGCAATACGGCGTCTGGCAGGATCCGGCGCAGCAGGCCCGGCTGGAACGCATCGGCCGGAGTCTTGTCGCCCAAAGCGAGCGGAAGGACCAGCCTTTCCAATTTAAGATCCTCAACTCGCCCGACGTGAATGCCCTGGCCTGTCCGGGCGGGTATATCTACGTGTTTCGCGGCCTCCTGGACTACATGCCCGACGACGCGGAGCTCGCCGGCGTCCTGGGCCACGAAATCGGGCACGTTGTGAAGCGCCATACGGTGCGCCAGATGGAAAAGAACATGTGGACCCAGCTGGCGGCGGTCCTGGCCGGGGTCGCCACGGGCAGCGGCGACGTCATGATGGCCGGCATGGTCGTGACGGACGCCCTCGCCGCCGGCTACAGCCGGGCCGACGAAAGCCAGGCCGACCGGTGCGGTTTCGACTATGCCCTCAAGGCCGGTTACAGCCCCTACGGCATCCTGATTACGATGCACAAGCTGCAGCAGCTCGCCGCCGAATACGGCAATCCCGGCTGGGGCCTTTTTGACAGCCACCCCGACCCGGAGGAGCGCATCCGCGGCATGAACAAGCTGCTGGCGAAACTGTCCGTGACGCCCCAACCGGTCCCGCGCGACGACGGCACGGCTGATGTTGTGGAAACGGCAGGCGGCAAACGGTGGCGCTTTACCTTCCGCGAAAGCGCCGGCAACAACACGCCGGCGTACCGGGCGGACCTGCTGGCTGGCGCCTTGTACCAGGTCAAACGACGAGGCCCCGTGGATCCGGCAAGGTTCATCGTCCAGGACCAGGGAGACCAGGCGGTCCTCTATTACGAGGACCTGTCGCTCCTGACGGTGTCCCGGCAGGACGCGGGGACCCGGACGCCGGCTGTCTATGCCCGCGATGTGGCCGCTTCCCTGCGCGATTGGGCGACCCTGGTCAATGGCACGGGACAGGAAAAGTCAGGGAACGGCAGGACGCAGGCTTCTGCAAACAAGGAGGATAGGCCCTCTTGACCCGCTCCCCATGGCTAAAATGGGAAGCCTTACGCCCGTATCTGGTAATTTTGAGAGAACTTGATAGGACCTCCAAAATTTGCTACACTAAGCGAGAGATTATTTTGATAAAATAGGGGGTTACTATGAAGAAAACATTTATTGTAAAATGCCTGGGGATTCTTTTGGCTGCCAATCTCTTTACTGCCAGTGCAGAAGCTGCGCAAATCAATACGATTGTTGATACAGGCTCCGGAATGTTTGCGGAACCGGAAAAAGTCTACGCTAAAATTGACAGCACTCTAAAAAGTTGGTTTTTCCCTTCGGAGGAAGACCAGAAAAAGATGACTTTTTCCCAGAAACAGGCATTGAAAAATGGGGAAAAACATGTGCTGGTCCCGATTGAAGATTCGGATGCCATCGTCCAGATTTATCGGGAAGAAAAGGGCGCTGCCGTAAATTCCGACGAGATGGTTACGGGCACGCAGGCCAGGGATCTTGCCATCACGAGGGACGATTTGGGAAAATTAAGCAAAGAATTAGGCGCTGACTATATCATGTATTTCCGGGTTACGAATACGGTGCCGACGGTTTCCGTCGGTTTCTTGAGTGCCGGACAGAAAACGAACGTCACGACGGACTTCAGGGTCTGGGATGCAAAAAAAGGAAACTATGTATTCGTGAAAAGATATGTGACCACCGGGGCGTCCAATTCCTTCTATTTGGGAATGGGATCGGCAAGCAATGCGGTAAAAGATGGACTGCAAAAAGCGTTAAAGCAAATCGATAAAGATAAAGACAAGATTATTGCCGTCGTGAAATAAAAAATGGCCTCATCCAAAAACCCATCCGATTCGTTGGAGTCGGATGGTTTTTTTACGTGCAACGTATGGGTTGCGGAGAGGCCTGCCCTGTGTCTGGACAGTTATTCGATGCGGCTGCCTTTCGTGGCGCGCCAGACGGCCACGGTGCGGGCTGCTTCGATAAACTGCCGGAAGGCGGCGTCCTGCAGGTCCTTTTGTTCCCCTATGCGGCCGTCCTCGAGGTAAAGACGGTGGTTGAAGGCCCTGCGGGACCGCGTGAGGGGCGGCAGCAGGGACTCGTACGTACCGCCTGGCGGCAGCAGCAGTTCCGCCAGGGTCGGCGCGATTTGGAGATGACTGCCTGCCGTGCCGGCGGCGAAAAGATCCTTGCCGATGCCGTCGCCGTAGAAGAAACAGGGAATGCCGCTCTTGGCCCACAGGGAAACATCCCGGCTGAAATCGAACCGTTCCGCGTGGTCGCCCGTGACGACGAACAGCGTCGACGGGTCCTGGGACTGCGCCGCCCGGATGAATTTTCCCATGACATCGTCGGCGTACCAGATATGGCCCAGCTGGTCCAGGGTCTTTTTGTCCGTCGGGATGGACGGCGCCAGCCTTTGCGCTACCTTGTCCCGCGGAAAGCCCTGTCCGTCCACGTCAAAGGCAAAGGGCGGGTGGTTGCTCGTCGTCAGGATAAAGTAGAACGTGTCTTCCGTGTCCTTCTTCATGGACGCCAGGACCGCTTTCAGGAAAGGACCGTCGGCCACGCCCCAGGAGGAGCTTTCGCCGAGGCCGGGAAACTCGTCGGCGCAGTGGAATTCATCAAAGCCCTCGCGCCGGGTAAACGTACCGATGTCCTGCCAGCTTCGCAGGCCGCCGTACCAGAATTGGGTCCGGTAGCCCAGACGCTTCAGGACGACCCCGATGCCGAAGCCGGACACGCCGTCCTTCTGCCCCATGGTATAGTTCACGTAAAGGCCGATGTCGGGCAGCCCGGTCAGGAATCCGTTCAGGGAGGTCATGGTCCCGTTGCCGTTGGCAAGAAAGTGGTAGATCGGGGCGCCGTCCCGTTCCAGGAATTCCCCCGTCCGGGCGAGACCCATGGCCCGGTACTCCGGCAGGAGGGGCCAGAGGGCATAGTTTTCGCCGAGAAGCACGACGACATGGCGGGGACGGCGCAGCGCGGGACCGTCCTGCTTGACGCGCGTGAAGGCTTCGTCGAGGGTTTTCGCGTCCTGTTTCCCGCCCAGGACGGCGATGGCGCGCCGCAGCTCGGACACGGGAATGGGGCGGAGGGCCCGCTGCGACGCCCGTTTGTGCGTGACATAGACACGGTATAAGGCCTGCCCGTCATCGAGGACCGCCTCGTTCAGCAGTTTCGAGGGAGTGCGGGAGGCGCTTTCCCAGTGGACGCCGTCGTCGGACCGGAAAGCCCCGCCGAACCGGCAGAAGATGGCAAAGACCGGCAGCAGGCAAAGGACGGCCGCCGTCCAGGCGCGCAGGTGCCGCCGCGGCGCCCGGCACGGCAGGGACTGGAGTTTTTTCCACAGGAAAACCAGGGCCGCCGCCAGGAGGATGACGCCGGCCAGCCGGGGAAACAAATCGTATTCCCGGACCGCCGTGTCCAAAATGGCCGCCGCGTCGTCCTTCAGGCCATTCACGAGCATCATGCTGAAGGTCTCGTGGAAAATGCCGTAATAGGGAATGCGGACCATGAACAGGAAGGTCAGGACCGACAGAATCAGGCCGTTGACGGCAAGACGGACCTTCGCGGCAGGCCAGGAAGGCCGGAACGTGCCGGTAAGGGTCGCCAGCAGGAAGGAAAGGCTCGTCAGGAGGGCCGTCGTCTTCAGGCTGATCCGCAGCCCCAGGAACAGGGCGTACCAGACCTCCCCCGTCGGGACAACGCCGAGCTGTCCCCGGAAGAGGAACAGGAACACGACGCGAAAGACCATCAAAACAAGTTCCAAGAAGACGAAAAACCGTACATCCTGTTGCAGCAAACAAAGAAAACGTTTCATAGAAGGCAGGGATCCTTTGCGAGAAATGATAGGAATGCCGTGTGGGGACGGATGTCCTATCCCAAAGTATAGCACAGCTCCTGCCCGAATGGTACCGGAATCCATGGTCATCCCGCGCGTTTCGTGGTATAGTACCAGACAGGAAGAAAAGAGGGGGCAGCCTGCCCTGGAAAGCGAGGTGAAGCGGGAACTTCCCTGGAAACGGGGAACAGATCCCGCCTGGGGATGAAAGGGAACGATCAGAAAACGGCGCCGGCCGCCGCGGCCGCGCGTCGCCATGACGAAGGACGGGAATGGCTCGACGAGGTGGATGTCCGGGGCGAGCCGACGGGGCGTCGTGTGTCCCGCCGTCAGGCCCACCGCGAAGGCATCCGGCACCGCACGTCCCATGTGTGGATTTTCCGCACCTGCGAGGGCCGCGACGAAATCCTGCTGCAAAAGCGGAGCCCCGGCAAAGATTCCTTCCCGAACTGCTATGACATCTCCAGCGCCGGGCATATCCCGGCAGGATGGGGATTCCGCGCGTCGGCCCGCAGGGAACTGGAGGAGGAACTGGGCGTGACCGTGTCCGACGGGGACCTGCGCTGGTGCGCCCGCCAGTCCTTTCAATACGACGGGACCTTTTATGGCGAGCCGTTCCACGACAAACAGGTCACGGCCATCTATTACCTGGTGGACGACCGTCCGGCGGAAGCGTTCCGTATCCAGCGGTCCGAGCTGAGCGAAGTGCGCTGGTTCGGGCTGGACGAGTGCCTGCGCCTGGTCCACGCCAACCCGACGCAGCAGGCCGACGGCGCCGCGGCCAAGCCCGGACGCCGGACAGGCAGCGGCAGCGGGGCCGCCGGCAGGGAGCCCGCCTTCCTCCACTGCATCATCCCGGAGGAGCTGGACCTGGTGGCCGCCGCCTACCGGCGGGAACGCGGCGGAACAGACGCGGCAGCGGGCGGGCCGAAGGCTCCGTAAGCGCCCGTAAATTTTTCCGCTTCCGTGGCGGACCCGGGATTTTGTCCCTGTCCTGTGGTATGATAAGAGGGAGCCCGGCAAGTCGGGCGGCACGCGGCAGAATGAGGCGGCGTGTCCGAAAGGGAGTTTTCAGGATGAAAAGGAGAAATACCATGACCTACGCCTTGTGGAACTTGTGCAAAGACCTGCGCTCCGACGCCTACGAATGGGTCGAACTGTCCCATTCCCTCAATAATGACAGTCCCTTCTGGAGCGGTATTCCTGCCGGTTCCGTCGAACTGTCCAAGACCTGCTTCGACTGGGGCAATCCCATGCTCGAATGCCTCATCCAGACCTTCCGATTCCCCGGCCAGTTCGGCACGCACATCGACTTTCCGGGCCACTTTGTGAAGGACGCGCCCTTGTCGGAATCCTTCGGCACGGACCATATGATGTTCCCGCTTTGCGTGGTCGACATCTCCGGGAAAGTGAAGGACGACGCGGACTACGCCGTCACGGTCGACGACCTGAAAGCCTACGAAGCCGAATACGGCGAAATTCCTGACGGCGCCTTCGTCGCCCTGCGTACGGACTGGTACAAGCGCTGGCCGTCCATGGAGCAGATGTCCCATGTCGGCGCGGACGGCAAGGAACATTGCCCCGGCTGGTCCCTGGAAGCCCTGCGGTATATCTACGAAGTCCGCCACGCCGCGGCCAACGGCCACGAAACCCTTGATACGGACGCGTCCCACATCGCCGTGGCAGCGGACGACCTGGTTTGTGAGCGGTACGTGCTGGCCCAGCATAAGGTGCAGATCGAAGTCCTGGCCAACCTGGACAAGGTGGCGCCGGCCGGGGCCCTGCTGCTGGCCGCCTGGCCCCGCATCGAAGGGGCGACGGGTCTGCCGGCCCGTGTGTACGCCATCTCCCCGAAAGCGTGAGAGACCGGGGAACGTCGTGGGGAATCGCTTTCGGACGATTCCCGGAAAGGGGAGTTTTGCCATGAAGAAAGCCTGGGATTTTTCCGTGAAAAGTCTGGCGGTGGCCGCCGTCCTGGGGACGGCCCTGTCGTTCGGGGCCGCGCCGGTCCCCCAGGCCTCGGCCAGTATCGGGGGCGCCGTGCTGGGCGCCGTGCAGGGCGGGGTCGTCTATGCCCAGATCGACAAGGAACTCAAGTACTACAACAATACGGAAGAGGGGCGGCAGAAGCTGCTCGCCCAGTATAAAAAGAAGCTGGGCGTCAACGAGGACGCGTTCCTGAACGGGCAGCTCGAAGACATGATGGCCGAAATGACGCGGGGAATCCGCGCGGTCGACCCGTCCATCGACAAAAAGCCCTATGTGTATTTCATCAACAACGAAACCTCTTTCAACGCGTTTTGCAGCATGGGCCATGTGATGTCCGTGAACACGGGCCTTTATTCCATGACGACGGTCCCCGACGAAATCGCCGTGGTGCTCCTGCATGAAATGGGCCACGGCCAAAAAGACCATGTGGTCAAGAGCGTCCGCAAGAAGGCCGGCGTCGCCGTGGGCGCCATGATCCTGAGCGGGGCCGCCGGGAGCGGCGTTGCCGACGCGATCCTGGATATTGCCGTCAACCAGATCGACAACGTCCAGATTACCAAGCCCAACGAATGGGAAGCCGATAACCTGGCCCTCACGTACCTTCTGCATACGGGGTACAATCCCGGCGCCACGGCCGCCATGTGGCAGCGCGTCCTGGAAAAGATGAAGAGCCGCCCGAAGGACTTCGTCGGGGAAATCTTCTCCCCGTCGGACCATCCGACGGAGGAACAGCGGCGGGACAATTACGCCCAACGCCTTACGGATTTGAGCGGCGGCAACGTGACCGTTGCCAAAGGGGTAGTCTATGTCAGCGGCAAAAAATTCGTCCAGCCTGCCGCCACGGGCGAAATGAGCGGTCCGGAACGGGCCTATTTCGTCATGGGGAACCTCGTGGCCGCCTTCCGGACGGGGCAGAATGCCCAAGACGCCTATGCCAACGGACACACGGTCCTGCTGGGGAACCAGCCCGTCATCGCCTGCACGGACGGGGATCCGGATCCGCAGGAACTGGCGGACCTGCTCAACCGCATCAAGAGCAGCAAGCCTGTCGTCACACCGGCCCGGGAATTGAAATTGCAAAAGCAGGCCGGTAAATAACTGTGGTATCAAGATACGCTGCGGGCGAACAGGAGGGGAAACCTGTCTGCCCGGGCGATATCGTTTTTTCGAGGGGGAAAAACGGCGCTGCGGAGACAGCGCTAGGGGAAAAGGAAGGGGAAAGGTTTGGGTTTTTCTGTGTGGTCATTGTTTACCTGGCCCATGACCCATATTCCCTTCGTGATGCTCGCTTCGCCGTCCTTCCGGCGAACCGACGCGTACAGGACACTGCGGAATCACCGCGACGCCCCGTGGACCAACGACCTGTTGTATGATTTGCTCCTGACGGTTCTGGACATCCGCGGCATGATCGACAGGGACTCGCGCTTCGACCTGGCCAGCCCTGCTTACGATTGTCCTGCCGAAAGGCTCCGCACAGGGCACGGGCAGAAATGCCTCCTCGACGATCCGGCCCTGCAGGCCGCCGGCAAGTAAGGCCGCCGGCGGGAGGGTACGCTCTCGGCAGACCGGTTGGGAATCCGCCCTTTTCCCGGGAAATAAGTTTCGGGGAAAGGGCTTTTTCGCGCTCTTTTTTCCCTTGCGACAGGTCCTTAAAACAGGTACAATAAGGGTGTCAGGGAATAGTGTAGTAATTCTGAAAAGTGACACATTTCCCCCTAGCTCGGACTGCGGAATTTGGGAAGAAAGAGGCGAATAGAATGGCACAAGCGAAAAAATGGGTCTACGGTTTCTTTGAAGGCAACGCGCAAATGCGCGAACTGCTGGGCGGCAAAGGCGCGAACCTGGCGGAGATGACGAACCTGGGACTGCCCATTCCCCAGGGCTTTACGATTACGACGGAAGCCTGTACGGACTACTATCGCGCGGGGCAGCGGATTTCCAATGAAATCCAGCGCCAGATTTTCCAGGCCATGCGGTGGCTGGAAAAGGAGAACGGCCGCATGTTCGGCGACACGAACGATCCGCTCCTGGTATCTGTCCGCAGCGGCGCCCGTGTGTCTATGCCGGGCATGATGGACACCATCCTCAACCTGGGGTTGAACGATGTATCTGTCGAGGGGCTGGCCAAGAAAACGAAGAATCCGCGCTTTGCCTACGATTCGTACCGCCGGTTCATCCAGATGTTCTCCGACGTTGTCATGGAAATCCCCAAGTCGGGCTTTGAAAAGATTATCGACGAAATCAAGGAGGCGAAGGGCGTCCACTACGACATCGACCTGGATGTGGACGACATGAAGGAACTGGTCCAGCGCTTCAAGGCTATGTATAAGGATGCGAAGGGCGAGGACTTTCCGCAGGAACCGGCGACGCAGCTGCTGGAGTCGGTCAAGGCCGTCTTCCGTTCCTGGGATAACCCCCGCGCCAATGTCTACCGGCGCATGAACGACATTCCCGGCGACTGGGGCACGGCGGTCAACGTCCAGACCATGGTCTTCGGCAATATGGGCAATACGTCCGGGACGGGCGTGGCGTTTACGCGCAATCCCGCCACGGGCGCCAAGGGCATTTACGGCGAATACCTGATCGATGCCCAGGGCGAAGACGTCGTCGCCGGCGTCCGCACGCCGCAGCCCATTTCCAAATTGGAAGAAGACCTGCCGAACTGCTATCGCGAATTTATCCGCCTGGCCAATAAGCTGGAAGCCCATTACCGCGACATGCAGGATATGGAATTCACCATCCAGGAAGGGAAGCTCTATTTCCTGCAGACCCGCAATGGCAAACGGACGGCCGAAGCGGCCATCAATATCGCCTGCGACCTTGTGGACGAAGGCATGATTACGCCGGAAGAGGCGCTGCTCCGCATTGAGGCGAAATCCCTGGACCAGCTGCTCCATCCGACTTTCGACAAAGACGCCCTTGCCAAGGGCGAGGTCATCGGCCACGGCCTGCCGGCTTCGCCCGGCTCGGCGGCAGGCAAGGTCTATTTCACGGCGGACGCGGCCAAGAAAGCCGCTGCCGGCGGCGAACGGGTCATCCTGGTCCGCCTGGAAACGTCGCCCGAAGATATCGAAGGCATGCATGCCTCCCGGGGAATTCTGACGGCCCGCGGCGGCATGACCTCCCACGCGGCTGTGGTCGCCCGCGGCATGGGGACGTGCTGCGTCTCGGGCTGTAATGAGCTGAAGGTGGACGAGGAAAACAAGGTCTTCACCTTGGGGGACCACGTGTACCACGAAGGGGACTATCTCTCCCTGGACGGCTCGACGGGCAATATTTATGACGGCGACATCCCGACGGTGGAAGCGTCCATCAGCGGCAATTTCGGCTGTATCATGCGCTGGGCCGACCAGTATCGCAAATTGCAGGTGCGGACCAACGCCGATACGCCGGCGGACGCGGAAAACGCCGTCCGGCTGGGGGCCGAAGGCATCGGCCTGTGCCGCACGGAGCATATGTTCTTCGACGCGGACCGCATCCCGAAATTCCGCCGCATGATCCTGTCGGATACGGTAGAGCAGCGCGAGGCGGCCCTGCGGGAACTGATCCCGTACCAGCGCCAGGACTTTATCGACATGTACAAGGCCCTGCGGGGCCGTCCCATGACGGTGCGGTTCCTCGACCCGCCGCTGCACGAATTCCTGCCCAAGACGGAAGCGGAAATCCGCGCTCTCGCCAAGGACATGGGCTTTACGTATGAACACGTCATGGCCCGCATAGCGGAACTGCACGAATTCAATCCCATGATGGGCCTGCGCGGCTGCCGTCTGGGCGTCATCTATCCGGAAATCACGCGCATGCAGACCCGTGCCGTCATCGAAGCGGCCATTGCCGTCAAACTGGAATGCAACTATGACATTGTGCCGGAAATCATGGTTCCCCTGATCGGCGACCGCAAGGAACTGCTCTTCGTGAAACACATCATTGTCGAAACGGCGGAAAAGGTCATGCGCGAACAGGCCTATTTCCTGAACTACAAGGTCGGCACCATGATCGAGATCCCGCGGGCCGCCCTGACGGCCGACGAGATTGCCAAGGAAGCGGATTTCTTCTCCTTCGGCACGAACGACCTGACGCAGATGACCTTCGGGTTCTCCCGCGACGACGCTGGCAAGTTCCTCGACGCGTACTACGCCGACAAGATTTATGAGTTCGACCCCTTCAGCCGCCTGGATCAGGACGGTGTGGGCCAGCTCATGAAGATGGCCGTGGAACGGGGCCGCAAAGAGAACCCCATGCTGCACTGCGGCATTTGCGGCGAACACGGCGGCGACCCCTCGTCCGTGGCTTTCTGCCAGGAACTGGGCCTGGACTATGTGTCCTGCTCGCCTTTCCGCGTGCCGATCGCCCGCCTGGCGGCGGCCCAGGCTGCTATCAACCTGAAGCGGAAGGGGTGAGCATAAGGGAAAGGGAAAGCGGGAAGGGATGGCCTCCCTTTTCCCGCGGCTTTCCGGCTCCACGCTATGCGAAACGGCCGGGACAAGGAGCATTCCGCTCTTTGTCCCGGCCGTTTTTGTCGGGTTTCCTCAGAACCGGTGGTCCCAGCCGAGGCTCCAGGCCACCGTGTTGTAGCCTGGGTTATGCGTCCGCAATCCGTTCGAGCTGTGGCTCATAAAGACGCCGGCGCTGATCGAGTCGTGGTTGTTATAGGTATAGATGGCGCGGGGCCCTATATGCCATTTGAACCCGTAGACCCGGCCGTTGGCGGGGAAGGCCTTGTCGTAGAGGAGCAGGGCTCCCCGTCCTTCGACGGCCCAGTGCAGCTTGCCCGTCCAAGGGCGTTCCCAGCGGGCCATGACAGCCGGGCCGATGCCGTTGGCGTTGCTTTTGCCGTAGCGGCCGTCTTCCGTCGTATGGCCCCGAGAGGCCGACACGACCAGACCGCGGTGCCACGATAGGCTGCCGTGTTTCGTCGCTTCCTGGAAGATACTGACATTGACATCCCGGATGTGGCGATTCTCAAAATAGCGCGGAACGCCGTATTCTACCTGCACCTCCACATTGTCCGCCTTGGCGCAGGCCGGGACGGGCAGGGCGGCGGCCGTGCCCGTCAGGAGCAGGAGTGCCGCGGCGGCGCCGCGAAAAAACGGGATACGCATGGGAAACAGCCTCCTTTCCGGTTGTTATTTCAAAATCTGGTACGGATCCTCCGTCCCCGTGTCTTTCGCGTGAACCGAGACAAAATTGTCGCTGATCATGCTGGCGACGGTCCGTTCCACGTAAAAGGCCATGTGGGGACTGACAATGACATTGGGGAAACTGCGCAGCGTGTACAGCTCTTCGTTGTCCAGCGCCTCGCCGGCGCGGAATTCATAGTACAGGCCGTATTCGTTCTCCAGCAGGTCCAGGCCGGCGGCGCTGACTTTTTTTGCCTTCAGGGCGTCAATCAGGGCGCGGGAGTCGATCAGGGAGCCGCGGGCCGTGTTGATCAAAATGACACCGTCCTTCATCCTGGCCAGCGAGTCGGCGTTCACCAGGTGGTGGGTGGCCGCGTTGGCCGGGAGATGGAGAGACACGATGTCCGCTTCCTTCCACAGCGTGTCCAGATCCACGTAGCGGGCGTACGGTTTGACGGCCTCGTTTTCGTACTGGTCGTACGCCACGATGCGGCAGCCGAAGCCCTGCAGGTGACGAATCAGGACCTGTCCGATGTGTCCCGTGCCGACAACGCCGACCGTGCAATCTTCCAGGTTGCGGCCCATCTTGTTTTTCAAGGTAAAGTCCTGCGCCTCGGCGCGCACCATGATTTGCTTCATCTGCCGCAGGCACATGAGCATGAGCATGATAGCGTAATCGGCGACGCAATCCGTCGGATAGGGCGTGTTAGAGACGGTCATGCCCAGCTCCCGGGCCTTGGCGAGGGGGACGTGGTCAAAACCGATGGAACGCGTCAGGATCGACCGCACGCCGTACCCGTGCCATGTTTCCAGCATTTCTTCCGTCATGCGGCACGGCGTCGCGCTGATGGCGTCGCAGCCCGCAGCCAGGTCCAGGTTGGATTCGTCGGGATAGGCCGCCGTCCACACATAGCCGATGCCGTATTCCCGGGAGAATTTTTGGACAAAGGCCAGCTCGTCGAAATCTCGTAACGCGTAAAAAGCAATCTTCATGGTGTTCTCCTTCTCTTTCGCGGGGAGGAATCTCCCTGCGGGAACGCAATGTTCCTTCTCTTTCTGAATTACAATAATTATAGCACGGCCCCCGCCATTTCGACCGTTTCCTATGATATAATGTCCCATAGAGTATGGGTTCCCGGAGGGAACGGAAGGACGGGGTGAACAATTTGGATGTCATGCAGCAACAATCGCAAGAGACAACGCCGCAGGCCGGCCGAAGCCGCGGCAACGGGCCGGGGCCGCGGGGCAAGGGCCTGCCGCGCGGCCTGACGCCGGCCCAGCTGCGGCTGGGACGG
>ENA-ORNY01001256-ORNY01001256.1-human-gut-metagenome-genome-assembly--contig:-NODE-1256-length-14984-cov-3.114944_pt1 | contig 14984 bp, 7 predicted proteins | sample MGYA00242122_ERZ509036 | MGnify/ENA primary metagenome ERZ509036 (study PRJEB26280, sample SAMEA2338696) | human gut metagenome | biome: human gut; feature: human-associated habitat; material: faeces... | reverse complement strand
GCCGTCCGCCGTCATCGGGGCGTCGTGAAGCCCTGTGGCGTCCGCGCTGTCGCATACGCCGACCTGAACTTCTGAGCGTTCGCATGCCGCGTCGGGCACGTGGAGCTCGTGCAGTACAGCACCCAGCGCCGAGTTCGCGCCCGGTCGAATTTCTTCGAGCGTTACGGGATCGAGCGCCACCAGATTACGCGCCTTCGCATACAGCGTTACGCGTTTGCCCACTTCGTCGCTCCAACTCTCGGGGATGGCGAAGCTCATGCGGAACTGTGCCGTGCAACCCGGTGCCAGCACGGCGTTGCCACTGTCGGCTACCAGCGGGTGCGTTGCAAAAGGTGTGCCCAGCGTTTCGAGCGCGTACTTCACGTGTGCCATGTCGTTGACCGAAGCGTCCTCGGCAAGCTCTGGATCGTAGATCGAAGCCGTGCGTGCGTTCACTCCGAATCCGATGGATGCGCTGGAGAACGGCTGGCTGGAGCCCTCTCGGTACAGATCGATTGTGCCGGCGGTCAGCAAGGTGTTGCCGTCGTTTCGCACCGTGACCATGAAGGATTCGCCTGCTGCTCCGGGCACCACCGCGCCCGAGGTAGCGACTGCGCCCGTCGGAGTGGCACACGCCACCAAGGGCACTTCGATGCCGTGTAGTTCTGCCTCGCTCTTCTCCGCGCTCACAATGTGCGTGGCGAGCGCGGAGAGCATGCTCCCCGACGTCAAAAATGTCGTTATCTGATCGACGGGATGGTCCAGCTCGCACATCACGAACGGCTCCGTGAACAGATCGCCTGCCAAGGTGCTGGCGAAGATGCGGAAGTGCTTGCCCATCACTGCTACCGGGTTGCCTTCTTCGTCGTAGGTTTGCCCCACTTTGCCGTCAGTGTTCTCGACGTATAGCACGCACCTGCCGTTGTTGCTTACGCTAAACGATGCCGGGCCACAGCCTGCGGCACCCATGGGCTGCGTTGCAAATGCCGATGCGCCTCGCGTCCAAGTAATATGCTGCAGTTGCTCGTTGACGGTAGCCAAAAAGCCCGTGTGCTGCGGCCACGGCACCGCGTGGGGTACTGTGGCATCTGGTGACATAACGCCCCAGCCCGCAATGGACTGGCCGATTACGGCGTACGATGCGCAGCCGCAACCGTCTGCGGTCTCGTATGCAACGGGCACCACCATTTTGCCGTTGATATTCTCGGGCTCGCCCAGCTCGATACTCGACGGTGCTTGTGGAAAGCGGAGAACTTGGCGGAACGTCAGACTGTCGCCCGAAACGTCCGACCATAGGGTAAAGCACTCCAGCGCAACCTCGGCCTCGCTGCCGAGCGCCTTTTCTGCGGTGGTCCCGCGGCGGTGGAGGTAAGCGCCCGACAGACGTCCGTCGACCAGCGCCTTGCCCACCGTGATGCGTGGGCACTGCAGACAGTGGTGGCCATCCTCCTGAAGGCGGCCGCGCGAGATGCTGCGCCACGACGTGTGCGACATCACGCGAATTCCGTCGTTGCTTATGCGCAGACGCACAACGGACAGTATGCCGGCTGTGCTTGCCGTATCGAAAAGGGTGTTGTCGCCGTCGGGGCGCTCGCCCGAGACCAACAGCACGTAGGCGTCCTGGTTTCCTCTTCCGTCCGTATATTCCACCACGTCGAAGTCGTAATCGTATATGCCGTCGCGCTCCACGTCGCCCTCGCCAAACCCAAGGGGAAAGTCCACGGGCGTGGGAGCGGACCACGTGCCGTTTGCCTTTGTGTGCACCACTAGGCGCGAGCGGCCATTGTCGCCGTAGCGCACCGAGGCGATACGGAACAGGCATTCTACGCCGGCAATCATTGCCAGCTTCATGTGAGCTTCGCTGAGCACGCCAGTAAACAGCACGTTGTCGCTCGAGGGCTTGATGCCGCCACGCTCGTCCTCCGATACACCAGCAGAATTGGCGTTGGGGTCCGCAACGGCGTTCGTCGCCTGCCCGATATAGGTGTACTCATACATCGGCGCGGCGTTTTCGTCGTCCTCTATCAGTGCATGGACGAAATGCTCGATCTGTCCCGTGTCGTCGCTTTCTGCATCCGCCTCGAGCTCAATGCACGTGACCGCTTGATCCCAATCGCGCACGACAGGCGCGACGTTTACGGCAGTGGCCTTAACCTCGGCGCGTGCGAGCAGCTCGGCGTTGGTGACGATGGTGGCCGATGCGATAAATTGCGGCACGCCGCCCGCCTTGATGTTGCCGGGCGTGCCGAAGCGGGCATCCAACGTGTAAGGCGTATCTCCACCCAATGCGAGCTCAGAGCGCTGGAGCACATACTGGTTGCCATTGTTCACCGACATATTCCACGAATCGAGGAGTGTGGGCCACGACCCCGACCAAGCCTTGGTGGTCCACTTGAACATTACGAACTGGAGTATCACATCGACATCGACGTCTGCACCTACGCGCAGTCGCGGAAGCTGGTGTCCATCTGCCTTCTCGTACCCAATGAACAGCGTGAGGGATGCGGCGCCGCGCACGGCAGACGAAGCGACGCCTGCAACGCCGGCGCCAAAGGTGACGGCAAGCCCGATCTGGATGGTGAACGAGCCCGAGGTGTTTGAATAGTCGAGCGATATGTTTTTGAAAAATGCCGCGCCGCTACCGTGCGTGTGGGCGCCCGCGACGAGCGCCAGTTTTGCCAGCACCCAGGGATTGACGTTTAGGAAAAACGGCACCGGTCCTAGGGTAAACTGCTCGGTCCAATTGAGGTCGGTTCTTACTTGGAAGAGGGCTTTAATATTGCCGTATGCGGGATCGTTGTTGTTGCCCCAGGTTTTGCCCACCCAGTCGTAGGCGAGCGATCCGTACAGCCGCGTGGCGATATCCATCGTAAACAGCAGCGTGCAGTGGTGACGAAGCAGCTTAGTGTTTCTTGGATCGGTGCCCGAACCGGCACTCATACTCTTGTACTGATTCCACTTCCCCTCCATCTCGTCGAGGTAGCGGTTTGCCTGCTTGACGCCCGACTCGCGCGGTGACTTCTTCCAGTACTCCGGATCCGGATTGCCCGAATCGTTCATGTAGCCGACCGGTTTGTATCCTCCGCCAAACAGCACGTATCCGGCAAAAGAGAAATCGAACAAAATGGGGAACGAGGGCATCCAGCACGTGAACTTATTGCCGCCGATGCCGGGAAACGCCGCCGGGAAATCAAACGGAGTAATCTCTTGGTCCATGGTGGTGGGGACGATAGTCGTCGAGCCCGATTCCGCCTTTGCGGCCGGCGCGGTGACAACGGCCATGGGGGAGGAGAGCGTGTAGGTTTTGCCCTGGTAGTCGAGCGCAAAGCGCAGCTTGCACCCTTCTTCCAGAAGACCCGATGCTGCGTCGAGGAACTTGTCTTCGAGTGTGAACGTGGCCAGATTATCCGCGCCCGATGCGCTGGCCTTGACTTGGCCAATCTGCGTGACGGTTTCGGGTGAGCTGCCCGCGGCAGGCGCTACTTTGTTGATGCGCAGCGTTGCCTGTCCACCCTGTGGCAGATGCGCCTGCACGGTAAAGGCGTGCGTATCGGGCTGTTCGTTTGCCGTGTCGTCCTTTGGCAATGCCATGAACGTGGCTTCAGCGTACTGGATGTCCCATTCGTCGAATGTGAGCTGGCGGAAGTACGGCTCGCCGTCGGAAAGCGGACGCGTGGGCGCGGTTATGGCGGTGCCGCCCTGGATACGCGCAAGGGGAATCTCGACATCACGGTAGCCCGCCATGCTAATGGAGATGCCGCCGTTAAAGTCGTACGCGTCGAGAAGCGTCGTCTCGTCCACGTAGCCTTCCGCAAGAGGGGCGACCTCAAAGATGGCCGTGCCCTCGTCGTCGGTAGTGGCGGAGAGCTGCTTGCCCGCGGCATAACGCGACACGAGCGTGACCTGGGCACCCGTGATGGGCGTATTCTTGTTGGCGACGTCGACCACGACCACACCAAACATGGTGCGCGAGAGAACGAGCACCTTGAAGGGGTCTTCTTCGTCGGCATAGGCTTCGGTGGGCGCGAACGGCAATATGAAGGCGTTTGCGCTTCCCGGCACGCGCGGCAACATAATGCTCGCCAGCGAGGATGCTCCGGCAACAAGTAACGAACGGCGATCAAGCATCTTTGGCTCCCATCCCGCAAACATCGGAGGAAATAATCCTATTTTGCGAGAAAGTGCCCCGTGGCGGTAGTGCCGTTCAAGAGTCAAAATGTCCAAATTAATTGAGCGAAGCGCCGGGTTTCGGAACGCGTTCGATGCGCTTGGCAGCCCGGTTGCTAACGCAACATATGCGCGACCAGCTCGGCGCGTGTGCCGATGCCAAGCTTTGCGTATACGCCGGATAGGCGGTTTTTAACGGTGCCCGGCGATACATCCATGTGGCGTGCGATTTCGGCGTTGGTCCATCCGCGGCAGGCGAGCATGGCCATGGTGAATTCCGTGGTCGTTAGATCGTCGGCCACGTCCTCGCCCGAATCGGGGTTGTGGATGCGCCGCCAACCGTAGCTGAATCGATACGTGATCTCGATGATGCGCGCGAAATCGTCAGGGTATTGCGATTTTAGGCATGCCTCGATGAGTCCCTGCAAAAGGCCGTGGTGTTCGCCGATGAGCTCGATAAGGCCGTCGGGACGCGCAATGTCCCAAGCGGCTCCGAAGTGTGCCTTTGCGGCGTCGACGTCTTTGAGGCTCATGCAGGCCATGGAAGCCGACAGGTGCAAGAACAGCTCCGAGATGGGATAACTTCCCTGTTTCATAATCAGGGCGTTTTCCGCCATGCCCAGACTGCGGCCATATTCGCCGCGCAGATACAAGGCGTGCGCCATCACGTAGCTGGCGAACAGGCGCAGGCCTTCGGGCAGATGCGCCGCAAGCGGATAAAACTCTTCGGCGGAATGCGGGGAAGGCAAGTGCAGCAGGACGCTCGCGGCGGAGGCGAACAGGATATGCGTGGCGTGGACGGCGGACGATTCCTCGTCAGCTGGCGTATCGAGGATGCCCGCAAGGCAACGGCGGGCATCGGCGATACGGTTGAGCGACAGACTGGCATATCCGCAGATAAGGCATGCGGAATAACGCAGTGCGGGGTCGGTGGCGTCAAGATAGGGGCGTGCTGTCTCGGCGGCGAGCGTGGCCTGTCCGCGAAAGTACAACGCTTCTGCTGTGGCGATGGTGCGTGAATCGGGGTCGGAAATGCCTGCAACCGCAGCGTCAATCTGCCCCGGCACAAAGGCAGTGCACATCAACGGCATGGGAATGCGCGGGTAGCCATCGCAGTCCATCTTCCATCTCCCAACAGCTGGCAACAATGCAGCAATTGTACTCCTGTTACTCGGGACCCCTTTCGTTTTACTGTTCGGTTAACGCTGCAGATCGTTTTGGAAAGCTAACGAGCATGGTGGTTCCGTTCTCGGAACTTGCTTCGACCTCTGCAGTGCCACCATGAAGCGCAGCGATCTCCCAGACAAGCGCTAGCCCGAGTCCTGCGCCGCCGTATGCCCTGCTGCGGGATTTGTCGAGACGAAAAAAGGGCTGAAAGATGCTCTCTCGGTGCTGCTTGGGTATTCCCGGGCCCTGATCCTTGACGCGCAGGAACACGTGGCTATCGGTATCGCAGATAGAGACGCTGACAGCCGAGCCGGGGTGACTGCAGCGGATGGCGTTTTCGACCAGGTTAAACACCAGCCGATAGAGGAGCGTGTCGCTCCCGATTACTAAAGCGTCTCCAGCGCAATCGAGGGTTATGTCCTTATCCTCGGCAAGTGGCGCAAGGTCGGTGAGGACCTCTTCGGACAAGGGACCGAGTTCAACAGCGTCCCCGCAAGGAACGCTGCGAAGCTCACTCATCTCGAGTAATGCCTTGGTCATCCGCGACATTCGCTCGGTTTGTTCTTGTAGCAGGCCGAGCAGCTCTGCCGTATCGGGTTGCGACGTGGGGTGCTCGGAGGCGAACAGTTCAATCTGCGCTTGCATAAGGGCAAGTGGGGTTCGCAGCTCGTGTGCGGCGTTGCCGGTAAACTGACGCTGTGCAGAGAATCCTTCGCCAAGACGGGCGATCATGCCGTTGAAAGAGGCGCTGCATCGTTGAAGCTCGGTGGGCACATCTTCACTGAGTCTGATTTCGCTTAGGTTGTCAGGCTGCACACGCTCTACCTGGGCGGCAAAAGCCCGTAGCGGTTTGAGCGAACGACCGCTCACAAAGTATGCGAGCACGCCACCAAGCAGCGTGACTCCGGCCGTGATGCACCAGGCTGTCGCGGAAAAAGACTCTTGTGCGTTGTTTACGACGACCGTGACCTCGTCATCGAGGGCCGCTTTCGTTGGGTCGAACGCCTGGGGCGTATCTTCGTCGGCCGTGCTGAGAGCCGAGATGACACTGCCGATGGCATCCATGTAGCGCATGCCCGTATAGCCGACCAGGCAGTTCGTCAGCACGCACGCAGCGCACGTGAGCAGTGCCGTCATAATCGTTATGCGCCATTGCAACGAAAGCCTTTTCATTCGCTATCCTCCATAACGTAGCCCTCTCCAATCCGATTGCGAATCGGGTCGTATCCCAAAGCGATGCGTAGCTTTTTGCGGAGTGACGAGATATGAACGCGGGTCGCGTTGCTAAAGCTGTTCACGCTGCTATCCCAAACGTGCTCGATAAGCTCCTCTTGGCTTACCGGACGCCCCTGATTAAGCATCAGATATTCCAAGATTCCCGTTTCCTTGCGCGTAAGAGATAAAGTCTCGCTGTCCACGGAAGCGATGCGTGCCTTGGTGTCAAAGCGGAGCTTTCTGCAGGTTAAAACTACGTCGCTTTGTGTAAAGCGTCTGAGGGTAAGGCTGCGGATCCTTGCCGCAAGCTCGTCCAGATGAAACGGCTTGGTGAGGTAATCGTTGGCGCCGGCATCGAGTCCGGCGACTTTATCGGATACTTCGCCACGTGCGGACAGAATCAGCACCTTGGTCTCGCAGTCGGTTTTCCTAAGTTCCCTGAGCACGGTCATGCCATCGATACGGGGAAGGTTGAGGTCGAGTACCACGAGGTCAAAGACTTCGACGCCCAGCAGGTCGAGCGCCTCCTGTCCATCGTGACAGCAGTCGACGCTGTACGCCAAGTTTCGCAAGCTGCGCGCGATTGCATCGCACAGTGCTCGCTCGTCTTCGACGATCAAAATACGCATAACAGTCTCCTTGCACATTCCAAATCGCGCTTAACACGGATTTTATAGTCGATATGGTCCAATGGTCGCGTAACGAAAGGAGTGGTTGGGTTGTTCAAAGCGGTAAAACCCGTGGTACAGGTCGCTTTGTTGATCGTCGGAATTGCCATGGTGTGCTTTGGCGTTATGCGTGGCGAGGCGGATGCCGTGCTGGCCAAAGCGATTAGGCTGTGCTTGGAGTGTATCGGAATTGGATAAAAGAAAAAACACTGCGTCGCATGTTTTGGCCCGATTTCGCGGATTCATTCAGGCGGCGGCGACGCTGGTCACCAATATTCACCTGCCAAACTTTGCCAAAGGCGGCATCTATCAGGGCGCGGGAAAAACAGTCTGCGTACCTGGACTTAATTGCTATTCGTGCCCCGCGGCATCGGGTGCGTGCCCCATCGGGTCGTTCCAGTCGGTGGTAGGTTCATCCAAGTTCAACTTTTCTTACTATGTTACCGGTACGCTCATTTTGCTCGGCGTGCTGCTGGGACGCTTTGTATGTGGCTTTCTGTGCCCGTTTGGCTGGCTGCAGGAGCTGCTTCATAAGATTCCCGGCAAAAAGTTCTCCACGAAAAAGCTCAAGCCGCTCACGTACATCAAGTACGTCGTGCTGCTGTTTGCCGTGGTGCTGCTGCCCGTCTTGGTGGTTAACGACGTGGGCATGGGCGACCCGTTCTTTTGTAAGTACATCTGTCCGCAGGGTGTGCTCGAGGGTGCCATTCCGCTGGCCATTGCCAATGCCGGCATTCGATCTGCGTTGGGACATCTCTTTACTTGGAAACTTGCCGTTCTCATTGCCGTGGTAGTGCTGAGCGTTTTGTTCTACCGCCCCTTCTGCAAATGGATTTGTCCACTCGGCGCATTCTATGCGCTCATGAATAAGGTATCCCTGCTGGGGATTCGGGTCGATGCATGCAAATGTGTCTCGTGTGGCAAGTGCTCAAAGGTTTGTCAGATGGACGTTGATGTGGTCCGCGCGCCCAATCATGCCGAATGTATCCGGTGCGGAAAGTGCATCGGGGCCTGTCCTGTCGATGCCATCAGCTATCGCTATGGCCTGGATGTGTCGGCGGAAAAGCTCCCCTTGACCGCCGATAAAAAGTAAACAAGCTTCGACAAAACGGAGGAATGACCATGAAGCTTTCTAAGATTGCGGCCCTGTTTATGGTGCCGGTATTGGCCTTGTGCCTTGTGGCGTGCTCGGCACCCGGTGGCAATGCGAGTGAATCTGCGGGCTCCGATCCTAAGATCGCAGAACTCACTGCGCAGAAGCCGACCAATGCCGACGAGGCCGCCGAGTTGTATGCAAAACTCATGCAGAAGGAGAACGAGATCTTTTCGAGTGATAACGCGCTGTGGGAAAAGGTATTCAACGCGGCAAATAAAGACTCGACAATGATTGAGGACGGTAGCAATTACGGCGATTTCCTGCTCAAGACCATCGACGGCGCCAAGGATGAGTTCACGGCGGATGAGCTTAAGACGCTCAAGGCCGGTGCGCAGCAGATCAAGGAGATCGAGGACAAGCTCGAGAGCCTGGAGAAGGAGTTCCCCGGCTGTGGAAGCACGCCGAGCTCAGGCGAGAGCGTCGACGCTTCGACCGCTGGCATGACGGCTGGTGCCAATGCTTCGAGCGAGGCGACGAAGTTCCCCAGCTTTACGGGCAAAGACCTGGATGGCAACGACGTGAGCAGCGACGAGCTGTTCGCTAAGAACAAGGTCACCGTCATGAACTTCTGGTTCACCACTTGCAAGCCGTGCGTGGGCGAGCTGGGCGATCTTGAGAAACTGAATAAGGAGCTTGCCAAGAAGGGCGGCCAGGTCGTGGGCGTCAATTCCTTTACGCTCGATGGCAACAAAGGCGAGATTGCAGATGCCAAGGACGTGCTGAGCAAGAAGGGCGTGACATATAAGAACATCTGGTTCAAGTCGGATAGCGATGCCGGTAAGTTTACGTCAAATTTGTTCTCGTTCCCGACAACGTATGTCATCGATCAGAATGGCAACATCGTAGGGGATCCAATCGTGGGAGCCATCAGCTCCGCCGAGCAGCGCGCAGCACTCGACAAGCTTATCGACCAGGCGATTGCGAATAGCGAGCAGTAGAAAACGCGTAAGGCATAGCGAGGATCGTGGGCCGCTGTGCGAAGTAGTCCGCTACCTTTCAAGATAAACTCCACCATATAGAGGTCCCGCTCGGGACCTCTTCTTTTGGGTGCCGTCCCGTTCGTTTTTTGGCGCGGTTCCCTACATTCCTCACTGGCACCGGCAGAAAATGGGGATAGAGTAGGACAAACGCGTCGAATACGAACGGCGGGGGAGAGCGGGCAGGGTGCCTGCGCAGGAGAGGTTGCCGTCCATGCTGGAGCTCAAAGGTATTTGCAAAAGATACGTTACGCAGTCGTTTACGCAGGTGGCGCTCGACAGCGTGAGCCTGGCTTTTCGCGACAACGAGTTCGTGGCCATTCTGGGTCCCTCGGGCTCGGGTAAAACCACGATGCTCAACGTTATCGGTGGGCTCGATCATTTCGATTCCGGTGACCTGCTGATCGATGACATCTCGACCAAGGACTTTCACGATCGCGATTGGGATGCCTATCGTAACAACCGCATCGGCTTTGTGTTCCAGAGCTATAACCTCATTCCGCATCAGACCATTTTGGAAAACGTGGAGCTGGCGCTCACGCTCACGGGCGTGGGACATGCCGAGCGCCGCCAGCGTGCGCGCGAGGCGTTGGAGAAAGTCGGCCTGGGCGAGCACGTTAACAAGCGCCCGAGCCAGCTTTCGGGTGGACAGATGCAGCGCGTGGCCATCGCCCGTGCGCTGATAAATGACCCTGAGATCGTCCTTGCCGACGAGCCGACCGGAGCTTTGGATTCAACGACATCCGTACAGGTCATGGATCTGCTCAAGGATGTGGCGCGCGACCGTTTGGTTATTATGGTCACGCACAATCCCGAGCTGGCGTACCAATACGCCACGCGCATCGTTAACCTGGCGGATGGCAAGATCACCGACGATTCCGACCCTTTCGATGTCGCTGACGCCACGCGCCGCGATGCCAAGCCTACGCGCAAAACCTCGATGAGCTTTGTGACGGCGCTGGGGCTTTCTGCTCGAAACCTCATGACCAAGAAAGGCCGTACGGCCATGACGGCCTTTGCGGGTTCGATTGGCATTATCGGTATCGCGGCGATTCTGGCGCTGTCCAATGGCGTAAACGGCTACATCAAAAAGGTCGAGGAGGATACGCTCTCGAGCTACCCGCTCACCATTTCCAGGCAGGACTACGACCTGTCGTCCATGATGGGCGGACAGGGGGCCGCGGATGACGATACGTCCAAGAACGAGGGTTCGTCCGACGACGGCACCGACGGCAAGGCCCAGGGAACCGATAGGATCCCTGTGGTCACGGCCGTAAAGGATATGTTTGCGAGCGTTAAGTCTAACGACATGAAGAGCTTTAAGGCATGGCTCGATGCCGGTGGCGACGGCATCGATAAAGAGGTCAACGCCATTCAGTACGGCTACGGTGTATCGCCGGTTGTCTATCGTGTCGGCAAGGGTGACGAGAAACCCGTTCGGCTGGTGCCCAATGCCATGACCGAGGCCATGAGCGGAGGCGCGAGCTCGGCGGCAACGGTGAGCATGGAATCCATGGGAACCTCGGTCTTTAACGAGATGATTGACGACCAGAGCCTGCTCGACAGCCAGTACGATGTCGTCGCCGGTCATTGGCCCACGTCTGCCAACGAAGCCGTGATGGTGCTTTCGAGCCGCGGTACGGTGGGCGACTACACGCTCTACAGCATCGGTGCGCTGGATATCGATGAGCTCAACGATCTGGTAAACAGTGCCATGACGGCCGACGGTAAGATCGAGACGCCCGAGACCGGCGCCGACTTTACCTACGATGATGCGTTGTCCACGACGTTTAAGGTGCTGTCGCCGGCCGATGCCTATCGCAAAAACGAAGAGACCGGCATGTGGACCGACATGTCTGACGACGCCGACTTTATGGCTGCCAAGGTTGCCGACGGTATTGACGTGCGCATTGTGGGCGTGGTGCGACCTAACGAGACGGCCAATGCGAGTGCGTTGTCTCCGGGCATTGCCTATACGCATGCGCTGACTCGCCAGCTTATGGAGCGCGCCGCCGATTCGCAGATTGTGCAGGAGCAACTCGACCACCCCGAGACGGATGTCTTTACGGGCAAAACCTTCGACGAACTGCAAGGCGAGGCCAAGCAAGGCGTGGATCTGGGCAGCATGTTCAGTGTGGACGAGGCGGCGCTCAAGAGCGCGTTCTCGTTCGATACGTCTGCACTTTCGGGTGCGGCCGGCGGTATGGACCTTTCTGGTATCGATTTGTCCGGGCTGGACATTGACCTTTCGGGCGTTGGCAAGGACATCGACTCCAACGACATCATGGCAAAAGCGCCAACCCCAGATTTCTCGGGTATCTTTGACGGTCTGGAACTCACGCCCGAGCAAATGCAGCAGGTGGGAACACTAGCCAACCAGCTGTTTGAGGGCTTTTTGCAGTCTGATCAGTTTAAGGCGCTGTCGCCCGAAGATCTTAAGGACGCGTCAAAGCTCTCTGCCGCATTCTCGACGTATCTTGAGAATGATGACACAGCTCAGCAAATCCTGGCCCAGCTCAAAGCGCTCGGCGGCGATGCCCTGGCCGAGCGTCTGCAGCAGGCGATGAGCGACTATGTGCAAAAGCAGCTGGCTCCGTATCTGCAGCAGGCTATGGACCAGGTGACCAAGACAATCAGCGACCAGATAGCGTCGACGGTATCGTCCCAGCTTAAAGCAGGCGCGGCGGGGCTCATGGACCAGATGGCGACGCAGATGTCTTCGAGTTTTGCCAACCTGGCGAGCGCTATGCATGTGGATGGGAGTGCCTTCGCTCGTGCCATCCACTTCAACATGGACGCCGAGGACCTGAGCTCGCTCATGATGAGCTATGCCAAGGCGTCGAAGCTCACCTACGACAACAATCTGACCACGTTGGGCTATGCGGACGAGGCAGACCCCATCTCGGTCAAGATTTTCCCGCGTGACTTTGAGGCCAAGGAGCGCGTGCTCGATCACATCGACGCGTACAACAAGCAGGTCAAAGCCTCTGGCCACGATGAACAGGCAATCTCATACACCGACTACATGGGCATCATCATGGGTTCGGTGACCGACATCGTGAATACCATCAGCTTGGTGCTCATCGCATTCGTGAGTATCAGCCTGGTGGTGAGCTCCATCATGATCGGCATCATCACCTACATCAGCGTGCTGGAACGCAAAAAGGAGATTGGCATCCTGCGCGCGATCGGCGCGTCGAAGCGCAACGTGGCCAACGTGTTTAACGCCGAGACCTTTATCGAGGGCCTCATCGCCGGCGTCTTTGCCATTGTCGTTGTGATGGCCGTGAGCTTTCCGTTTAATGCCTGGGCGCTTGCTGCCAAACAGGTGCCCAATCTGATGAGCCTGCCCGTGCAGGATGCGCTGGTGCTCATTGCAATTTCGGTGTTACTGACGGTCGTTGCCGGTCTGCTGCCCGCCCGCAGCGCGTCCAGGAAGGATCCCGTGGAGGCCCTGCGCTCTGAATAATGTGACAAGGGACGGTCCCTTTGTCACATTGAGCGGCTTGTGAATTCGAGGTCTAATACTTTTCACTCGTTCACTTCCCAGGAAAGTATTCACCTTCGTTGCGCGGGGGCGGCTGGAAGGGCGGTCATCGTCAAGTAGTCACCTCTATCTTGTGAATTGCCTGAAGCACAAGGCATAATGCATGTGACAAAAGGGCGGTTCCTTTGTCACGTTCGTTGATATGAGAGAAGAGTAGATGATCCTTTCGCTTGCCCCCATGGAGGGGATTACCGGGCATGTGTTCCGTCGCGTGCATGCGGAGTGCTTCGGCGCGCTCGATTGCTATTACACGCCGTTTTTGCCGCCGCCGCGGGTGGGAAACCGCTTTGGCGGCAAGGCGTTTAAGGAGATTGATCCTGCCAATAACCAGGGGCTCAACGTGGTGCCTCAGCTGATGTCCAAGAACGCGGACGAGTTTGTGTGGGCGGCACAGGTGCTCGCCGACATGGGCTATCGCGAGGTCAATCTCAACTTGGGTTGTCCTTCGGGAACGGTTGTCGCCAAGGGCAAAGGATCGGGCTTTTTGCGCAACTTGGACGAGCTCGAGGTGTTCTTGAGTGACGTGTGTGAGCGCTCTCCGCTGCCGGTATCGGTCAAGACCAGGTTGGGGTTGGAAAGTGATGACGAGTACGAGCGCGTGCTCGATTTGTATTGCCGCATGCCGCTGGCGGAGCTGATCGTGCATCCGCGCGTACAAAAGGACCGCTATACGGGCACGCCGCGCAAGGAGTTTTACGGCAAGACGTTGGAGCGGGCGCCGTTTCCCGTGGCCTATAACGGTGACATTTTTGATCTTGAGGATATGGACGCGCTGGTGGAGGCCTATCCCGGCACGCGCCATGTGATGTTGGGGCGTGGCCTGCTCGCGAATCCCGCTCTGGCTCGCATGGTCAACGGCGGCCCTGCTGCAACGGCTGCTGAGCTGCAGCGCTTCCACGACACGCTGTTTGCGGCATATGCAGAAGAGATTGGCGGCAATGCGGTCTTCCGCATGAAGGAGTGGTGGTTCTACGCCAAGTGCGCTTTCGCCGACCCCACTACCGTCCACAAACTCGTACGTAAGACCAAAAAGGTCGACGAATACCGCGCTGCCGTCGAGCACGTCTTTCGTGAACAGCCGTTTGCACCCACAGCTCGCTTCCACGGCTAACTAGTCATCGGGGGCGTTCTTTAACGACTGGTCATTTAAGGACGTCCCCAACGACTATGTAGCAAAAAGCTGTACACCAGCATCCAAAGATGTCGAAAAAAGTCGACTTTGGATGCTGGTGTACATGTTTGGGTCCGACGGGGGAGCGGGCCTAGGCAATCAGTGCATCAAGTGTAATGAGCTCTCTGAGCCGCTCCGTGCGTGTTTGCCCATGGCGTTTGGCTTTTTCGTCAAACGCCTCAAGAATCGATTCGCCCACACGTGCTGATATAACGACGCTCGGCTCATCGGAGATTGGTGGCCTTCCCAGCTTGATGGTGCGACCCTTCGGCCACTCATCTTTTTCGTATGCCTCCGCGGCTTTCTCCAACTCTCCGGGGGCAAATCCCATCATTTTTTCAAGCTGCTCAGCATTCATAGCTCCTCCTATCGATCGGCATAATGTCGAGCACAGGTCAACGGATACTCTTTTTGTATACAGTTTTGTAGACAAAAATATAAACAGTTTATCAGGCTAATTAGCTTGTTTTGACCCGCGTGTTCGATAGGAAATGAGCATTGACGGCTTCGATACTCCTTTGCTTTTCAGCCTGGAATTTAGATGCTCATTGAACTTCCGGAGGAGAGCGCTTTATTAGGCTATCGAGATTCTGGGCAGGAGCTCTCACTGGTCTTCGATAATGGGACCAGCTTAATTCGCGACACAGTGTGTCGCGAATGGGAGTAGTCGTTAGGTGTCCTTCAATGGCTAGTCATATAAGAACGTCCAAGTGTCGGATTTTGTCATTTAGTGTCGTCCTCAGCGGCTATTCTGGAGGGTCGTGGTCAAAAAAGGGCAAATATGAGTACTGTTGCCATTATGGTTGCATTTATTTTGCTATAAATAGCAGCTCCTGATGAGATTTGTTCCCATTAGGAGCTACTTTTATTGAACATATGAGGAGAAATAACGTCGTCTGCGGACGAGTGGAACGTTGAATAGTTCCTGAAGTGATCA
>ENA-ORNY01001254-ORNY01001254.1-human-gut-metagenome-genome-assembly--contig:-NODE-1254-length-15013-cov-2.916500_pt1 | contig 15013 bp, 10 predicted proteins | sample MGYA00242122_ERZ509036 | MGnify/ENA primary metagenome ERZ509036 (study PRJEB26280, sample SAMEA2338696) | human gut metagenome | biome: human gut; feature: human-associated habitat; material: faeces... | reverse complement strand
ACTTGTATGTGGCGGAGACAGTTTGGCCATCCGAGTCCTTGCCCTGCAGCTTCACGGTGATGGTGTCACCGATCGCAGTGGAAGCGCCGATGGTGATAGTGTCGCCATCCTGATATGAGCCGGACTTGCCCTCCGAAGTGGTATAGGTGGCATCGGTGACGTTGTTCGCATTCAGGGTAACGGTAGTGGTGTCCGTCTTGAACGAGCTGTCGCCCGGGGTTGCGGAGACTGAACCGGAATTGTCGGTGAAGAACACACTGATCTTGCCGCCAGGAGCGGAACCGGAAGTGATCTTGCCACCGGAAACGGTGATGGTACCGCCGGAGACCTGGTCCTTGTAGGTGCCGTCGTCAAGGTTGGTGGCAGTACCGGACAGTTCTTGCGTATCACCCATGTTGGTGATGGTCACGCCGTCGTTCTTGAAGTTGCCGTCCTTGATGTAGCGTTCCACCATGAGGCAGGAATTCGCGCCACAGTTGCGCAGATACTCCGAAGCCTTGTTGTTGTTCATGGTATTGCGGAAGTGGTTCACCGCCACGACCTGCGCATCCTTCCAAGAATCCGCACCGGCATCGCCGAGTTTGCTCTCCTCGGAGAACTGTGGCTGGCTGCCACCGGAACCGACCGGGCGGTCGAAGTACAGCGGCATGGTCTGGGAGCGGGAACCGATGACGCCCCAGCCCATGGTCATCTGCCACTCGCTCATGCCGGTGGATTCCCTATCGCTATTGGAATAGTTATCATGCGATTCCACCCAAGAGACAAGATTGCTCGGGCTGGCGGAGTTGCTCCAATCGGACAGGGTGCCGGCGTTCAGGTTCTTCGAATTCAGGGCTCCGCGCAGCTTGCTGCCGTAGGAGGATGCGGTGACGCCGCCGCCGTTCTTGCTGTGGCTGGAGAACAGCTTTGCATAGTCGCTATCGCGGGAGATGGAATCCTGCAACACTTCGCCGTATTGGAACTGCGCGCCATTGTTAAGAATGATGTTCCAATACTGGGAGCCGTTATACTCGTCCGGCAGTTCGATGTGCTTGGCCGCATCGAAACGGAACCCGTCCACACCGTCGTTGACCGCTTGCACGAGGAAATCGTGCATCATGTTGGCGGTTTTGGTGTTCTCAGTGTTGATGTCATACAGGCCGAGCAGCTTGCAGTGGGTCACCTGATAGCGGTTGTTCCAATCCTGCACATCACCGTCATTGCAGTCGTGGTGGTAGTACTCGGACTTCTTCCAACGATCGGCGATGGCGCCCCAAGTCGCGGTCATATGGTTGGCTACCACATCGACGATGATACGCACGCCGTACTTGTGAGCCGTGTTGCACAGGCTCTTCAGATCATCTTCGGTACCCATCACCCAGTTGCCGATGGTGGTGTCGGTCGGCTGATATACGTAGTACCAGTTCTCGGTGAAGATCATGCCCTTGCCGCCGTTATGAATAGCGGAAATCGGCTCGGTCTGCACGGAGGTGTAACCGGCTTCGGCAATAGCGGGGATGTTTTCCTCAATGGTTTTGAAGCTCCACTCCCATGCATGCAGGGTGGCGCCCTCGCTCATTTGCTGCGCCAGTCCGTAATGCTTGCGCGCCTGTTCGAACGTGGTGTTTTCAACGGTGTCGGCGTAGCTGTCGCGATCGGTGCTGGCCTGTGCTGCGGTGCTGGCGATTGCCAGTCCGCCGAAGGCGGTCGCCGCAGCGGTGATGCCGACCACCACCTTCTTGCTAATCTTCAGCCCCAGCCTATGCCAGGCCGGTGCGGGTTTCCGATGTTTCATGACTCCTTTGTTCCTTACTGACGGCCCCTTATGACGGGGGTTTATCTTCTCTGATAACGTTTGCTCTATTGCGAACGTATGCTGTATATTCTATACCTTTTGCGGAGTGCTAAAGAGTGGAAAATGGCAGAATGTCAATGAAAATCGTTGCTGCAATAACAATGATTTTTGCAAAAACTTGCCGTTGTTTTTGCAGGGGTAGCCCCCGATTGAATGGCAATTTGTGGATGCGGAATGCGTAACGATTGCAAGTTGTGGTGTGAGGGAGTATTGAAAAGGGGTTTGCAAAAATTTTCAGTGGATGCAAACGTGAGTTCGGGGCTATTGGATAAAGGTTGACGATAAGTATTCTCTTTGATTTATGGGCTTTTTCTTGGATTATATGGGTTGCCTATGCAATTTATAGATTTATCGTAAGATAGTTGACTTCCAGCTTGACAATTTTATATCCATATATACAAGGTAGTTAGTCTTAGGATTGAGGTGTTCTATTATGAATGAGAGAGAAAAAATCATTCACTTATGGTTCGATATGTGGCTTAAACAGCAAGATTTAGGAATGGATAGAATTTTCACAGAAGATGTTGTTTATACGGAAAGCTGGTGTCCTAAATATGAAAATCTTAAAACAGTAAAACATTGGTTTAATGAATGGAATACTCGTGGTAAAGTTATTATTTGGGATATTAAGCAGTTCTTTCATAAGGGAAATCAAACTGTTGTAGAGTGGTATTTTAAAAATGAAATGAATACAGGAAGTATTGAAGAATTTGACGGTATTTCCTTAATTGAATGGACAGAAGATAACAAAATCAAATCATTAAAAGAATATGGTTGCAATTTGAATAACTACAATCCATATCAGCACAGCGAGAACCCTCAATTTAGAGATGAAAAAATAAGCTGGTTTTAAAACTTAATCAAATTATATCTATACACACAAAGCAGTTAGTCTTAGGATTGATTGCTTTTTAACAAAAGACACCGTTTAAGTGTTAAAGGTGTCTTTTTAGTGCTATTTTATTGTCATATCAAGGCTCATTCAATCGTGGTAAATTCGTGGTAAATTGAATAATTTTCTATACTTCAAAGTGCTTGAAAGTATGGTGTTTATGCGGATAATCAAAAATCAGATATAAAATTTGTATGAAATATATACATAAAACGTTTTCTCTTTCAGGAAAGTTTGCATATAACATCATGCGTAATGCGAATAGATGTTGTGTCGTAAAATCGGGGGTGTGGTTGAAGAGACGTTTACTCCTAAGAACATTATCGTGACCGGTGGATGTGGTTTCATCGGTTCGAATTTCGTGCATTACGTGGTGGACCATCATCCGGACGTGCATGTGACCGTGTTGGGCAAGCTCACGTACGCGGGCAATCCGGAGAACATCGCGGGCCTGCCCGAGGATCGTGTGGAACTGGTCGTGGGTGATATCTGCGATGCGGACCTGTTGGACAGGATCGTGCCTGGTCATGACGCGATCGTGCATTACGCGGCCGAGTCGCATAATGACAACAGCATCGCGGATCCGGAACCGTTCCTCAGGACGAATGTGGAGGGCACGTTCCGTCTGTTGGAGGTGGTCAGGAAGTATGGGATCCGTTACCATCATGTGAGCACGGACGAGGTGTACGGGGATCTCGCGTTGGATGATCCGGCCAGGTTCACGGAGCATACGCCGTATCATCCGTCCAGCCCGTACAGTTCGACGAAGGCGTCTTCGGACATGCTGGTGCGCGCCTGGACGCGCACGTACGGGATCCGCGCCACGATCTCGAACTGCTCGAACAATTATGGCCCGTACCAGCATGTGGAGAAGTTCATCCCGCGTCAGATCACGAACATCCTGGACGGTCAGCGTCCGAAGCTGTACGGGCAGGGCCTGAACGTGCGCGACTGGATCCACACCGAGGACCACAGCTCGGGCGTGTGGACGATCCTGACGAAGGGCCGTATCGGTGAGACGTATCTGATCGGCGCGGACGGCGAACAGAATAACATCACCGTGCTTCGCATGATTTTGAGGATGATGGGGCAGGCGGAGGATGCGTGCGATTGGGTGAAGGATCGTCCGGGCCATGACCGTCGGTACGCGATCGATTCGACCAAGCTGCGCACCGAGCTCGGCTGGACGCCGAAGCATACGGATTTCGAGTCGGGCCTCGCGCAGACGATTGAATGGTATACGCGGAACCGTGCGTGGTGGGAGCCGGCGAAGGCCGCTACCGAGGAACGGTATAAGCAGCGGGGCCAGTGACCGCTTGGCGTCGCGCGTGGATGTCTGGGGTTCGTGTCCCTTATCATCCATGCATGCCGCGTGGTATGGGCAATAGTTTCTAGGGGTTGGAGGACGGTGCTGTGTACACGTATCTCGTGAACGCGCACCGGACTTGGAGCAGAAGAAGGCGCACACGTTCGTGAACCTCGCCGATCCGGAGTTGCATATCGATTGGCCGATCCCGTTGGAGGATTTGGATGAGCTGGGTGATTGGTGAGGAGCATAAATTCGTGAAGAATATCCGATGATCTACTATCCGCTGATCGTGCTGATGATGGCCGGGATCCGTGACATCCTGATCATCAGCACGCCGAAGGATCTGCCGAACTTCGAGCGGCTCCTGGGCGACGGCTCGCATTACGGGGTGCGCTTCTCGTACAAGGTGCAGCCGTCTCCGGACGGGTTGGCTCAGGCGTTCCTGTTGGGTGAGGAGTTCATCGCGGGCGAGCCATGCGCGCTGGTGTTGGGCGACAACATCTTCTACGGCAATGGTCTGGGCGCGACGTTGCGTGGCGTGGTCGCGAAGGCCGAGTCCGGTGGGGGCGCGAGCGTGTTCGGCTATTATGTCGACGATCCGGAGCGGTATGGCGTGGTCGAGTTCGACGAGGATAGGAAGGCCGTGTCGATCGAGGAGAAGCCGGCCCATCCGAAGTCGCATTACGCGGTGACCGGCCTGTATTTCCACGACGAGCACGTGGTCGAGTACGCGAAGCGGGTGGAGCCGAGTGCGCGTGGCGAGTTGGAGATCACGGATTTGAACCGTATGTATTTGGATGCGGGCATGTTGAACGTGCGTACGTTGGGTCGTGGTTACGCGTGGTTGGATACCGGTACGATGGATTCTTTGTTCGAGGCGGGGGAGTTCGTGCGTACCGTGCAGCGTGCGCAGGGTCTGCCGATCGCAATCGTGGAGGAGATCGCCTTCGAGAACGGTTGGATCACGCGCGACGAGCTCATGGAGTCCGCGGATCGTTACGGCAAGAGCCCCTACGGCCAGCATCTCAAGGGCATTGCCGACGGCGAGATCATGCTCGTCCCCAACCAAAAGAACTGACTTGATGCAGCGTCTTCAAGGCGCCACATCAAGTCAGCTCTGCCTACCAGTATGCCCTAGCCCCGTTGTCCCAGATATCCGTTTTCCCATATTCAAGTGCAGTAATGATGTCTTGATTCAACTTGCTACGCAGGTCATCACAGATTTCCGTTTGGAATAGTGGAATGAAGCACACGTCCCATGTGAGCTTATGGCTATCCGGATCGGGGCAAAACAATATTGCTGTGGCCTGAACCGCTTGGAGGAATTGCTTCGTCTGGGGTTTGTACTCCATCAGTAGGGCGTAAACGTCCTTACTGATATCCATTAAAATCTTGGTGAGCAGATTACTTGAGATGGAGTCTCCATCAGAGTATCGTTTTTGGCTTTCCTCATCATCGTTTTCCTGCCGTGATTTGCGTGCTGCGACTGTGTTTTTCCTATGTCTATTTCGCGATGGGCCGAATCCTAGTGAGTTACGTCGTGAGAGAGTGAATGCTGCTTTGCAGGCATTGATAAACGTATCTTCATCCGGAATCGTGTCTGCGGCTTCGCTGAGCGCGAATGCGATAGAAGCTACGATGTCGCAAAGTACGTGTGCTTGGGACAAATATTCGCCGGCTTTAGGGGCTAAATCCTTGAAAGAATCAATGCCGTGTCTTTGTACACAAGCGCAAAGTCTTGACACTTGCTGACTCGTCATGGAATTCTCTTTTGCCCAGTGAGGTATATCAATTACTCGGCAATAATCAATTATGGGATGAGTTATATCCTCGCAAAGAAAGAACACGCGCTCAGGTTGTCTCTGCGCATGGATGATTGCCGTTGCTTTATCGTGTGGAATATCGACAATATGGGCTTGGACAGTTTGGATTTTATCAGCAAGAGCCTTCTTATATTTGTCAGGTAGTTTCTTACTGTTTTCGAGAGTAAGGACCATTCTGAGTAATTGGGCGTGTGCGATACCTGCGCATGAACAGATGCAGTCGAATCCATTTGCGAATGTGCAGCTACCTTGACCTCGTCCAGTGTGAATATCTATGAAGGGGTTTTCGAAATTTACCCGGATGGGTAGAGCCATGTTTCTCCTTTCAGCTCTGTTTATTAGATTTCAGCGTTTCGATTACTTTTGGCATATCGGTCCAAGGGGCGTATTCCTGCTCATGATTAGGCGCGAGTCTGTTACGCCCCTGGCGGTTTTCCGTTGTATTGTGCCGGGCTGCATTGCGTATGGCGGCATCGAGATGTTCTTTGTCAATGAGCTCGGTGTTGATGTATTTGTTACGGTTTCCGCCGACAACTTTAGCTTCTGCTGCAGCTGACTCGACATCAGGTGTCAGTGTATAGCTTGACGGGCAAGCCGTCACATAGTCGAGCAGCCAGACCTCGAAGCAAGGATTGGAAATGATGAGTTCGATTCCATTGTCATTGCAGATTCTCGCTGCTTCGCCGTGGTCGTGAAAATCGTCAACATCGACCACCACCCAGATTCGTTCATAACAATCTGTAGAAGTATCTCGCTTGTCTTCCCTCTTCAACTTAACAGCGAGCTTCGCGAGCTGCTTAGGGCTGTTGTTCTTCTGTTGATAGTCAATGATGACATCGTATAGGGACTCAAGCTGCTTGAAATACTGTTTCTCAGTGACTGCTCCGCCGGCCACGACAAGAAAGCGTCTCTTGCGCGGTCGGCGCGACCGTGCGGCTTTACGTCCATGTGCAGGAACGTTTCGCTTTTTCGACATCAGGCATCAACCACATTCACGATCTGGGCGAAAGCGGTATGAAAATCAGGCCGTGGTATGGCGCCGTACACGCCGTTGAGATAGTTCTTGCCGATGTTTTCCATATTCCGAATACCCAGATTGGTCACCGGGAACAATTCCGAAACGCCTTCCTTGTTCTTTTCCACAAGCCAGATCTGATCTGGTGCCAGTAAACGCTTTGCCAAACCGGACTGATTGATCAGCGACACGTCATGAGTCGTGAAAATAAGCTGGGAACCGTGAGGATTCGTTTCCGCGTCGGCATACAGCGCCACCAGCTCCTTCACCAGAGCCGGATGCAGACTGGTATCGATCTCGTCGATAAGCGTCACCGACTGCTTCGACAGCTGGCGAAGAGCAAGCGAGAAGAATGACAGCGCAGCAACGGTGCCCCTGGACTCATCATCAGGACCGAATCCTGCGGAAGATGATTCGCCGGTATGAGTGAACATCAGCTGGGAAGCGTTCTTGACATTGAATGTCTCATCCACTTTGTTCTCATCCATGCCGAGTTGCTTATGCATCTCTTCCTTGAACTGAGCCCAGAGATCCGGTGGGACGTCCACAGGAACGCTTTTCACGTCACTGATGCCGAAGTCTGCATACCTAATCAATGTGGCCAGATGTTTCGAAAGCGGTGTCTCTTTCTTGAACTCATCCAACAGTGTAGGCTGCTCCTGTTCGAAAGCGCTTGCTTCGTAATAGGCTATGCCACTTTGGAAGAATGAAAATGCCGGCCGAATGGACTCAATACCGGCAGCTGCGGCTGCGGAAAGCAGAAGTGCATTCGGCCTGAGTTCTATGGTCTTGCGTACTTGTGAGCGAGGTCCTTTGAAGGAAGGACCGAATTTCACCCCATCCGTTGAGGAACGGGAAAACAGCAGAGAGGAGTGCGTGGAAAAACGTCCTTGCAGTTTTTTGAAGAAGATGAGATCTTCCTCAAGAATCCGTTCATTGTCATAGCGGAACCAATACTGGTATTTCAGTCCATCGTTCGCGATGAATGCAAGGAAGAACATGGACGAATGCGAGAAAGGATCCTTTCGTAACAGAAAAGGTTCCCTGGGAATAGGACTGCTTGCATCCCCTTGGCTGTAGCTATTTACCACCATGTTGCGCATAGCGCGCAATGCCTTCAGAAAATTGGACTTTCCCGATGCATTGGCGCCGTATATGGCTGCGATTGGAGAATGGAGAGACTCATCAGATTCCATGAACCGTTTTTCGCGAGTCATGGAGAAAGACTGCTCGTCTCGGAAACTCCTGAAGTTCGAAAAACTAAAATCAATCAGCATCGGGTTGCCTCGTAAGTATATTTTGCTCCTTTGATACTGAGATTATATCCAGAAATATACTTATTTTGCAATTTTCTGCTAAAAGCGGTGGTTTCATTGTGCTTATTGTTGCCGTATTGGAGATATCTAGTTACCGTTATACCCATGCTTGCGCGTATCCAGAGTCTCCTTCCAATAGGATTCCCTGGCGAGAACAACGTCTTTAGGCACGGTGAAGTCGTAATGTTCCAGAAGCGTGTAGCGGAAATGCGTCTGCACGTACTCCAACCCGTGCTGTTTCACAATGGCAATCAGCCCAGTATCGTTTCCGTGACCATCGCGGATGTAGTCCTGCCAACGCTGGTATATGCCGTTCCTTCCGGTGGCGCTTCCCACATACAGTTTCCCGTTATCGGTATTGGTAATTACATACACGCCTTGCTGACGGGACAGCGTATTCTTCCAGCTTGCCTTGTCGTTCTCCCGGTAGTGCCCGAATAGTTCGAGGGGGAAGATTATTGTTGGAAAGGATATTGTCAACGTGAGATGGGGAAGTTCAGTGACTTCTGTAGAGAACGCTAATGTGCAGCAGCCTACCGCACCGCAAGGGGTAGTTGAGGAAGCGGATGACGGCATCACTCTGATGGATCTGCTCAAAATCATTCGTAAGCATCTGGCCACCGCGATTATTGCATTCGTGGTGGTGGTGGCAGGCGTGAGCGCCTATACCTTCCTCGCTCCGGCGAAGTATACGGCTACGGCTCAGACCATGGCTACTTACAATGCTTCTCAAAATGGTGTCGACATTAACCAGCAGTCCGCTGGCGGCAGCTACATTTCCAACCAAATCACCTCATACCCAACGCTTGCCACCACTTCGAAGGTGCTTAAGCCGGTCATTGATGATCTTGGTCTGGACGAAACTGTGACGGATCTTGCCGGCCAGGTCACCGTCACCAATCCGACTAACACCGCATTCGTGAACATTGCCGTGGTGGATGGAGATCCGAAGCAGGCCGCGGACATCGCCAATTCCGTTGCCGAATCGCTGAAGAACGTCATTGAAAGCGACCTGTACTCCGGAGATAAGTCCCCGGTGAAGCTTTCCATCGTGCAGAAGGCACAGGTCCCGACGTCTAAGTCTTCGCCGAAGACTGCCCTGTATTTGGCTGTCGGTGTGGTGCTCGGCATCATCATCGGCGTGTTCGCCGCACTCATCAAAGACCTCCTCAACACCAAGGTTGAAGAGACTTCCGACGTGCGCGGCATCGTCCGAGCATCCTCCCTTGGCTCCGTTCCGATGGACGCTTCGCTTGATGATAAGCGTCCGGTGTTGGTGAGCCAGCCTAACGGCGCTATTGCCGAGGAATTCCGTCGTATCCATACGAATATCGATTTCCTGCAGACCGACCGCACCGAAGGCGTGGGCCAGCTGCTTGTCATCACCTCTGCGCAGCCGTCCGAAGGCAAGACCACCATGGCTATCAACACTGCGGTGGCCCTCGCTGAAGATGGTGCGAAAGTACTGCTTATCGACGCTGATCTTCGCCACCCGTCCGTTGCCCACCACTTGGGCATTGAAGGTGCCGCCGGTCTGGCGCACGTGCTGTCTGGGCAGATGGGTCCGAAGGACGTGGTGCAGAGCTACTGGAAGCCGAACCTGCACATTCTGCCTGGCGGCAAGAGGCCGGCGAACGCTGGCGTGCTGCTGGGCTCCGAAACCATGAAGCTCATGGTGGAGCAGGCGCTCACCCAATACGATTACGTGATTATTGATACCGCCCCGTTGACGGTGTCCAACGATGGAGCGGTATTCGGCCGTTGGGCCAAGGGCCTTCTGCTGGTGGTCAGCCGTAACGTGTGCGAGAAGAAGTCCCTGCAGGAGGCGTCCGACACGCTTGCCACCGCGCAGGTGCCGGTGCTTGGCTTCATCTTCAATCGTGCAGATCCGAAGAAGACCAATACGCATTCCAATTATTACTATTACTATGAGGATGGTGCGCCGCGCAGCAGCCATCGCGCGAAGGGGAAGAAGCGGCACTGATGGTTCCCTTCTCCATGGAATGAGGGGTGTATGGCAACTGAGAACGATGATTCCCGGTCTATGAACGGTATTTTGTCCAACATATCTCGGGATGTGGTGGACACCAGCTGGGATATTCCTCCGCTGACCTTCCCCAAATTGCAGCCTACCGATTCGGAAGAGGCCGATGGTGCGGATGAGACTTCGCTTGCTGAGCCTCGTACCATCGCTTCCTCCGTGCCTGCGCAAATGGAACAGCCGGTTTCGGCTGCGCCAACAATCGCGGATATACCTAGTATGCCGCTCGACACCATCGATTTCGATGATGCGGTTGCACCAGCCGATGCCGAGGAAACCGCCACTCTGCCACCCCTCGTTTCTTCGACAGATGAACAGGACGCCGAAGCGACTCAGGCCTTTGATGCATCAGATGGCATAACCGACCTAGAGGAGCTGGCCGCGGAAGATCCGGAACACGATCCGCTGAAAACCATTCCGGTCGCACCGAAAGAGCCGTCTGCGGACAAGCGAAAGATTATTGCCATTGTCGCTGCGATTGCGGCAGTGGCGGTTGCTATCGCCGGTGTCATCGTGGTACGTAATCGTATCAATTCGAAAGAACAGCGTGCGGCAGTGGTGGTATGTGAGAAGGCGAAATCCAAATACTCCAAAGCCAACGAAAAACTGCAAAACGCCATCGAACAGGCAACCAGTCTGCAGGGCACTGCGGCAAACCAGGTGGCGGATGCCGCCACAATCGACCAGCTCACTCAGGCCGTGACCAAGGCGCAAAACCTCAAGACGGTCGGCGGATGTTCGGTGTTGCTGTCCGAAACCACACTGCGTGCGCACGCCCGTAGCATGAGCAAGCAGATCAGCAATATCAAAGAACAGACCAAGGCCGTTACCGCAGCAGCCACAGCTGTGGCCGCCAGCAAGCGAGCTTTGGAAGTGAATAAGACGACTGCCGCATTGCAGAAGGCCATTGCCGACGCAAAGACGTTGCTTGACGGTTCTGCAGGCGAGGTTGCGGACGAGTCGACACGTGACGCGCTTGCCAAGGCGATTGACGCTGCCCAGAAACTCCTTGATGGCAAAAGCACTGATGTTATGGCCATGCAGAACGCTTCGAAGGTGATTTCCTCGACTTCTGACGGCGTGAACAAGTCTGTGGCGGAGCAAACTGCTGCTAATGCCCAGTCGAATACCAATTCGAATACCAATAACGGCACTACGAACCGGCGCTACACATATACGTGGCAATTTGGTCCGGGCTCTGGAAACGGTGTGAACGGTGGTGGTTCGACCGGTGGCAATAACAATGGTGGCTCAACCGGTGGTAATGGCGATTCGACCGGCAACGGTAACGGTGGTTCGACCGGCGGTAACGGCGGTTCTAACGACGGTAATGGCGGTTCGACCGGTGGTAATGGCGATTCGAACGGCAACGGTGGTTCAACCGGCGGTAACGGTGGTAATGGCGGTTCGAACGGCAACGGCAACGGCGATTCAAACGGCGGCGGTAACGGCGGTTCAGATACAGGTACTGCTGGCGAATAAGCCATACCGGAGAAGGATTTGGATATAGCGAATGGTACCCCCATAGGTCCCTCTTAATTTCTGGGGGGGGGCTGTGGTAAATTGTTTGCCGTATGCAGCTGAAGGGGAGGGAGATACATGCAAGGCGTGAATACCGGTGAATCCGGCGCACCAAACGGCGAGCAAGGTATGAGGACTCAAGAGATTCATATCGTCTCGTCCAATGCGCATCGACAGGCATACGCGTCCATGCAGAATCAGCGTCTGCAAAAGCAGTTCGAGCCGATGACTTTTTCCAATACCCCGTTTCCTGCGGAAAAGGAAGGACATAGGCGCGGCAAGGCTGAATCGACTCCCCGGTGGCGTTTCGCCTTCGTCGCCAGCCTGATCGCCATCGATTTGGCAGTGATGCTGCTTTCGTTGACCGTCAGCCTTGTAATCAACGGTGCTGCTTTCGATGCCATCGGCGATGTGATGCCGTTTTGGCTTTTCCTCATTCTGTTCAGCCTGATTTGGTTGCTGTGCTTGGCATTCGCGGGCGCATACCCCCGCCATGTTATGGCGGACGGCTATGAGCTGTATGCCAAAATCATCAATGCGTCGTTGCTGACCATCATCTCATACTGCAGCCTTGCATTTATTTTCAAACTTGCATTGCCCCGTACTGCGTTGATTATCGCGCCAGTCATCGCCTTCTTCTTGGATATCATCGCACGTTGGCAGATGCGTCAAGCGTTGCATCGTCACCGCAGCAAAGGCTCTTGCAAGTACAGAACGGTGGTCATCGGATCTTCCGATGGCATCAACAAAGCCTTGCAGACCATGCGCAACTGCATGAATTGGGGGTACGAACCAGTTGCTGTATGCCCAATTGAAGCGGATCCAGCTTCAAAAGACGCTTATGTGGTTACCTCATACACACCGGATGCCAATATCGAAGGCTCCAGCAAACTCAAGGTGATTCCTTTCAACTCGGCATTCCCACGTATTTGCGAAAGCCTCGGTGTACAGGAAGTCTATGTGGCTGACGTGCTTTCGCGTGATTCCGAAATGCTGCATGGTCTTTCTCTTGCGGTGGAGTCGCTGGGTATGGAACTTGCCTTGGCGGTCTCCCTGGCGGATGTGAGCGGTCACCGTTTGTATCTGCGAAACACCACGGAACAGCCAGTTCTGTTGGCTTCCCTGCCGCAGTACACGGGAGCTGCGAACGTAATCAAGCGTTTGCTGGACATCATCGGCTCACTGTGCGCGCTGATTATTTCCTCTCCGATTCTTCTCGGCGTCGCCATCGCCATCAAGCTTGATGATGGCGGTCCGGTGTTCTTCTCTCAGACCCGTATCGGACTGCACGGCAAGCCGTTCAAAATGTATAAATTCCGTTCCATGGTCACCAATGCTGAGGAGCTGAAGAAGAAACTCGCTGAGGAAACTGGGCAGGAAGACCGGTTCATCTTCAAAATGAAAGATGATCCGCGTATCACCAAGGTAGGTCACTTCATCCGTAAGACTTCTTTGGATGAGTTCCCGCAGTTCTACAACGTGCTCAAGGGCGATATGTCTCTGGTCGGTCCGCGCCCGGCATTGCCGGAAGAAGTGGCCCGCTATGGTTCCCTATATTCCGCCCGACTGCTGGTCAAGCCGGGCATCACCGGTCCGTGGCAGGTGTCCGGCCGGTCGGATCTTTCACAGGAGCAAAGCGAATATTTGGACGTCTCCTACATTGAGAATTGGTCCATCGCTGGAGATCTTGCGATTCTTGCCAAAACCGTGATGGTAATCTTCACTGGCCGTGGATCGTACTGAGCCAATAAGTGGGTTTTCTGTGATTTTCCCTCTGTTCTTGTGACGGAACAGAGGGAAATTTCATTTGGCGGCCGAAAAAAGGGGTGCCATGTGGCACAATAATGCGCTGGAATAGTCAAATTGAGTGCTTAATGATTTGAGGAGCAAAGCATGGGGCAACATGCTCAAGCAATACGGGAAAAACATACGGCACGGAATGTGACGCTTATTGTACTTGCGGTGCTGATCGTGCTACTTGCCATTGCTGCAGTGTTTGGTATGCAACTGTATAAGCAGGCAAAAAGCGTCAAGGCACACGAATCGCAAGCCATATCCTCACTATCCGCAATCAATGACCCTGCAAAGCTCAAGGATGCCGCCGCGTTGCAGGCGTCCATCGCGCAGGCTCAGCAGCAGACGGCGCAGGCCAAGCAGATTGCGCACGGTTCATTATGGAACGTGACTGCGAAAATGCCGTTCGTCGGCAGTGACATCGCCACTGTGCAAGGCATGACGGAAGTCGTGGACAATCTTGCACAGCAGACACTGCCATCGTTGACCACTGCGGTGCAACAGCTTGCCGGGGCCAATCTTTCCGGTGCGGAAGGGCAACTTAATCTGCAGCCAATCGCCGATGCGCAAGGTAACTTCGACAAGCTCAACCAGCAGGTGCAGCAGCAGAACAAGCAGTATAACAGTCTTGCCGAGCCGAAAATCGGCATGGTGAAGAAAGCCTATCAGCAGGGCAAGGACCAGCTTGACAATATCGCCGATTTGGTTGGACAGGTCAGCAACGCCACTCACATGCTGCCTTCCTTCCTCGGCCAGAACGGTGCCCGCACATACTTGCTGGCGGCACAGACCACATCCGAAACACGTTCCGGCGGCGGCTTGGTTGGCTCTCTCGGCACCATGACTGCGGATAATGGCAAAATCGCGGTGGGGGACTTCCACCCGAATGGTGAGTTCGTCAATGGCAACAACGGCACCGCTGAGGAACATGCGGTATTCAACAGGCCGTTGGGTTTCTCCTTCGACGTGCGAGACACCTTCGCGGTGCCGGATGTTTCCCGCAACGCGGAAATGCTCGCGGCCACCTGGCAACGATCCCCGTATGCAAGCGACGTTGACGGCTTCATCGCCATTGATCCTGTATTTATTCAGGAAATGGTGAAGCTCAATGGCAACGTCACCCTGCAGGACGGTACGGTGCTTACTGGAAACAACACGGCACAGTACCTGCTGAACACCATTTACAAGGAAGTCCCCATAGCGCAGCAGGACGCCTATTTCGAATACATTGCGCAAACGGTGGTGAACGAGGCCTTCGGCAATATGAATACCCAAAAAATGCTGGCCATGGCCAACAGCATCGGCGATCTGATCGAACAACGCCACTTCTACGCCTACACCACGCACGCGGACGAGACGAAATACTTCCAGGAATCCGGCATCTCTGGCAAGGAAAGCACCCCGCAGGTCGGCATCTACCTCAACGAGCAGAACCCCTCAAAGCTTGGATGGTATATCGACCGCAAAG
>ENA-ORNY01001251-ORNY01001251.1-human-gut-metagenome-genome-assembly--contig:-NODE-1251-length-15028-cov-6.131704_pt1 | contig 15028 bp, 14 predicted proteins | sample MGYA00242122_ERZ509036 | MGnify/ENA primary metagenome ERZ509036 (study PRJEB26280, sample SAMEA2338696) | human gut metagenome | biome: human gut; feature: human-associated habitat; material: faeces... | reverse complement strand
GGCACAGGCGCTCGCTGCCCGAAACAGCGAGCTCGTCGACCAACCCGGCAACCAGCTCACGGTTGTTAGATGTCACCAGATCGACACCGCCATCGGCAACATCGCGGTCGAGCAGCACAACGGGCAGGCGTCCCGCTGCCGCGGCGATCGCCTCGTCATTGCCTCCGCAGGTGTTGACGACCAGGCCGTCCACGCCGGCATCGATAAGCCTGGTGAGCGACTCTGCTTCCTTTGCGGAGTCGTTGCCGCTAATGGCCGTCATGAGCGAGCAGCCGCGCGCGGCGGCGCTGGCGGAAAGCCCTTCGAGCATGGCGCTGGAGAACGGGTTGGCGATGTCAGCCAGAATCACACCGATGAGGTTCGTACGCGAGCTGCGCAGATTGCGCGCGGCGGCACGTGGGCGATAGCCGGTGCGCTCGATAACTGCCGCGATGCGAGCACGGGTCTCCTCGGTCATTTGCCCGGGGCGGTTGTTGAGGTAGCGCGAGACCGTGGCCGGACTCACGCCCGCCTCGGCGGCAATGTCCTTGATTCTCATCTGCGCCATAACGCACCCCGTTTCCCAATTGTCGGCGATCTGAGCCATTTTAGGCATTTTTTTAAAAATCTCGGTTGCAAAACGCTGTAGGTGAGTATACTACAACTCGAAACGAAACCGATTTCGTAAACCGATTTCGGCAAGCGTTGGCACGGAGGTGCAAAGACGCACCCTACCGTCTTGGCACCTGCGTGCCAACGCCATATCAAAGGTGTACACACGAGTAAAAGGAGCTGCGCGACCATGGGTAAAACGGTTCTTACCTTCGGCGAGATCATGATGAGACTCTCACCCAAAGACCACCTGCGTATTGAGCAGGCAACCGAGTTTGACGTCCGCTACGGCGGCGCCGAGGCCAACACTGCGCTTTCCCTGGCCTACCAGGGCGACAAGGCCGCTTACGTCTCCGTTGTCCCGGCCAACCGTCTGGGCGAGTGCGCCCTGCGTTCGCTGAAGGCCTACGGCGTCGACACCACGCGCGTCGTGCGTCAGGGCGACCGTCTTGGCTCCTATGTGTTTGAGGTCGGCGCCTCGCAGCGCGGTAACGGTTGCGTCTACGACCGCAAGTACTCTGCCATCAACATGGCCAAGCGCGACGTCTTTAACTGGGACGAGATCCTCAAGGGCATCGATGTCTTCTATTTCTCCGGCGTGACCCCCGCCGTCTCCGATGAGATGGCTGCCGCCTGCAAGGATGCCCTCACCGCCTGCCGCGCCAAGGGCATCACGACCGTGTGCGACGTGAACTATCGCGGCAAGATGTGGTCGCCCGAGAAGTCGCAGGCCACCATGAGGGAACTCCTGCCGCTCGTCGACATCTGCATCGCCAACGACGAGGACGCACCCGCCGGCCTCGGCATGACCTGCGTCTCCGGCTCCCTTGCCCACGGCATCGAGGAGCGCGACACCTACGTCGAGATGGCCCGTCAGATTTGCACCGAGTACGGCTGCAAGAAGGTCGCTTCGGTCGTCCGCAACATCTCCTGCGTCGAGCGCTCCATCTGGATGGGTATGCTCTATGACGCCGAAAGCGGCGAGCACTGGTTCTCCCCTGCTCACGATGTGCACGTGCTTGAGGGTGTTGCCGCCGGCGACGCTTTCAACGCCGGCCTGGTCCACGCCCTCATCAACGACTTCGATCCGCAGGCTGCCGTCAATGGCGCCGCAGTTCCTGCGCTCGGCACCGGCTATCGCCGTATCTTCACTCTCAAGCAACGTGAGCTCACGCAAACCGTCGCTTGGCTGGTCGATGGCGTCGAAGCACTCGACCGCTATGGCGTGGATATCCCGGAAGATGCCCGCGTACTCGCGCGACGATGCTGGCCGGGAGCCCTGACTATCGTGGTCAAGGCAGCCCCCTGCGTGCCGACCTTTATGCGCGCTGCCGACGACACCGTGGCCCTGCGCGCTTCGGCCTCTCCCGTGGTCCAAGCGCTCATCCGCGCCTGCGGCAGTCCCCTTGCCTGCACGAGCGCCAACACGCACGGCGCGCCTTCGCCGGCAAGCTTTGCCGCCGTCGAAGGTCGCATCCTGGAGGGGGTCGATGTTGCCGTCGACGCCGGTGAGACCCCGTGTCGCTACGCCTCGACCATCGTGTCGTTCCAGCACGGCGGGCTCCAGATCCTGCGCCAAGGCGCACTTCCCGCATCAGAGATCGAGCGGGTCCTGTCCGACCCGATGCAATAGAAGGGTGTAAGCGATGTCGTTGAATCTGGGCAGCCTGGGCATGGAAGATGCCTCGTTTAACTTTGGCGGTTCCTACATCATGGCGCTCGACTGCGGCACTACCTCGGTACTCGCGGCCATTGTCGACGAATACGGCTGCATCGTTGCCCAGGCGCGTCGTAGCGTCAAAACCAGCTTCCCGCGCCCCGGCTGGGTGGAGCAGGATCCCACGGAGGTGCTTGCCAGCCAGATCGGCGTGATGATGGAGGTTCAGTTTAAGAGCGGCATCCATTCCGATCGCATCGCCGCCATCGGCATCTCCAACCAGCGCGAGACCACGGTGGTGTGGGACCGCATAAGCGGCCAACCCATCTATAACGCCATCGTGTGGCAATGCCGTCGCACCGCACCTCTGATCGACGAGCTGGTCGAGCGGGGCGCAGAAGAGCTGGTGCGCTCCCGCACGGGACTTACGCTTGACCCGTATTTCTCGGCCTCCAAGGTGCAGTGGATTCTCGACAACGTCGACGGCGCACGCGAGAGCGCGGCGGCGGGCGACCTCATGTTCGGCACCATCGACACCTGGCTCATCTACAACCTCACCGGCAGTCAGGTCTTTGCCACCGACTACACCAATGCCAGCCGCACGGCACTCTTTAATATCCATACGCTCGATTGGGACGACGACCTGCTGGCGCTCTTTGACGTTCCACGTTCCATGATGCCCGAGGTTCGTTGGAGCTCGGGCGACTACGGCCGCGTCGCGAGCGACATCATGACCAACATGCCGCCCATCATGGGCGTGGCGGGCGACCAGCAGGCATCGCTGTTCGGCCACTGCTGCTTCTATCCCGGCCAGACCAAAAACACCTATGGCACGGGCTGCTTTATGCTCATGAACACCGGTGACGAGATCGTCGAATCCAAGAATGGCCTGGTCTCCACCATCGGTATCGCTGCGGACGGCAAAGTCAGCTATGCGCTCGAGGGCTCTATTTTTGCCGCCGGTTCAACGATGAACTGGCTTCGCAACAACATGGGCATCATCTCGAGCGTGAGCGAGTCGGCACAACTCGCCGCTTCGATTAGCGACAACGAGGGCTGCTACTTCGTCCCCGCCTTCGCTGGCCTGGGCGCTCCCTGGTGGGACCCGCGTGCCCGCGGTATCGTGTGCGGCCTGACCGGTGCCTCGAGTCGCGCGACCATTGTGCGTGCGGCCTGCGAGTCCATGGCCTACCAGAGTTATGACGTGCTGCGCGCCATGGAGCAGGACGTGGGGCTTTCGATTGAGCGCCTGTCTGTCGATGGCGGTGCCTCGCGCAACGAGTTCATCATGCAATTCCAGGCCGACCTGCTGGATATCCCCGTGCTGCAATGCGAGACGGTGGAGACCACGGCAATCGGTGCCGCGTACTTGGCGGGTCTTGCCGTCGGCTATTGGGAAGACCTTGAAGAGCTGGAGCAAAATGCCCAGATCGTTAGGACCTTCCTTCCCCATATGTCCGCCGAGCGTCGCGAGCAAAACCTTGCGGGCTGGCGTGATGCAGTCAAGCGCTCGCTCAGTACCGCACAGTAGGGCTGCGATGGGCTGCTCGATACAACAAACCGTTAAACTTATGCACGGCGCGCGGCAACAACATCGCCATGCGCCTTGTCAGCAAGGCCATCTTCCGGCCGCAACGAAAGGGGCAATCAACCCATGACCGTCACCTACGATGCGTCCCGTGTGACGCTTGTCGATCATCCGCTCGTCCAGCACAAGCTGTCGATCCTGCGCGACAAAAACACCGGCACCAACCAGTTCCGTCAGCTCGTGCGCGAACTCGCGCTTTTTGACGGCTACGAGGCCATGCGCGACCTGCCTATGGAAGACGTCGAGGTCGAGACCCCCATCACTACCGCCACGTTCAAACAGCTTGCCGGCAAGAAACTCGCCATCGTGCCCATCCTGCGTGCGGGCCTTGGCATGGTCGACGGTATCCTCGACCTGGTGCCCTCCGCTCGCGTGGGCCACATCGGCATGGAGCGCGACGAGGTCACCCACGAGCCGCACGAGTATTACTGCAAGATGCCCAAGGATATCGACCAGCGCATCTGCCTGGTCGTCGACCCCATGCTCGCCACGGGCGGTTCGGCCGAGATGGCCATCAGCTACCTGCGCGGGCGCGGTGTCAAGGACATCCGCATGCTGTGCATCGTCGCGGCCCCCGAGGGCCTCAAGTCGCTGACTGAGAAGGATCCCGATGTGCATATCTATACCTGCGCCATCGACGACCATCTCAACGAAGCTGCCTACATCGTTCCCGGCCTGGGCGACGCCGGCGACCGCATCTACGGCACGCTGTAACCTCTGGGCCATACCGGCTAACGTCGAAAATACGAAGAAATGGTGCGCGCGGGCGAGCAAAAGACGACCGCGCGCACTCCTGTTAACGGACGTTTTGCCCTGCAGGGTTCGAGAAAAACGTATTACCGTACCTGCGGCATAAAGAAGGTCTTAAGAAAACGAACAGGTGCGTGTTAACCGATGCTTTTTCGGTTGTACTTTAGCGATTGGCTCGTACAATAGTCACCAATGTTTGGCGGGAACTGTCCTGTGAGGCGATAAAAAAGGAAAGTGAGGACGCCAGTGTTTCAGATAGCCGATCTGCTCGCTATCGTTGCAGGTGCCATCGCGGGCGCGATTGCCTTCCTTCCCTTTGTCTTTACGCTCAAGCCGGTTCTTGACGATAAGCGGAATGCGGACATGCTCAAGGGTATGGTGAGTCTCGCGGTCTCGGCAATCGCGTTGCTTGTCTTTACCTTGGTTGTGTTTGTGTTGTTCGGAGAGGCATTTCGCATGTTCCTCCTGGGCGAGGCGATCGGCTTCGTGGCCTTTATGGCCGCCTGCGCGGTTCGCGTCGCCAAGGCGCTGCGAGATCCTCATGAGGTCGAAAGGTAAGTCGTGGAAATTTTTGAAAAGCTGCCTGATGAGATTAATCATCTGGTCAGCGAGTTCAGCTCCACCCCTGTCGTGGGCAATCTGAGCTGCGGCATCACGCAGTACTCGTTTTGGCTGATCGTCTCCACGATCGTGCTCCTGATCGTCCTGGCCGTGTTCAAGAAGAAGCAGACCCTGGTTCCCAAGGGCTTCTTCGTCAACGGTTTCGAGTACATCATCGAGTACGTCGAGAACGATATCGGCAAGGGTGTCGTGGGTGAGAACTGGAAGAAGCACTTCCCGTTCCTGTGCTCGCTTTTCCTGTTCATCCTGATCAACAACATGATCGGCCTGATCCCGGGAATGAAGCCCGGCACCGGCGCAATCGGCTCCACCGCCGCGCTCGCCATCTTCGCCTTCGTGTACTTCATCTACTACGGATGCAAGGCTCACGGCGTGATCGGCTACATCAAGAGCCTCGCCCCGCAGGGCGTGAGCTTCCCGATGAACGTGCTCGTGTGGGTCGTCGAGCTTTTCTCGACCTTCCTGCGCCTCATCACGCTCGCCGTCCGTCTGTTCTGCAACATGTTCGCAGGACACGTGGTCATGGGCTCGTTTGCCATCATGGCGAGCATGTTCATGCAGCCGCTGCTTCAGCAGGTTTCCGCGGCCCACGCCGTCGGCGCCCTGCCTTCGCTGGCCTGGCTTGCCATCCTCATCCTGATCTATGCGATCGAGCTTGTGGTCGGCGCCATCCAGGCTTACGTCTTCACGGTCCTTACCGCCGTGTATGTCTCCGAGGCAGAGGAGGTTGCGGAGGAGGAGTAGTCTTCCGTTCGTGCCTTAAAGGTAAGGCAATTCGTTAAACCGCCGGTGCCCGTACCCATGGAGCCCGGCAGTTATAAAAAGGTTATCCTGCGTGAAATAAGACACGCACGACAAAGGAGGAATCGTGGGAGTTATCGGTTACGGTCTCGGTGTTATCGGCGCTGGTCTTGCTATCGGCCTGTCTGCTCTGGGTGCTACGGGTGCTATGGCCCGTCAGCCTGAGGTCCAGGGCCGCGTGTTCACCGTCTTCATCATGGGCTCCGCTTTCGGCGAGGCTCTGGCTCTGATCGGCTTCGTTGTCGCGCTGATCGTTAAATAGCACGGAGCGTCAAGTATGAATCTTTCATCCCAGAAGAGCGCGATCGCACTCTCCGCGTCCGCGGCCGCGCTGCTCATGCCGGTTTCCGCGTTCGCCGAGGACGGCGCTGCCGGTGCGGACATCCTCATCCCTAAGATGGCGGAGTTCATCCCGGCGCTTATCGCCTTCCTGATTATCTGGATCGTGCTGGCCAAGGTCGCCCTGCCGGGCATCATGAAGACCATGGAGGAGCGTGGCAAGAAGATCGAGGAGAGCCTCGACGAGGCCGAGAAGACCAAGCAGGAGGCCATCGCCAAGCGCGCTGAGTCCGACTCGATCGTCACCGACGCCCGTCGTCAGGCTGCCGACATCGTTCTCGAGGCCCGTAAGGACGCCGAGTCCGAGCGCGCCCGTATCATCGAGGCTGCTCACAAGGAGGCCGAGGAGATCATCGCCAAGGCCCATACGACCGTCGAGGACGAGCGCAAGTCCATTTACGCCGGTGCCGCGAGCTCCATCGCCGACCTGTCCGTTGCCGTCGCCACCAAGATCGTGGGCGAGGCACTCGAGGACGATGCCGAGCAGAAGAAGCTCATCGAGCGCTACATCCAGGAAGCAGGTAGCCTGAATGCCGACTAGCCGCTATCAGGACAAGGTGCTCGAGACCTACGCGCGTTCCCTTTTGGAAGCCGCCAAGGCCGAGAACCATGTGTTCGAGGACCTCGAGATGATCGAGCGCCTGGCTTCTGCCAGCCCCGAGATCATCGCCGTGCTCGACACCATGTCCAAGCGCGACCAGCTCGACCTTCTTCCCAAGGTGGCAGCTGCCTTTAAGTATGTTGCCGAGGAAGACGAGGATGTAGTGGGCGTGACCGTCACCACGGCGATCCCGCTCGACGACGAGCTGCGTCAAACCATCACTAAGAAATGCGAGCAGGACTTCGGCCGCAAGGTATTCCTTATCGAGCAGGTCGACCCGTCTATTGTGGGCGGCCTGGTGCTCGAGGCCCGCGGCGAGCGTCGTGACATTTCCGTCAAGACGCAGCTGCGCATCGCGCAGGAGACCCTCGCAAACTCTGCTAATTCGTACGGAGGTGAAGCCTAATGTCCGAAACCCTCAATGCCCAGGATATCGCCAAGAAACTGCAGGAGCAGCTCACGAGCCTCTCCGCGACGGTCGATACGCATGAGGTTTCAACGGTCGACGAGGTAGGCGACGGCATCGCGCGCGTCTCCGGCCTCAAGAGCGCCATGGCAGGCGAGCTTCTGGAGTTCAAGAGCTCCGATACCGGTGAGACCGTCTTCGGCCTTGCCCAGAACCTTGACCGTGACGAGGTCGGCGCCGTTCTGTTTGGTGCCGTCGACTCCATCAAGGAAGGCGACGAGTGCCGCACCACTGGCCGCATTATGGATATCCCTGTGAGCCGCGCCATGCTCGGCCGCGTCGTCAATCCGCTCGGCCAACCTATCGACGGCCTTGGCGACATCGTCGCCACGCATCGTCGCCCCGTCGAGTTCAAGGCCCCCGGCGTCATCGACCGTACCCCGGTGTGCGAGCCGGTTCAGACCGGCCTGTTGGCCATCGACTCCATGGTGCCTATTGGTCGCGGTCAGCGTGAGCTCATCATCGGCGACCGTAAGACCGGTAAGACCGCCATCGCCATCGACGCTATCCTCAATCAGCGCGGCAAGGGCATGGTCTGCATCTATGTCGCCATCGGCCAGAAGGCCTCCACGGTTGCCAACATCCGCGAGACCCTCGCTCAGCACGGTGCGCTCGACTACACCATCATCGTTTCGGCCACCGCTGCCGATTCCGCCCCTATGCAGTACATCGCGCCTATGGCCGGTGCCGCTATCGGCGAGTTCTTTATGTACAACGGCGAGGACGGCAAGCCCGCCAGCGAGACCAACCCCGGCGGCCACGTGCTCGTCATCTACGATGACCTGTCCAAGCAGGCTGTGGCCTACCGTCAGATGTCGCTGACGCTGCATCGTCCGCCCGGACGCGAGGCCTATCCTGGCGACATCTTCTACCTGCACTCTCGTCTGCTCGAGCGTGCCGTCAAGATGTCCAAGAAGAACGGTTACGGCTCCATGACGGCTCTGCCGATCATCGAGACCCAGGACGGCGACGTCTCGGCCTACATTCCGACCAACGTCATTTCCATTACCGATGGTCAGATCTACCTGCAGTCCGAGCTCTTCTTCCAGGGTCAGCGCCCGGCAGTCGACGTGGGTATCTCCGTGTCCCGCGTCGGTGGCGATGCGCAGACCAAGGCCATGAAGCAGGTCGCCGGCAACCTCCGTCTGGACCTCGCTTCCTATCAGGAGCTCGCTGGCTTTACGCAGTTCGGCTCCGACCTCGACGAGGCTACTCAGAAGCAGCTGACCCATGGTGCCCGCATGACCGAGCTCCTGAAGCAGCCGCGCTACAAGCCGTTTGAGGTTGGCGAGCAGATCGTTACGCTGTTCGCTGGCAACGAGGGCTTCCTGGATGACCTGGAGATCGCCGACGTGCTGCCTTTCCGTGCCGAGCTCATCGAGTACATGGACAATGGCTTTGGTTCGCTGCTCGACAAGGTTCGCGCCAAGAAGATCGATGATGACACCAAGGCTGAGCTCTTGCGCGTCATCGGCGACTTCAAGCAGCAGTTCATGGCCAAGCACCATTCGGATGTTTCTGGATCAGAGGAGAACTAAGCCCCATGGCCAACCTTCGCGACATTAAGAAGCGAATCTCCTCGGTTACCACGACCAAGCAGATCACGCGCACGATGGAGATGGTCTCTACGGCCAAGATCCGTCGTGCTCTCGATCGCTCCCAGCAGGCCGAGCCCTATAAGGAGGCGCTGACCGACGTCATGTTGACGGTCGCCGGCGACGCCTCCTGTTCGGGCACCGATCCCATGCTGCAGAAGCATGAGAGCGTCAAGCATGGCCTGATTGTCGTTATTGCCTCGGACCGCGGCCTTGCCGGCGGTTTCAATACGACGGTGGAGCGCACGGCCGAAAAGCTCGCCGCTTCTTGGGCGAACGACGGCATCGAATGCGAGATCATCGCGTGCGGGCGTAAGCCGGCCACGTATTTCCGTGACCGCGCAAACGTTGTCATGCACTTTGAGGGCAACTCCTCTGAGCCCGATTTCAATCAGGCCCGCATGATCTCCTCTCATATCTGCGATGCGTATCGTGCCGGTGAGCTTGACCGTGTCGAGCTTGTCTACCACCACGCCAAGAACCGCGTGGATCAGGAGCTTCGCGTCGAGCATCTGTTGCCGCTCGACCCCGAGATGATCGCTATGGCCCACGGTCCGCGTAAGAACGAGACCGACGCCCCTAAGCGCATCTCGTCCACGTTCGAGTTCGTGCCCTCTCCCGAGCATGTTCTCGGCAAGCTTGTGCCGTCTTATATCCTGACGGTCATCTACCAGGCCCTGATCGATTCGGCGGCTGCCGAGCAGGGTGCACGCCGCAAGGCCATGCACTCCGCGACGGAAAACGCCACCGCGATCATCTCGACCCTTACCCGCACGTATAGTCGCGTGCGCCAGGCTTCGATCACGACCGAGATTAACGAGATCGTCGGCGGAGCCTCAGCATTGGAGGAACAGTAATGGCTAATAACACCGTAAAGCTTGCGGTCGAGGAAGCCACCAAGAAGACGACTGCCGGTGATGGTCGCATCGTGCGAATCATCGGCCCTGTCGTCGACGTCAAGTTTGACGGCGCGGTGCCCCCGATCTACAACGCGCTCACGGTCGAGGCCGAGACCCCGATCGGTCATCTGAGCACGATCCTCGAGGTCGAGAGCCAGCTTCCGGGCGGCGTCGTCCGCACGGTCGCCATGTCCTCGACCGACGGCCTGCAGCGCGGCCTCATCGCCACCGATACCGGTGAGCCCATGAAGATGCCCGTTGGTCCCAAGACGCTCGGCCGCATTTGGAACGTCATGGGCAAGCCCGTCGACGGCAAGCCCATGCCCGAGGTGGAGGAGTTCTACCCCATCCACCATGCAGCGCCCCGTTTCGACGAGCTCACCACCAAGACCGAGATCTTCGAGACCGGCATCAAGGCCGTCGACCTGCTCGAGCCCTACATCCGCGGCGGCAAGACAGGTCTGTTCGGCGGCGCCGGCGTCGGCAAGACCGTTCTGATTCAGGAGCTCATCAACAACCTCGCCCAGGAGCACGGCGGCACCTCGGTGTTCACCGGCGTCGGCGAGCGTACCCGCGAGGGCACCGACCTGTTCCTCGAGATGAGCGAGTCTGGCGTTATCGACAAGACCTGCTTGGTCTATGGTCAGATGAACGAGCCGCCCGGAGCGCGTCTGCGCGTTCCTCTGTCAGGACTTACCATTGCGGAGAACTTCCGTGATGAGTCCGGCCAGGACGTGCTGCTGTTTATCGACAACATATTCAGATTCACTCAGGCAGGCTCCGAGGTTTCGGCGCTGCTCGGACGTATGCCCTCGGCCGTCGGCTATCAGCCGACTTTGGCGACCGAAATGGGCTCGCTGCAGGAGCGTATAACCTCCACGCGCAACGGCTCTGTAACCTCGGTTCAGGCGATCTACGTTCCTGCCGATGACCTTACCGACCCTGCTCCGGCAACGGCGTTTGCTCACCTTGACGCGACCACAGTTCTGTCAAGAAGCATCTCAGAGCTCGGTATTTACCCGGCCGTCGATCCGCTCGAGTCTACCTCAAGAATTCTCGATCCGAACATCCTCGGCAAGGAGCATTACGAGACTGCGCGCGCGGTTCAGGCTGTGCTCCAGAAGTACAAGGAGCTGCAGGATATCATTGCAGTTCTCGGTATGGATGAGCTGAGCGTTGAGGATAAGGCCACCGTCAGCCGCGCAAGAAGGATCCAGCGCTTCCTTTCGCAGCCGTTCCACGTTGCCGAAAACTTCACCGGCGTAAAGGGCGCATATGTCAAGATGGAGGACACCATCCGCGGCTTCCAGGCTATCTTGGGCGGCGAGTGCGACGATCTGCCCGAGCAGGCGTTCCTCATGTGCGGAACTATCGACGAAGTGCTCGCAAAGCGCGATCAGTTCAGGTAAAGCGCCATGGCAGATAAGATCCATTTTCAGATCGCAACGGCAGACGGTGTGGTCTGCGATTCGATGGCAAGCTATGCGCTCATACCGCTTTCCGACGGCGACGTCGGCGTGCTTTCCGACCATGCTCCAATGATCGGGGCGCTCAAGGAGGGCGTTGTCAGATATGTCTGCGAGGGTGAGGATCATTTTGCCGCAATAAGCGGCGGTGTTCTCAGCGTAGCCGATAACGAAGTTATCCTGCTTGCACGCACGGCAGAGAGAGCCGAGACCATTGACCTTGCCCGTGCTCAGGCTTCCGAGCGCAGAGCGCGTCAGCGCATTGAAGCACATGCCGCGAACACTGATATGAAGCGAGCCGAGCTTTCGCTCCAGCGCGCCATAGCCCGTGAAAAAGCATATACTATGCTTCATAAATAATTTAAAGCCACGGCGCACAGCCGTGGCTTTTGCATATCAAAAAGTACGCTCCGAGGGAGCGTGCTTTAGTTTTATTCGGTTCGCAGAGCGACGACGGGATCCTTGTTTGCCGCAACGCGCGAGGGAATAAGTCCGGCAACGACCGTCAGCAGCATGCTGATGGCAATAAGCGCTATGGCCGCAAGCGGCGGAAGCACGGCGTTTATCGAGTAAATGCCGGTAAGGTGGTGGACAACGGCGTTTATCGGGATGCACAGCAGTATCGTTGCCAGAATGCCGATAAGTCCGGCGCCGAAGCCGACTATAACGGTCTCGGCGTTAAACACGCTCGAGATATCCTTCTTAGAAGCGCCGATAGCGCGCAGAATGCCGATCTCCTTCGTACGCTCGAGAACGCTGATATAGGTGATAATACCTATCATTATGCTCGAAACAACGAGGCTTATTGCGACAAATGCGATGAGAACATAGGATATGACATCGATTATCGTAGTGACGGAGCTCATAATAAGCGCAACATAGTCTGTGTAGTTTATCTGATCCTCGGGATCGACTGTGGAGTTATAATCTTCTATAACCTCCGCGACGGCATCCTTTGCGGCGAATGTTGCAACATAGATGTTGACACCGGAGGGCGAGTCGAGATCAACATAGCCCAGCGTGCGCAGATTCTTCTCATAGCTTGAATCGGAGAAGGTCTCCGGCATCAGCTCGTCGTAAATAAGCCTGTAGCCTGCGTCGGTGAGATAGCAGTTGTCAAACGCCTCGGCGAGGGAAGCTGTGGAAAGCTGACTCATCTGCTTTTTCACCTCGTCGGCATAGGCCGTTTTTATCTGCTTGGTCATCATTTCACGCATGTAGCTAAACAGCGTGTCGTCATCCATTGCCGAAAGCATGTCGGCATACTCTGGATAGCTTTCAACGACCTGCTTTTCGATATCCTCGCGCGATACGCCGTCAAGCTTTTCGTCTATCATTGAGCTTACATACGAGTCCGGAGCAAGCGACATGTAAGCTACATAAAGCTCGGCTTTCTTCGCCTGATCTATGCCGGCGCAGTAGTCCTCAACGGCCTTTTTGATATCGTCAGAGGATAGCGCCTTGTCGTTTTCTTTAAACGGCAGCCCGGTGAACACGTCGTGCTGAGCATCGTCAATCTGCTGCTTGACAAGCTCCTTCTGCGCCGTCTGCTCGACAACGTATTTTGTCAGCGCGTTTGTATAGCCTATCGCACCGTTCATCATGCCGGTGACGGCATCCGCGCTCTGGCGAACTACGCCTACTATTTTAAGCTCAATCCCGTTGGCGTACAGTGTTTTAAGGCCAAGCTCATCGCTGCTGATATCCTTATATTTGCCCGTTTCGGGGTCCTTCTGCCAGCAGTCGGCAGGGAGGATGAGGCTGAATGTCTTTTTGCAGACGTCGGCATAGCTCCAGCTTTCGAGCTTTGTTGTGTCAACTTCCTCGCCGCTCATGTAGCCCGTCATGGCCGACAGCATGTCGTTTGAGGACTTAAGACCCAGCGCGTACAGCACCATGTCCGATACCTCGTTGTTTTCGTCAACGATCAGAACGACCTCGTCATAGTTTTTCGGCCAGCTGCCGTACAGCACGTCGTACTGGTTTTGCAGCATGGGGCTTATCAGCCCGTCGTCACCGGGCAGCATCTCCTGCCAAACGACAAACTGACTTTGTGTGCTGCTCATGCCGGAGGAGGAGAACATGTTGTTCATTGACTGGTTCACCGATTGCTCTGCCTCGTCGCCGATCACGCCGGCGCGCATTTTGCTCATAAGGCTCATGACGTCGGATTTGACGATCTTGCCGTCGGCGTCCTTGGTGTAAAGGTTCATCGGCAGATTGTAGGTATACTGGATGTTCGTCGCGTTTTGACTGAGCTTTGAATCCTTGCTCATCTGCTCGTCGAGAAACACCTTGAGATCGGTAACATTGTTTTCCTGGATCTCGGCACTTGTCATGGCGTTCATCATTTCATACATGATGGTGTTGCCGTAAACCGCGTCCTTGTCGTGCTTGTTCTCGGCGTTTTCGGAGTTTATGCCCATGAGCGTGGTCATGAGCGACGACATGTCAACCGACTCTGCCTGTATCGAGATCGGGTAGGATGACAAGGTGTCCTCCTGAACACGGTCGATATAGTTGTTGACGCCGGTCGAGATCGACAGTATCAGCGCGATGCCGATTATGCCGATGCTGCCGGCAAAGGCGGTGAGTATCGTGCGGCCCTTTTTGGTCATGAGGTTATTCAGCGACAGCGAGAGTGCGGTGATATAGCTCATCGCGGTTTTGCGCTGCACAGGCTCCGCAGCCTCGTCATCCTGCGCAGAATACGGCATCGTATCGCCGGTTATAAGGCCGTCCTTGAGCCTGATTATGCGCGAGGCGTAGCTGTCTGCAAGCTCGGGATTGTGCGTGACCATGATGATGAGCTTATCCTTAGATATCTCCTTGAGTATCTCCATGATCTGCACGCTTGTTTCCGAATCGAGTGCACCAGTCGGCTCATCGGCAAGCAGAATATCGGGATCATTCACCAGCGCACGGGCAATCGCAACGCGCTGCATCTGGCCGCCGGACATCTGGTTCGGCTTCTTGCCGAGCTGATCGCCAAGTCCTACCTGTTCAAGCGCCTTGACGGCACGCTCGCGTCGCTCTGATTTGCTCACGCCAGAGAGGGTGAGGGCAAGCTCGACGTTTGCAAGCACTGTCTGATGCGGAATGAGGTTGTAGGACTGAAAAACAAAGCCTATCGAGTGGTTGCGGTAAGTGTCCCAGTCGCGGTCGGTGTATTCCTTGGTCGAGCGGCCGTTGATCACAAGGTCACCGTCTGTGTACTGATCCAGACCGCCGATGATATTCAGCAGCGTTGTTTTGCCGCAGCCGGAGTGGCCGAGCACGGCAACAAACTCGGATTTTCTGAACTCAAGGTCAATGCCCTTGAGCGCATGCACCGTCTCGTCGCCGACTGCGTAGTCCTTGGTTATGCCTTTTAGTTTGAGCATTCAGCACTTCTCCTATTTTAAATGTATAATGGTATGATTATCGGCTTTTTTGAAATCAAAGTCAAGTGCTGTAACAAAAAGTTCAGAAACTGGATGCATTTTTGCAGTGTTGACATTTATGACACCATGGGTTAAAATAATCCTGTTATGCCTCCGTAGCTCACCAGGATAGAGCGTGCGCCTCCTAAGCGGCAGATTGTTCGATTCCTTCGAGCAGTGAAAATTGCATAAATCTTAAAAATGTCTCAGTAGCTCAGCTGGATAGAGCACA
>ENA-ORNY01001250-ORNY01001250.1-human-gut-metagenome-genome-assembly--contig:-NODE-1250-length-15033-cov-3.531513_pt1 | contig 15033 bp, 8 predicted proteins | sample MGYA00242122_ERZ509036 | MGnify/ENA primary metagenome ERZ509036 (study PRJEB26280, sample SAMEA2338696) | human gut metagenome | biome: human gut; feature: human-associated habitat; material: faeces... | reverse complement strand
TTGTGGGGTTTGGGGCAACGCCCCAACGGTTGCTCGTGTGACCAATTATGCAAAAGCACCCAATCCTGCCCAACGAGCGCTGAACAGCGAAGCGCTTTCAGCGCAGCACTTGTAACTTTGCGCTCCCGCAGGAGCGCCCCCAAGCTGCTCTTTCATTCAACTCAACATGGTCGCGCCAGATGGGCGCGACCGACCAGCATGAGGAACAACTTTCCCAATGCTGGTCTTTTTTGTTGCAGGGGATTTCGCCTCTGCGCCCGCCCCCGACACCCCTTCGCAGTGCACTTCCATGCTGCCTGATTTTTTCCGCGCAGAACCCGCCCGCATTCCAAAAGAACGGCGCTCCCAGCCGCTTTGCTGGAAACGCCGCTTTTGCTTGTTAGACCTGCTCCTGATGCTTGATCGCCGCACCGACGAAATCGCGGAACAGCGGATGCGGACGGTTCGGACGGCTCTTCAATTCCGGATGGAACTGCACCGCCACATACCACGGATGGTCGGGAATCTCAACAATCTCCACCAGATTGCGGTCAGGGTTCTTGCCTGCAATGGTCATGCCGCCCTCTTCAAAGCGGGTCAGATAATCATTGTTAAATTCATAGCGATGGCGATGACGCTCCCAGATTTCCTCCTGCGCATACGCCTTGTAGCTGTTCGTGTCATGCTTGAGCGCACAGCGATACTTGCCCAGACGCATCGTATGGCCCAGCATGTCGAGGTTCTGATCAGCCATCAGGTCAATCACCGGATAGAGCGTGTTGGGGTCAAGCTCGGTGGAGCTTGCGCCGCGCAGGTTCAGCACGTTGCGGGCGTATTCGATAACCGCCATCTGCATCCCCAAGCAAATGCCAAGGAACGGAATCTTGTGTTCACGGGCGTACTGGATGGCAATCATCTTGCCCTCCAAGCCGCGCTGACCAAATCCGCCCGGCACGAGGATGCCGTGGCAGCCTTCCAGCGCCTCCGCCACATTCTCCTGCGTCAAATCCGCCGACTGCACCCACTTGATGTGCACCTTCGCCTGATGCGCAATGCCGCCGTGCGTCAGCGCCTCGACAATGGACAGGTACGCATCCGGCAGCTCGACGTACTTGCCGACAAGGGCAATCGTCGTCTCGCGGATGGGGTTCAGCTGGCGCTCAACCATGGTCTCCCACTCGGTCAAGTCACAGCTCAAGCCCGTCAGTCCTAGCAGCTGGCAGACTTTCTCGTCCAGCCCTTCCTTGTGCAGCATCAGCGGCACTTCATAGATGGAGCGGGCATTCAGGTTCTGGAACACGCGGTCCGCCGGCAAGTTGCAGAACAGGCCAATCTTCGCGCGCACTTCAGCAGGCACTTCGTGCTCACAGCGGCAAACAAGAATGTCCGGGCTGATGCCGATGCCGCCGAGTTCCTTGACGGAGTGCTGCGTGGGCTTCGTTTTCAGCTCACCCGCCGCCTTCAGGAAGGGGATGAGGGTAACGTGAATATACAGGCTGTTTTCAAAGCCAACTTCCGCGCGCATCTGGCGGATAGCCTCAAGGAACGGCTGGCTCTCAATGTCGCCAACCGTGCCGCCGATTTCGGTAATCACCACGTCCGGCGCGTTTTCCTGCTTGGAGACAAGGAGGATGTTGCGCTTGATTTCGTCGGTGATGTGCGGGATGACCTGAATCGTCGCACCGAGGTAGCCGCCCTGCCGCTCACGGTCGATAACGGTCTTGTAGACGCGGCCGGAGGTCACGTTTGCCGCCTGCGTCAGGGATTCGTCAATAAAGCGCTCGTAGTGACCAAGGTCGAGGTCAGTTTCCGCGCCGTCGTCCGTCACGAACACTTCGCCGTGCTGATACGGACTCATCGTACCGGGGTCAACGTTGATATACGGATCAAATTTTTGGATGGAAACGCGCAGACCGCGGCATTTCAGCAGACGCCCCAGTGACGCCGCCGTGATGCCCTTGCCCAGCGAGGAAACAACGCCGCCAGTGACAAAAATAAACTTCGTGCTCATGTCCCTAACCCCTTTCGCTCCGTCAGAACACATTAAGACACTTTATTGTAGCTGTTTCGTGCGCTTTCGTCAAGAGACGTTTCGGGAAAATTTCAGAACAAAAATGCAAACCGCACGCATAAAGCCTTGACATCCGCCCTTTTCGCCTTTACAATCTGCTGTAAGGAGGTCGTTTTTCCGATGATGATTTCGCTTACTGCCCCGTTTCTGCTCTTCCCGACGCGCCGCGATGCGCCCCTCTGCAAGCTGCATTTCTTCCTTGCCGGGCAAAAAGTTCAGGAGGCGGATGTTCGCCTCTGCGCGCCGGATGACGCTGATTTCGTCGGCTGCATGGATGCGTCCGCGTGGTTCCGCCAGACGCTGGAAGTTCTCTCCAGTGATGCGGATGATGCCCTGCTGTCCGGCATTTCTGTCTCCGACGAACCCCCGGTGTACGCGCCGGATAACCGCCCGCTGCTGCACTTCACGCCCCCGTTCGGCTGGCACAACGACCCGAACGGTCTGATTCGCGTCGGCGAGGCATACCACCTGTTCTATCAGTGGAATCCGTTCGGACTGAATTGGGGGAATATGCACTGGGGGCACGCCGTCAGCCGCGATTTACTGCACTGGACGCACCGTCCCGTCGCTGCCGCGCCCGATGACACCGGCACGGTCTATTCGGGCAGCGCGTTCTGTGACGCGGAAAATGCGTCCGGGTTGGGAAAAAATACGCTGCTGTTCTACTACACCGCGGCGGGCGGGTCGAACGAATGGTCAAAGCAAGCGGGGAATCTGCACACGCAGCGCCTAATGATTTCCCGCGACGGCGGCGAAACGCTCACCCGCTCCGACGCGTTCCTTCTGCCGCACATCGCCGGTGGAAACCGCGACCCCAAGGTTTTCTATCATCCCGAATCCGCCGCGTACATCATGGTGCTGTACCTCGATGGCAGCGAATTCGCGATTTTCCGCTCCCCTGACCTGCTCCACTGGACGGAAGCCAGCCGCTTGAATGCCGACGGCATGTGGGAGTGTCCCGACCTGTTCCGCCTGCCCATCGACGGCGCTGACAAGTGGGTGTTCTGGTCTGCGGATGGTTACTACATGCTCGGTGCGTTTGACGGATTCCGCTTCACGCCCGAAACGCCCGTCCTGATGGCCTATGCGACCCGCCTCCCCTACGCTGCACAGACCTACGCGAACGTGCCTGAGCGCGTCATCAGCGTCGCATGGCTGCGGATGAAGGATGACACGCGCGGTTTCCACAGCATGATGGCGATTCCGGCGGAGCTTTCCCTGCGCCGCACGCCGGATGGCATCCGCCTTGCCTTCCAGCCCGTGCGGGAACTGGATGCTGTGCGCGGCGAGCCGCTCTTCCTGCCGCGCAGGAGCGATTCGGCAGAATTCCCGCTGGCGGACACGCCGTGTGAGCTGCTTTTCCGCTGCAAGCCGAATCAGCCGCTGACGCTGACCATCGGCGGTACGGTGCTGACGGCGGAGAATTCGCGTCTGCACATTCAGCCTGTGCTGGGGCAGGATGCGGCAGACGCTCATCTGGACGTCAATGAGCCGATTCGCGTGATTCTCGACCGCGGTGTCATCGAGGTGTTCGCGAACGGCGGCACATTCTGGGCGGCGCTGGAAGCGGAAGGGGATTTGCTGACGAAAACGGTCAGCATCGCTGGCGCAGAGGGGCTGAAGGTATATCCGCTACACTGATTTTATACTCTTTCTGTATGGATTGGCTGCATTGCGCAGGAAGTTAGTGTACCATTTCCAAAAAACAATGGCTGACAGCCCTTGACCACAAAGTCAGAAGGCTGTCAGCCTTTTTCTGCTGCTCCGCCTAAAATCCAAAAAAGACCGCCCTCGACGAATCGAAAGCGGTCTTGATGAAGGTCAATTCATCAGAACTTCAGCGGGTTCACGCGGACGGACGGACCCATGGTGCTGCTGATGTACAGGCTGCGCACATAGAACAGCAGAAAGCCCAGCAGCCACGGCAGAATGAAAAGATAGCCGTTAACGGCGCGCTTCCCCGCCATGGAGATATGCAGCTTTTTCATTCGTTTGCACCTCCTGTGACCAGATACGCCTTCGCGGGAACAGTACTGCCGCCCGCCTGCGCATCCTGACTGCCGTAGTTGATGTAGATGGTCACGCCGTTGTCGTACTCGACGCTGCGCAGCGTATCAGAGAGAATCGTGTGCTTCACCATCTGCGCGCCGCTGACGGAGGCGAGCGCCGCGTTCAGGTACGCGTACTGTTCCGCCGCGGTATCCGTCCAGTTGGCCACAGTCGTGGCGTAGAGTCTGTTCAGCGCCGTGTACTTCATGTCGGATGCTTGCTGCGCCGTAAAGGTGTAGCGCGGGGACGCGCCGTATTCCACCATTTTCAGCAGCTTCGCCTGCCAATCGTCGCTCACGATAGTGTTCAGCGCCTGACCGGTGTAATCCACACAGCCATGCAGAATCATCTCGTAAAGCGGAATCGTTTCATCCACGATGACGTACTCCGTCGCGGTCATGGGCGCGTCAATGACGTGCTTGACACCGTTCAGGGCGTAGAGGTTGCCGCCGGACACCATGACTTTCTTGCCGCTGTCCGCAATCGACTGCAGCTGGCTTTCGACAATCATCAGCGCCTGTTCGCGGTTAATCAGCTCCGTGCGGCGCTTGTCCGCGTGCAGCTCACAGCCGAGGTCGCGGAGGGAGTAACCGTTCAGAGAATAATCCTTCGTGCTGTTTAGGAACCCACTGACGTAGTACGGCAGGAACTTCGGGGACAGCAGGTTGTAAATGTTCTCGCTGTAACCCAGCGCGGACGTGCGCCGCAGGGATGCCGGATTCGTCACGCCGAACTGCGCAATGTAACCCGCGCCGTAATAACGGGACGTCTCCTGATTCTCCATGTAGTGCTTGGAGATTTGCGTCACCTTCTGGAACGCGACGTCGGCGTACAGTTCGCCGCCCAGCCGTGCTATTGCGCTGTTCAGGTTCTCCAGCCGATTTTTGCCGCCCAGCTGCCTCAGCACGGACACGTTGTTCGCGACATCGTGGTAGTAGCCGCCGTTCATCCAGCCTTGGAAGTTCATCACTTGATGCTTGATGCCCGCCTTATTCAGCGACTGCGCAATTTCCACCGCTTCATCGAAGGTGGTCATAGCACGGACGTGCAGGTACTGGATGCCCATGAAGTGGGTCGTTTCCTTCACGCCGCCAATCACATCGTAGTAGAAGGGAATGTCGCCCGTCTCTTCCAGCGGAGAAAGCACGTTTTCAGCAATCAGGCGCGCCCGGTAGTAGTTCGCCAGACCGCTGTACCCCTTGTTCTCCGCCGTCAGGAATGTGTAGCGGATGACGAGATCTTCGCCGTAGTAGTTGTCCTCGACGATAGGCATTTCCGCCGTTTCGCCCGCGCCGAAGAGAGACAGCAGATCCGACCCGCGCAGGGTGAACATGGCGAACGCGTTGTTGTAGGAGTTGTTGCGCCCCGCAACATCCGCGCTGATAGCCGCCAGCGAAGCGCCGTTTTCAATCGTCGCCAGCACGCTGGTGTTCTCGCGGCACACGCCCCACAATGGCAGACGCACAGACTGAATCGTCTGCGTCTGCGTGTAGTCGCCGTCAATCAAGTCCATATCGTAGACGTACTGACTGTACACCGCGGCACTGTTTTTGCCGTTGTTGAAACGAATCAAGCTGCCCGAACCGTTCGGCACAACCATGTAGCCATTTTCGTCGCTCCCCGCTGCCGCCATATAGGGCAGCAGCTGGATGCGGTAGACCTTGCCGCCGCCACGCTCTTCAATCGCGCTCACGGGCAGCTTGGCTTCCACGTTGTCCTCGCCCAGATGCCACTCCAGCGTCACGGTGAAGCCCAGCGTTTCTGCCTGTTCCTTGCCCGCCAGCGCTTCCATTTCAAGGTATTCCGCCTTTGTCATGCCCAGCGCCACAAACTCCTTGGAGACGCGCGCCATTTCGCGGGTACGGCTCGCACCGGTTGCGCTGATCCAGTAGCCGTCGTCGCGCTTTTCGTACACGATGTCCGCCGCCTTCTTCGCCTGTGCGCTCAGCTGCGAATACAGCCCTTCGTAGCGCTCCGTCGGCAGGTAAGACGGCGTCAGGTACTGGATGGAGTCCACGCCCACGTCGTAGATGAAGGCAATGCCATCCTCTATCGCCGCCGCGCGGAAGTTGCCCAGCGCCACGCTCATCGAGTAGCTGTCGTAGGTGCTGCTCGTCAAACCGGCGTTGTAGTAGTCCAGCAGGAACTGGCTCTTCAAGTAGTTCTTGTTGGTCTTGTTCGCCACCTTGTCCGCATCCGCGTCCACAGGGTTGGAATAGACCGTTTCGCCGCTGCGCTTGTCGTAGATGGCGACGTTCGCCGTCTCCAAATCCGCGTAGAGCTTCAAGTTGTCGTTTTCCGCAAACAGCTGGAAAGGCGCGGCGACATTCGGGTTTTCGTCCGTAAGCGCCGCCAGTTCTGACTGCGCTGCCGCTCCCGCGGGCGCTTCAATGTACGCCTGATAGTCCCGGTTAAACTCGAAGCGAATCAGATACCACGCAGCCACTGCCGCCACAATCATCAGCAGCACCGCCAGCACAATCCAGCGTACCTTGTGATGCTTTTTGCCTTCCACGGCGGGGCTGTGCTTGATTTTCGTTTGCTCGCTCATCTTTCCACCCCCCGCTTAAACTCGGAAAATCAGTTCAGTGTAGATGCTCCTGACAAAGCCGAACACCTGACCGATGAAGTTCGCAATCAGCATCATCAGGAAGATGATGATGAACACTGCCACCAGCGTCAGCAGGAGCGTGAGCAGCGTTTTGCCCAGCGTGTAGTTGTGCACCTGCATGATGCCAATCAGCGCCATGATGAGGGTATACGCCGTGCCGAGGAAGATGATGATGGCGTAGAACGCTTCCTCATTTTCCGCCACGAACTGGCTGACAATGGTTGCGGCGATGTAGCACACAATCATCGGCAGGAGCGAATAGCCGATGGCGATGGCAATATCCTTGAGGCGCCCTTCGCCGTCCATCAGGCAGGTAATCGACCAGTTGCCGACGCACAGCAGCAGGTACAGCATCAATACGCCGCTCATTTCCCACAGGGCGTTGACCGTTCGCTCGTTGATGTCGTTGACGACAAAGCCCGCAAGCAGTCGGTTCAGCGTGAAGCACAGACCGAAGAGGACAACCATGAGGATGGCAATGGCGACGCTTCCCTTTTCGCCGTGGCGAATCCAGTAGAAGCCGTCCGACGGATGGGACACCGTGTAGAACAGCTGCTGCCACTTTTCTTTGCTGAACAGTGATTTCATCGCTTATGCCCTCCTTCCGTTCTTTTGATTTCTGCGCGGACGAATCACCTTGACCACAACGACAATCGCCACGATGACCGCAATGATGCCCGTCAGAATGTAGTTGATGTTGCTCTTGAGCACGTCGTTGCGGTAGCGCTTGAAGGCGACGGAGTAGTAGTCGCGGTTCATGCCGCGCTTCAAGTATTCCATGGCCTTCTCGTTGTCGCCCGCGGACAGGTACGCCTTGCCGATGCCGGTGTTCGCCAGCTCGTTGTTCTCGTCCATCCGCAGTACTTCCTGCCACAGGGCAACCGCCTGCGTCTCGTCGCCGTCGTAGCGCAGCCCAACCGCTTCGTTGATGAGCCGGCCGTACTCCGTTTCGCCGAAGACGGCAATCACGCCCTGCTTGGAATCCAGCGCGAGCATCTTGTCCCCTGCGCACTCAATCGCGACAGGCGCTTCCATCGTGCCCGCCTGCGTGCCGAGGCCGCCGAAGATGTAAAGCAGGTTGCCCTCGTGGTCGTAAGTGATAATGCGGCCGCGCTTGGAGTCCAGCAGCGAGTAGATGCCCTTTTCGCGGTACACCACGTCCACAATCGTGCTGGCGCCCGCGTACTGCGACGTGCCGCTGATCTGCATATCGCCGCCAAGGTTCTTGGTCTGACCCATGCGGATGACGTCCTCGCCCTTGGGGTTCAGGCGGCGAACCGCCTGCGTGCCCGCGGTATCCTTGTTCGAGGCGTACACAAAGCCTTCGTCGTCGATGTCAATGCCGGTAAATTCCGTCGGAATGAACAGCTGCTGCTTGGAGCGTTCTTCCTTCGTCGCCAGCTTGCGCCAGAACTTCTCCCACGCCGTAATTTCAACGGAAATCGTGCCGAAGAAGCCGGTGAAGTCGCCGTTCGTCTCAAAGACCATGATGCCTTCAAACATGTTCTGCGCAATGCAGTAGACACGTCCGGCGTAGTCCACAGAGACTTTCAGGGGCGTAAAGAGGAAGTTGGCATCCAGCACTTCGCTGTTCGGGTTGACGGTCACGCGCGCGACGTTCTTGTCGCCGTCCAGCACAATCAGGCGGTTGTCGCTGTCCGCAATGCAGAGCTGGCTTGCGCTGTTGAGCGCCACGCCCTCCACGCCGCTGACTTCCGCGAACGCCTGATAGCCGCTGCCCGCATCCACGCCGAGGATGCGCTCCGTCACCGCGCCGTTTCTGTCCTGCACCTCCACGCAGTTGTTCTGCGCCGTGTGCAGCACCGTCCAGTTGTCGTCCAGCACCAGCACCCGTCCCGTGCTTTCCTTCACGCACAGGCGCTGCGTACCGTTCCAATCCACCATCGCCGTTGCGGAAACTTCCGTCAGGCGCTCGTCCTGCTTGCCGTTTTTCACCGTCGTCACGGCAGATACGCTGTCCGTTTTGGTGTCCAGCAGCAGCAGCGAATCATTCTCGACCGTGCCCAGCAGCTTGCCGGTGGTCTTCATGACGTTGATCTCGCCGTTCTTCTCGCCCACAATCAGGTAATCGCCCGTCAGTTCGATGCCCAGAATGTTCTGGAACGCCGTCTCTTCATCCTCTGAAGCGGCCGCTGCTGCTCCGGTCATGCCCGTCATGCGGGTGATGTTGCCATCCGCGTCCGTCTTGCGGATACAGTTGCTTTCGATCACGCGGCGTGTGCTGCCCGTGCGGTCGAGTTCGACAATGTGGTTGTCCGCGTCGCGGATGAACACGCTGTTGCCATCCAGCGCGAATTCGGAAATCGTCGCGAAGGAGGTCAGCGCATCGTCCGCATTGCGGTAGTTACCGTATGTCGTGACCATATTGCCCTTCTGGTCAAGCACAACCACTGTCTTGGCGCTGATGCAGTAGAGGTTGTCCTGCTCGTCCAGCGCCAGACCAATCAGACCGGACATGCCGGTGATGTTCTGGTTGCCCTTAATCAGGCGGCCAATCAGGATGAACAGGTCGATGTTCGTCGTCGCGTCATAGCGGGCGTAAGTGAAAGTCGAGCCGTCCGCGTTCGTGCGGATGACAGACTTGCCGTTCTCCGCAATCGCGTAGGTTGCACCCTTGCTGTCTGTGACCGCCTTCACCAGCGGCTGCAAAGTGCTCTCGTAGGCGCTGACCTGATAGGTCGTACCCTGCTCGTCCGCCAGTTCCGTGGTGCTGCCGGACGTGAAGCGCTCCGTGCGGTACTTCATGCCGTCCACATCGGTTTCCTGATTGAGGTCGCCCATGCCCTCGATGTGCGTCCCGACGGCGTAGGTCACGCCGCCCAGCGCCTTCACGCTGCCCGACAATTGCGGAATCTCGATGATGCGGTTGAGCGTATCATCCGGATTCAGCACAACCACGCGGCGGTTGAGGCTGTCGGCAATGTAGAGCGTATCGTCATTGGCGACTGCCACGCCCGTGGGCGTCTGGAAGGTGTCCGCCACGCCGTGATTCTCAAATCCGGTGATGACGCGCACGACCTTCGTCATGTCGCTGCTGAGCAGGACGATGCGGTTGTTGCCGCTGTCCGCCAGATACACCGTGCCGTCCTGCGCCACGCACAAGTCCTGCGGGTTCTTGAACGCCCCCAGCGACTGCCCACCATATTGGAAGGAAGCGCCTGTAATCGACCCCGCCGGCACATACGCCGCGGGCGTGTACACGATGTCGCCCCAGTAGTCGTAATTGTACGTCGTGTAAGGCAGCTCGGCGTCCGCCAAGGCTCCCCCGCAGGAGGAGAAAGTGACCAGCGCCGCCAGCGCCGTCAGGAGGAACTTCTTCATTTTTTTCATGCGTCTTTCCTCCCTCTCTTAGTCCTTCATGCCCGAAGTTGTCATGGTTTCCAGAATGCTGCTCTGGCACAGCAGGAAGAACAGCACCGGCACCGCCATGATAATGAACGTAACCGCCGCCGCCGCGCCCGCGCGGGACACGCCGCCAGCCGTAATCTGCTGGAGCGCGTACTGCATGGGCTTCAATTGCTCGTCACGCAGGAACAGCGAACCGGTATTGCCCCACATCTGCTGGAACTGGAAGATCGCCAGCGTCAGCCAAGCGGGTTTGACGTTCGGCATAACGATTTTCCAGAAAATCTGCCATTCGTTGGCGCCCTGCACGCGCGCCGACTCCATCAGCGAATCCGGCAGCTGCTCCATGAACTGCTTCATCAGGTACAAACCCATGCCGAACGACCACGCGGGCAGAATCAGCGCCAGATAGGTGTTGTTGATGTGCAGCCACGAAATGATGGCGTACTGCGGAATCTGCGTCACCGTCCAGTTGAACATCATCGACAGCACGACCATGCCGAACAGCATCGCCTTGCCGGGGAATTTGTCCTTGGCCAGCGGATACGCCGCCCACGACGCCACGATGACGTGACCCACCATGCCCGCCACCGTGATGATGATGGTGTTCATGATGTAGCGGCTGAAAGGCACCCACGAGTCGTTCATCAGGATAAACAAATCCGAGAAGTTGCGCAGATTCGGGTTGCGCACAAAAATCTTCGGCGGGAACTGGTACAATTCGTCCAGCGGCTTCAAGGCGTTGTTGATAATCATGACCAGCGGCAGTGCCATGAAGACGCCGCAGATGAACATAAGCGTAAACAGCAGCGCGTTGCCCGCCATCGAGCGGTTGAGCTTGCGGGCTTTCTTGGGCATAATCTTCTGCCGGCGCAGCTTCTTTTGCAGCTTCGGCGGCAAATCCTTGACTGCCACCTGACCTCTCCGTTCTGCCATGCTTACTCACCCACCCTTCTCAGTACTCGCTGAACGAGCTTATTCGTGCCGACCATCAGCAGGAAGAGGATGGTCGCGATGGCGCAGGCGTAACCCATCTCCATACGGGTCGAACCGTAGTCCAGCAAGTGGGTGACAATGGTTGCGCCAGCATAGTTGACTGACGGGTTGCCCGCCAGATTGATGGAAATGTCCGCCACGGCGAAGGACTGCGTAATCTGCATGACCGCGCCGAACATCAGCTGCGGCTTCATCGCCGGGAGGGTGACATACCACAGCTCCTGCCAGCGGTTCTTGATGCCGTCAATGGCGGCGGCTTCGTACATGCTCTTGTCCACCGTCTGCAAGCCTGCAATGAAGGACAGGAAGCCTGTGCCCAGGCTCAGCCACAGCTGAACGATAATCAGCATCGGCATGACGTACTGCTCTGTCTTCATCCACAAAATCGGCTCGTTGATGATATCGAGGTTCAGCAGGATACCGTTCAAATAGCCGTAGCGGTCGCCGGTCAGAATCAGGTTCCAGACCATGTAGGCGTTGCCGCAGATGGACGGCGCGTAGAAAATCAGCGTCAGGAGCGTGCGCATCCCGCGGTTGAACTCGTTGATAATCCACGCGAACAGCAGGCACAGCATGTAGCTGACCGGGCCGGTAATGACAGCGAAAATCAGCGTGTTTTTGAGCGAAATGATGAAGATTTCGTCATCCAGCAGGAGCTTGACGTAGTTTTGCCAGCCGACGAACTCCGGCTTCTCCAGCATGTTCCAGTCCGTGAAGGAAACGCCGATAGCCATCAGCACCGGCAGCACGGTGAAGAAGAAGAACAGGATGAAGTACGGCGCCATCAGCAGGTAGGACGCGCGGTGCTTCCAGATGGTTTTGCCAAGCGACTGACGCTTGCCATGCACCAAGGTCGGATTGCTCATCTTACTCCTCCTTCGTCGTGTCTTCCGTCTGATGGAGCGGCAGACCGAATTCCGTGCGCTTGTAGTTGATTTCGGCGTTGATGTAGTACACCTTGTCCATCAGCGCCTCGCGCGGGGTGGTGTTGTTCGTTGCGGTATCCGTGGTGATGGTATAGAACGCGTTGTTGATGTTGCGCCAAGTGTAGTATCCGCCCGGCACCTGTGGGATGCCGCGCACATACTGCATCTGCTCCACCAGCGCGCGGTAGTCGCGCATGGGCCACGACAGGTTCGCCAGTGCCTCGGTGTTTGCCGTCGCGACGCGCGCGGATGCCCCCATCAGCGATTCCATCTCGCGCCCGTAGAGCGTCTGCGTCTCGGTGCTCGTCCACCATTTGAGGAACTCCCAGCTTTCGTCGGGATGCTTCGTCGCGCTCATGATGATATCCGCCAGACCCGTCGTACCCGTCGAGCGGTCAATGCTGCCGTCCACCTGCACCGTACCGGGAACGGTCGTGAAGTCCCACAGGCCCAGGATGTCCGGCGCGGAAACCTGCAGGTTGTTGTACGTCGTGTAGTCGGAGATGATAATCGGGCATTCGCCGGTACGGAAGCGTTCTTCGGCGGACGTTTCCTTGTCCAGCTTGTAATCCGTGTAGTATTCGCAGTATTTCTTGAACACGTTGATGGCGACGTCCTCATCCAGCGCGGACGCGGCGTTGTCATCGGTGTAGTAGCGGCCGCCGTTCTGGAACAAAAGCATCGCGAACACCTGCTCAGACGGCAGCATGCCAAATTCCATCTGGTTCTTGCTCAGGATGGACATGGCGACCTCCACTTCGTCCCACGTCTGCGGCACTTCCAGCCCAATTTCCGCCAGAATGTCCTTGCGGTAGAACATCATCAGCCATGTCTGCGTATCCGGCAGGGCGTACGTCGCACCGTCAAAGGAGAACGGGATGATGGCGCTTTCGTTGAATCGCTTGGCAATCTCCGGGAAGTCCTCGAACTGCGTCAAGTCCAGCACAGCGTTGCGCAGGCCATAGTTGACGGGCGTATCGTTGCCCGTGTTCAGCACCGCGCCCGCAATGCCGTTGGTGTTCGCCACCTGAATAGCGACGTCCGGGCCCTCGCCCGCCAGCGTCGCGCGCAGGAGCGTGTTCATGTCAACCAGCTGCACGTTGACGGAAATGCCCGTTGCCGGCGTGAACTTCTCATCAATCAGCGACTTGATGACGTTCGCCTGGTCACGGCCCGTGCCGATCCACAGCGTCAGCACGACATTCTCCGTGTCGCCCTCCGCCACGTTGCCGACCTTGTTGTAGTCGATGATGAAAGAGTAATACAGGCGCTCCGTTTCATGCGCAAGGCTCTCCCACCAGCTGCTGTTATCCAGCTTCGGCTGCGTATCGGCAGCATGAATATAGAAGCGGTCTACCTGAAGCGGCTGTGCCAGCACCTGCGTAATCCAGTTGCCGCACGCGCGGACGTTGGTCTTGAAGGATGAAAGCACCTCGGTGAAGCGCTCCTGATCCTCGATCAGCTCGTCCAGCTGGTCGCTCATCGTGCGCAGGACGGTCAGCTTATCGGAATCATTGCCCGCCGTCTTTTCCAGCGCGGCAATGGCGCTGTCGATGTCCGCCTGTACCGCGCACAGTTCGCCCTCCAGCTTCGGCAGGGACGCCGTCAGCTGATAGTCGCGGTACTGGTCAGGCGCAACGCCGGTGATGTAGATGACCTGACGGTAGATGTTGTTCAGCTGCTGCACGCAGTCCTGCACCTGCGCGATGATGTTTGCCATATCGCCCAGTACAACTTCCATGCGCAGGGTATGCTTGCCCGCGGTCAGGTACACGCGGTAGGCGTTTCCGTCCTCGTCGGAGAGCGTTTCTATCCGCCACGTCTGCGTGTAGGAGAAGGGCTGCGCGTTGAACTCTGCGAACGGCACTTCGCCATCAATCATGATTTTGCGGTACACGTCGATGCCGCGGACGAAGTTCTGCTTGTCCACCATCGAGATTTCGTAGTAACCGTCCTGCGGCACTTCAAATGCCCACTCAATCCACTGGCCCGCGTTCTTCCAGCTGCTGCCGATGGAGTTATTGAGCAGATACCGCGCCGACATGGGGTACACAACCGCGCTGGATTGATCCTGCACGGGATAAAGCATCTGAGAAGATGTCTTGACGGCGTTTTCTGCCTCAAAGCGCACGGACACGCCCGTCGCGTCCTGATGACCTGCCGCGTCGCCCGCCGCCTTCACATCCGCATAAGCGGCAGGGCGGGAGTGGTTGGACAGCGTAATCGACCGCAGGAGCATCGGCTCGCGCATGGACAAAAGCGTCAGCGTGTGCTGCCCCGCTTCGAGGTAGATGCTCATTTCGTCGGAAATGTAGCCGTTGGTGTCGTACAGCCCGTGGGTACACCACTCCGGCTGTTCAATGGGCGAAGGCTTCAGGTCGTTGCCCTGATTATCCTTGTCCCACTTGCGGACGACGATGCCGTTCTCATCGGTGTACTCCTCGTAGGCGCCGTTGACCCACACGCGGTTGAAGTCCACCATCGCCAGCTCACTGTACGGCAGCTTGCCGTCCACAAAGAACGCGCGCTGGATGGCGCTGTTCTTGCCCGCGTAGGGGTAGTAGAGCAGCGTCAGGTCATACAGACCCGATTCCGGCACATCCACAACCCACTCGGTCAGCGACTCTTCGCCCGTCAGGACGCTCTTGCCCGCCATGCCCTCGTAGTCCTCAAAGACCCGCGGCTGGGCGGCAATGCCTGCATCCTCGTAGCGCACGAACGTGTCCGCGTCCACCGTCACGGTCACGTCCGGGTGCGCCGCATCCTCGTAGCGCTGCAGATAGTCCGCATACCCCGGAATTGACGCATCAATGGAGTATGTACTCACAATCTGCTGGTAGTCCGCGTTCGTCAGCGCCGTTGCGCCGCTTGTGCTCTCCTCCGCCAGCGCAGCGCCGCAAAGCAGCAGCAATGCCAGCACCATGCTCATCAGCGACTTCTTTCCGCTCAACACCGTTCACCTTCCTCTTGATTGTTAGGGGAAACCCCAGAGGCTCTGCCTCTGGACTCCGGCAGGGGCGCTGCCCCTGCACCCT
>ENA-ORNY01001247-ORNY01001247.1-human-gut-metagenome-genome-assembly--contig:-NODE-1247-length-15045-cov-3.249633_pt1 | contig 15045 bp, 15 predicted proteins | sample MGYA00242122_ERZ509036 | MGnify/ENA primary metagenome ERZ509036 (study PRJEB26280, sample SAMEA2338696) | human gut metagenome | biome: human gut; feature: human-associated habitat; material: faeces... | reverse complement strand
CCGCCGCGACTTCTTCGTCCGTCGCGTCGGGTTTTCCGAGTTTTACGTTTTCGGCGATAGTCGCTTTAATAAGTTTTGAATCCTGAAAAACAAACGAAACGGCGTTCATCAGTTCCTCTTTCGGAATTTCCCGTATATCCGCGCCGCCGACCTTTATGCTTCCGCTTTTCACGTCGAAAAACCTTGCCATAAGCCCCGCAAGCGTGGATTTCCCTCCGCCCGACGGACCGACGAGAGCCACGGTCTGTCCCGCGCCTATATTCATCGATACGCCGCGAATCACTTCGTTTTTACCGTCGTAGGAAAAATGCACGTCGTTAAGTTCGACGGACGAATCGGCGGGATACTCAGGGGTTTCACTTTCACTCATGGGACTGACGGATAAAACGCCGTCGATGCGTTCAAGCGCGTCTTTGACAATCATATTGTTTTCGCTCATATACATCATTTTAGTCAAGGTAAGCGAAATAACGGGCGTAATCACGATATAAAAGATAAGATTGAGTAAAAATCCGTTCGTTACGCCGTCTGCCGTAAACCATAACGCCCCTGCAATCAAAAAGGCAAATACGCCGTTTATCGCGGCTGTGTAAAACATCATAGGCACGCGCATATCCTTCGTGTAAGCGACTACCCACTTCTGATATTCGTCTATCGTACTTTTGAATTTTTTGAACGAAAAAACCGACTGCCCGAACGTTTTAACTACCGGTATTCCGCGGACGTATTCAACCGCTTCGTTGGACATATTTTCAAGCGCGTTGTTATATTGTTTCATTTTTTCCGCCATATGCTTACCCGTCATCGATGACATTACAAGAAAGGCAAGCACAACGGGAATAAGGCTTAAAAGCCCCAATCGCCAATCGAAAACAAACAAAAGAACAAGAAGCCCGACGGGCGTTGCCAAAGCCGCATATTTATCGGGCAATTGATGCGCAAGATAAGTCTCCGTCGCACCTGTGGAATCGTTTATGATTTTTCTTAATTTTCCGCTGCCGAAACTATCCGCAAATCCGAGCGGAAGTTTTGCTATATGCTCCGTAACGGCCACGCGCATATTCGTTGCGACTCTGAACGCCGCAAGATGCGAACACATAAGCGCGCTTATATATACAAGAAATGATACAATGGCAAAAATCATTGCCATAATCCCGTTATGCACAAGCCCGGTTGCCGATGAAAAATTCGGGGCAACGTCAAGCACTTCTTTTATTATCTTCCAGATATAAACAAAAGGAAGAAGCGCGATAAGCGCGCTTATCACCGCAAGCAACCACGAAGCGTAAGTAAAATACCTGTGCTTACCCGCATACCCCATAAGCCTTGAAATATTTGATTGTTTTTTCAATGTAAAACCTCCCTGGATTGGATTTTCTGGTTAGCAGCGTCTAACAATATAACATATAAAAAAGGAAATTCCTTTCCCTTTTTAACAAGTTTATTATTCGGGCAACGTCCAATCGGACGGAAGCCCTAAAATTTTATCCCAACCGGCGTTGAAAAAATACTGTAACTGTTTTATATATTGCCGCGCGTCGTCTTTTGAAAAGTCATGTCCCACCACTTCGAACATTCCGTTGAACATCGCGGTGGCAAGCATATGCGAAAGGTCCGCTCTTACCGACTTAACCTTTATCCCCGCAGCGTTCATGTCGTTTATAAAACGAACGGTATTTTCGGTTTCGATTTCGATAAGACTATCGATATACTTTTCGTATTCGCTGCCCTTGCTTTTACAGATGATAAGTTTGAACCCGTCGAAATCACCGTAAACGATATCCAGCATTTCGTCTATCCTTTTATCAACGTAAACGTGCATGTCTTTATATTGCGTTTCGGGCGATAAACCCGCAAAGTTTTCCTGCACTTCCGCATAATACGAATAAAGTTTTTCCGCCGAGGCTTTTACTATCGCTTTGAACAGTTCGCCCTTATCTGCAAATCTACCGTAAAGCATGCCGGTAGTATAACCCGCATTTTCGGCAACCTTGCGCATAGACGCGCCCTCGAATCCTTTTTCAAGAAATTCCGTTTTGGCACATTCCATTATCTTATCGATGGCTAAATCGTCTTTCTTTCTCATTGCCGAACTTCCTTTGTTTTAATAACGGTGTTATTATAACACTGTTATTTAATAAAGTCAAGCATTTTTTCTGCCTGATAAATTAAAAAGCGGCAAATTTGTCTTCGCCGCCGTTTAGATTATTTGGATTTAAATTATATTCGTTGAAGTTTTCATATGTTTGATTACCGCTTATTTCTTCGCAACAATGCACAGCCAGTGTTTTTTAGCATCTACAAAACTCTTAATATCACAAAATCCAACTTTTTCCAGCATTGTGCGAAGTTGCATTTCATTGTAAATTTTCATCCCGCCTATTTTTTTTGCCCATTTTTCATCCTTGGGATTTGTACCATCGCTCTCGTTGCATATAAGGAATGTACCGCCGTTTTTCATAACACGGTGAACCTCTGCAAAGCATTTTTCAAGATCTTCCCAAAAATATACCGTCTCAAACGCAGAAACACAATCAAAAGCCTCATCATCAAACGGCATAGACGATACATCGCCATAAACAATATCACACCTGCCTTGCTTGATTGCGATAGCATTTAGTTTTTTCGATTCCTCTACGCTGACTTTTGAATAATCTATCCCTGTCACATGCCCTGTTGAACATTTTTTTATCCAGTTGACAATATTTGCCCCACCGCCACAACCGATATCCAATACCTTAGAATCCAACTTTGTGTAAATTTTGGTAAAACCCCACTTTGCCAACTTACTATGACCGGTGTTCATCATTTTTACCATTATCCTCCCACCGAATCCTTGTGGCTTTCGTGTATTTTCAAAAAATCCCATATTTATCTCCTATTATTCGCTATACTGCGTTATTCTCTTTGTTTTTTATTTCTTTATTTTACTATGCCGATGACCGTTTTACGACCATACATATTGTTTGCATGCCCTATTATCCCAAGCCACGACATAATTTTTAGCATTACCGGATCCGTATATTACTCCTTTCGGCGTGTATGTCGTTATTTACAAACGACGGTAAAGCCGAATATTTTTTCTGTTCGAACGCCATTGCCTCCGGCTAATCATACCGAACGATTTCTGATTTTCTTCACGTTATTATTCATCAAATGTCTGCCTATAAGTCGATAAACGCACCTTTTTAATAAGTTCATCGTCTGTCCGTGTTCTCTCAAAAGAGAATCGGGATCGTCATATACTCCGAAATCTCGAACGATTCCCTCTTTTTGTATATAGGTATCGCAACAATTAAATTCGACCGGAGGATTTATAAAGTTTTTCGTCGCAACGCCGTAACCGATAAACGAACCGTCATTATTCGGTTTAAATGTTTTCTGCAATGCGGACAGGTATTTTTTATCGAGAATAAATCCTTCGAGGTTATACCATTCCCCGCAAACGTACGCTTCGACATAACTGTGGAAAATCTCGTCGGGCGCAAACTTATAAACCAAACCCGTCATCGCACCTTTCTGCAGAATTTTATCTATCATAAAACCATGTATTCGGCAAGGAATACCCGAGGCACGAAGAAGAGCCATAAAAAGCGTCCCCTTGGTGTTGCATTGCCCGTATCCGTCTTTCAGCACCCGACTTGCCTTTACACCGTCGTCAACGTTGTAGCCGAATAAAATCTCATCTTTAACGAAATTATAAATTGCTTTCACCCGTTCCGTTTCCGGTAAATTCTTCCACCCACGGCCTTCTACAAGCAGTTGAATTTGTTTAGATGAATAATCGAGTATTTTTGTTTCTCTTAAATAATTTGTACAATTCGAGCAATTCATTATTTATCCTTTATGGTCGTAATGGCAATCGCAATATGCTCCGCCGCCCGCTAAGGTATATTCCCTTGTGAAAACCGTATTGTTAAGAGCCGCCATATCGTAGTCAAGCGTACACATTGCGGGTATATACTCTTTAAGTCCGAGTTTGGTCATGAGATAACAGATTCCGCAAGTGTAAAAAGTTGCGGTATACTGATTTATCGTCTTTCCGTCTTCAACGGCAAATCTCCACGAATAAGGGTTTTTAGCAGCCAAAATCTCGCTTTTTTCGGCTTGCTGTTTAAGTAATTCTCTACCCTTCTCGGTGTACGCCTTACTTTTCTTCGATGCGGCTTTCGTCAAGAAATTGTCACACATCGCGCCGCGGTAATAAACGCGCACTTCTTCCACTGTATACTTATTTTTTACCGAGAGCAAAATTGACGAAAGCAATGCGCAACTTAATATATTGATTAAAAATCTGTCGCCTTTTTCAAACTCTGTTACGTCTGCCAGAATTTCCTTGTATTTTTTATGAGCCTCTTTCATAACGGCCTTCGGGTCGGATTCTCTTAACGCTTCGGAAAGCTGTTTTTTAAATGTTCCTTTATAACCTGCCCACATTAACTTCTGAATAAAACCGTATTTCATTTGTTTATCCACTCCTTTATGGCTTTTGAAAGTCTTTTATCTATATCAATTCTCGTTTCCTTACATTCTTTCGGGAACTCTTTCGCCGCTTTGAACATAACTTTCAAAAGGATGTTCGCCCCGATAGGGAAAATGGTTTTAAAAAGGCTTTCGGGGAAAACAAAGTGTGAACCGTGCTTATATGTGACAAATTCTGCGTCACAATCGTGCGATTTTTCGGACAATCGCTTTTCCGCTCTTTTAACGTATTTTGCAGCGTTCCATAAACAATCGTCTTCCGAGCCTATCATAAGAAGTTTGCCCTTTATGTTTTCGATTTTTATAAATTCGTCTTCGGTGATGGGATGCGCCTCTTCCGAGTCGTCAAAAATCTTTTTAGAATCGATCATATTTCCCGACTTCTTTGTCTCCGATTTCACTACCTGCCAATACTCGGGGTGCTTATAACAAAACGGCATATACGGCAACGGCTTTCCACAATATGAAAACAGCGATTCCCCCTCGATAGGCCACTCTCTACAGCCGTCTTTTTTGCCTTGTTCAAATCCCTGCCATATAAAATCGCTTGCTGTCATCGCTATTGTAAGCGTAATGTCAGGAAAATACGACGCAGCGGTCAGCGCAAGCGTACCGGTGGTAGAGCCACCCACGATGCCTATTTTTTTGTTTCCGTTGTTTTTGAGCCACTCTATAGCTTTTTCGATCCTTTCGAGCGGATAATTATGGTGGCTGTAATTTTTCTTTCCCGGAGACATCGTAAGCACGTTTACGCCTTTCTTCATAAGCCATTTTACGCATGACTTCGCCATATAATCCTCCGCATCGTCACCGAGCATGGCAATTATCGCGCTGTTCGTCTCTTTTTTATTTTTCCAATACGCGCCGTAAAATCCGTCCGTTTTCACCTCGAAATGAATCTTTTTCATACCTTCTCCTTTGCAACGATTAAAACTTATTAAGTTCTGAATTACAATTCAGTTATCTTTTTCGCTTCTCTATCTCATTTTTATTCTGTAACGAATACCTTTTCTCCTCTATGTTTGCTCTTGCAAGTATTACTTGCACCACATTAGAATATGTTTTATTAACTATCACGAATTGACAAGCATTATCTCTTTTTAACATTCCGGCAAAATCCGTCCATTGTCCAAAATCATTTTCTTCTTTAATTATATTATACAGATTGACAACAAAAAAATCAAATGGTTAGCATAGGGTAACTTAATTTATTTATTAGTTACCTAAACATCTCATGCAAACATTCTTTATATTTCATAAGTTTTCCTTTATCTTTACTATTTTTATTATAATTTTTCTCACTGCAAACAGGAAATCACCCCTCAAAACGGCATAAAAAAGAGAAAACTTTTGCATTGTTCTCTCTTTCTGTTTTTTATATTAAATCAAAAAGTCGAACATTCTTTTACGAATATCCGACTTTATGCTATCATTTGAAGGCTGTTTTCTATGTTATTTGATATTTTTTGTTGTGTTTTTCGGAAATCCCTTTCACTATTAATTGCAGCAACTGCTGTTTTCATAGTGCTATTAACTCCTTTAACTTATTTTTTGTCTTTCGACGGAAACCGAACAATCCGAGAACGGCGGAGCCGTCAAGGATAAAGAAAAAAATATTGGATATAGTCTGTTTGTTTATAGTTCTCACAATAATTTTTTCCCTTGACGGAAACGACGGGCTTGGATTAGGCTTTCCACGAGAAAGAAAAAACGTCTTGTTTCTTCCTTGTCCACAAGATTACGAGTTAAAGTCGCAACTTCTTTGCGAGTTCAAAAAAAATACTTCAAAAAAATTTTCAAAGTCGAAAAAATCCTGCGAGTTTGGTTGTTATCCTTTCCACAAAAAAGGAGAAACCTTATGAAACAGAATAGTAAAAACAACCTTGAAGTTGAAACAATTGGCGTTCCGATTATCGACGCGCTTTCGACAGAAGATAAAAAGGCATTTGCAAAGGCTCTTTTATTGTGTGCTGTTGAATACTACAAAGGTCAAAATGAAAAAGACGATAAAAAGAATTAGTTTTCAGATATTAGTTGTCTGTGCGGCACGGTATAGATTTGACTTTTTTTCAAAAAAATAGTAGAATATAAAAGCCAACTCCGAATAATGCCGTTCAACGGCAAAGTTCACAACAAATATATTTCAGTCTTTGAAGTATCATAGGCAACGCTTATGCGCATACCTAAACATCGGTAGATATATCGTCCGTGTTTACAAACAGTATGCTTGCATTGCGTTTTTTCGTGATACTTCATTTGTTGTGAACGGGGTTGGCGCTCAAACGGTCGGTATTCTATATTTGCCGCTCTCGTTTGGGGGCGGCATCTTATTTTTTATAAGTATCATAGCCGCAAAACATTCGGGGCTGTGATATGGAAAGAAAAACTGCATTTATCGGACATAGACAAGTATGTTTTATAGAAAAAGTTAAGGAACGGTTGCAAAACGCCATTGAACAATGTATCAATGACGGTTGCAGCCATTTTTTAATGGGAACACACGGCGAATTTGATAAAATGGCATTAGACGCTTGCCGTTTTGCCAGAAAGCAACATCCTAATATAAATATTGAAGTAGTATTAACGAGTTACCATATTATAGAAAAGAAAGATAGCCTTGATTATGTTCCGTATCAAGACGTAGAAACAGTTATTTTTGATATTGAAGATTTGCATTTCAAGCAGCAAATAACCGCAAGCAACAGGCAAATGATTGACGAGTGCGATACACTCATTTGTTATGTGGATAAAAAACAAAATCCAAGCGGGGCAAAAACTGCTATGAATTACGCTCAACGCAAGGGGCTTGAAATTATAAATTTATTTAGAGAAGAAGATAGTCCGACATTTGGTATGACTGCCGATGAAGCAAAAATCTATTGGAAAAACTATCTTTCTGGCATTAGAAACGTAAAATAGGGGCTTTATAGTCCTTATTTTTGTAATTTAATTAAATTTCAAAGCGAAAAATGCTTGACAAATCAATTTTCTTGTGATATGATATTTATGTAAATTTCAAAAAGGACGTGTGTCAAGTGGAACTACAATCTCTCGCAAACATAATACAAGGCAACATTCCGACACGAATAGAAGTTACAACAGGTCAATCCGTTGAAACGATTACTATGCAAGAACTTAACTATATTGCTAACGTTTCGGACGATTTGCCCATTGAAAAATATATAACTGTTCAAGGCGATAAAATCGGGACTTACTCTTTAACAAAAGAATACGACGTAGTTGTCGGATTGAGTTCGGGCAAAGCAATCGTGATTGAAAGCCGTCGCGCTGACAAACTCATTCTTTCAAATCTTGCTATTATACGGATAAACGATATGTCGAAAGTTGACCCCTACTATTTATGTTGGTTCATCAACAATAATACAGCGGCACTTAAACAATTAAAAAAGTTAAAACAAGCCACAACCGCCGTATCTATTATTCCGTTAAGTATGCTGAAAAGTTTTGAAGTAACGCTACTACCTATCGAAACGCAACGAACAATCGGTAAGATAAGCGAACTGAAACGGCAGCGGGATAGACTGACACATTCAATAGAAACGAAAAAAACGGACATTTTAACGCAACAGTTAATGAAAATATTTGAAAAGGAGTTGCAAAATGGCGATAAGCGAGTATGAAGTTGAAAATCTCTTTATTGAAAGATTAGGGACTATCGGTTACAAATATGTCGAATTAAAGAATTACACCGAAGTTATGCTGAACTTCAAGACACAACTTGAAGAGTTCAATAAAGAAGAAATCATCAAGGGCAAAGGCGTTGCGGAACTGTCGATTGCTGAATTTGACAGACTTCGCACACAAATTGAAAACAAAACCGTTTACGAGTCGGCAAAAATTTTGCGCGATAAGCAGGTTTTGGAATTAGACAACGGCAAGCGTATCTATATTGAGTTTTTGTCGAAAGACATAGACCGCAATATTTATCAGGTTACGCACCAAGTAACGATGGATAAAGACCATATGAATGAAGTCGTATATAAAAATCGTTACGACGTTACAGTTCTTATTAACGGTTTACCGCTTGTTCAAATTGAATTGAAACGCCCCGGCGTTGAAATCAACGAAGCAATCAATCAGATAAACCGCTATCGCAGATATTCGTTCCGAGGGCTGTTCCATTTCATTCAATGTTTCGTTGTTTCAAACTCTATTCAGACAAAATACTTTGCAAATGAAAACGAAACAAACGCGGACGGTACATACAAAGCCATACTGAAAAGTCTTGCCTTCTTCTGGACGGACGCGAATAACGAGCGTATCAACCAACTCAACGAGTTCACGGACGATTTCTTCACGAAATTCAATATAACTGCTCTATTGACGGACTATACCGTATTACAAGATACAATGAAAAACATTATCGTAATGCGTCCGTATCAGATTTACGCAACAAAAGCGGTTTTACGTCGTGTGTTGGAAGAAAACCGTAACGGCTACGTTTGGCATACAACCGGTTCGGGCAAAACACTCACTTCTTTCAAATGCGCATCCCTTCTCCGTGATAACGGTAGAATTGATAAAGTTTTCTTTTTGGTTGACCGAAAAGACTTGGACGACCAAACCGTTGACGAATACAACTCGTTTGAAGAAGATTGCGTCGATAACACCGATTCAACCGCGGAACTCATTAAGCGTTTGAAAAACAGCGGAGAAAAAATGCTTGTTACGACCATTCAGAAACTCGCCTGCGCACTTCGTAACGAGAAATATAAGTCTATTATGGAAACGTACAAGACGAAAAAATGTGTGTTTGTTATCGACGAATGTCATAGAAGTCAGTTCGGCAAAATGCACGGTGATATTCGCAGAAATTTCCAGAACGCAAACTTTATCGGATTTACGGGAACACCTATTTTTGAAGAAAACAAAGGTGCAACAGGTCAGACAACGGCGGATATTTTCAATGCCGGCAATATGGATGCTTGTTTGCATAAGTATCTTATCAAAGAAGCCATCGCAGACGGCAACGTTTTGAAATTCTCTGTCGAATATCAAAACACATTCAACGTTGTTACGACAAACGCAGCCGATATGACTGTAAGACGTATCGTTCACGAGCAAAGCAATAACCCGAATTTCAATCTCGAAGAATACTGCAAGCGTAATAATATTGATATTTCAAACATTTATAGCGACCAGCAACGTATCGAACTCGTTACAAATAACATTTTGGAACATTACGAAAAGCATACGAAAATCGGCACGGATACCTACACGTCGCTCTTTGCAATTCAGTCAGTGCCACTTCTTCAAAAGTATTACACTGCTTTCAAGAAGTTGAACAAAAAAGGCTTGAAGATTGCGGCAATATTTACTTATGCGGCAAACGAGGATATGGACGAAGGAGCAGATACACCGCAATCGAGAGAATTTTTGGAACAATGTATCAAGGACTATAACGAAATGTTCTCTAACGGTAAAGAAAAACTGTCTTTTGGTCTTGATACGTTCGACGCTTACCGTAAAGACATTGCAAAGCGTTTGAAACAAAAAGAAGTTCCGCAGATTGATATTTTGCTCGTTGTAAATATGTTCTTAACGGGATTTGACTCAAAGCCGCTTAACACGCTGTATTTGGATAAACCTTTATTCTGGCATTCTCTCGTTCAGGCATACAGCCGCACGAACCGTATTTACAAAGAAACAAAGCAGTACGGGCAAATAATCACATTCCGTAATATCAAAGACGAACAGGACAAAGCCCTTAAACTGTTTTCGGGCGATGGCAATCCGAACGCATATTTGCTCGAAAACTACGATTATTACGTTGCCGAATATGCCGACAGAGTTTCTGTTTTGCGTAACATTGCACCGTCTTACGACATTGCAGGCAGATTGCAATCAGAAGACGACCAAAGAAAGTTTATCGTTGCTTTCCGTTTGGTTGCGCAAACTCTTTCAACGTTAAAAACTTTCTCAAAATTTGAGTGGAACGACCTTGCAAACGTTTTGGACGAAGACGAGTTCTTGGGATATAAATCGTGGTATCTCTACTACTACGATTTAGCAAAGAAAGACAGAGAGAAAAACGTCAAAACAACGCTTGTCGATATCGACTTCAATATCGAACTTATCCGCACGGATAAAATCAACGTCGTTTATATTCTCAACCTGTTAAAAGACGTAATCAAGAAAGACGAAAACGAGAAAAAACGCTCTATTGACTTGATTTTACGAGAAATCGAACGTTCCGACAACGAGAGGTTGAGAGCAAAACAGGAAATGTTAAAGCGTTTCGTTACGGAAAAGTTTTTCAGTCTTTCGCCGGACGAAGATATCGTAAAAGCGTATGAAGAATTTGAAGTGCAACAGCAGAATATGGATATCGAAATGTTTGCGGAAGAAACGGGAATTGACGTCGATACCATCAAGTCATTTATGTCGGAATATCAATTCAAGCACGTTATCAGTCTTGAAGATATCCGCAAAAGATTAAGTCAAAAGGGATACGGACTACTTAAAACAATCAAATTGTCGTCCGAAATAGAAGAATTTGTTAAAGAACAATACGAAAAATTCAGAGCCGAAGGAGTATAAAATTATGGCAACAGATATCCAACTTCATAAACAACAAGCACAGGAACTTTCTAATAAACTTTGGGCTATCGCAAACGATTTGCGTGGCACTATGGACGCGAGCAAATTTAAGGACTATATTCTCGGCATCATCTTCTACCGTTTCCTTTCCGAAAAGACGGAAAAGTATATGGAAGAAATACTTAAAAACGACGGTATGACTTATGCCGACGCTCTCGCGTCCAACAATGAAGAATTGCTTGCCGCTCTCGACAAGTATTCTCTTGACAGTCTTGGTTATATCATTCGCCCCGAATATAGTTTCGGCTATATCGTCAATATGATTGCGGGTAAATACGACGGCAAAGTATTTTCGGTTGACTATCTCGAAAAAGCCATCGCGTCTATTCAGCAATCTACTCTCGGTCAGAAATCGGAAGCCGCATTTGACGGTATTTTCGACGCAATGGATTTGAAAGACAAAGACTTGGGCAAAGAAGTTTCCGACCGCACAAAGCAAATTGCAAAGGTTATAAACCGTGTAAACGATATTGAGTTTTCCTACGATGATGCTCAATTTGACGTTCTCGGAACGGCTTATATGATTTTGATAGGTTTGTTTGCGTCAGACAGCGGCAAGAAAGGCGGCGAGTTCTTTACGCCGAGTGCCGTTTCGGAACTTTGCAGTAAACTTGCGACAGTCGGCTTGAAATCCGTTAAAAACGTTTGCGATCCCACTTGCGGCTCGGCTTCTATGCTTTTGGAAGTTCGCAAAGCAGTTATCGCAAACGGTGGTACGGCTGAACACGCCGTAGGTCATTACTACGGACAAGAACTCAACGGAACGACTTACAACCTTGCTCGTATGAATATGTTAATGCACGATGTTCCGTATCAATACTTCAATCTTTTCAACGACAACACGCTTGAAAAGGATAATTTCGGCACGACTAAATTTACTGTTCAAGTTGCAAATCCGCCTTATTCGGCAAAGTGGTCGGCAGCGTCTTCCTTCCTTGACGATCCGCGTTTCAGTGGCGCAGGAAAACTTGCTCCGTCAAGCAAAGCGGACTTCGCATTTGTTGAACATATGGTTTATCATATGGACGATGACGGACGTGTTGCGGTTCTTCTTCCGCACGGTGTTTTGTTCCGTGGTGGCAGCGAAGATACTATCCGTAGATATTTGATAAAAGATTTGAACGTTCTCGATGCCGTAATCGGCTTGCCTGCAAACCTTTTCCACGGCACGGGTATTCCAGTATGCTGCCTTGTTTTGCGCAAATACCGTAACGGCAACGCCGGCAATATTTGCTTTATCGACGCAAGTAAATATTTCACGCCGGGCAAAAATATGAACCAACTTTCTTCTGACGATATAGACCGTATCGTAAATGCCTACGTTGAGCGTAAAGATATAGATAAATTCTGCCACGTTGCGACTATGGAAGAAATCGAAAGTAACGATTATAACCTTAACATACCCCGTTACGTTGATACGTTTGAAGAGGAAGAAGAAATTGATATCAAAGCCGTTATGGCGGAAATAAAAGACCTTGAAAGCCAACGTGCAAGTCTTGACGCGGAGATTAACAAATATCTGAAAGAACTCGGAATTTTGGAGGACTAATTATGTCGAAAAGCAACGAAACAACCCCTAATGTTCCAACTTTGAGATTTAAGCAATTCCAAGATAACTGGTCATCAAAACGTTTATCAGATATTGCAGAAGTTGTTGGCGGCGGAACACCAGATACAACGGACTCAACTCTTTGGAATGGTGACATTCAATGGTTTACACCTACGGAAGTAGGACATTCAAAATATGTTTCTATGAGTGTGCGGACAATTTCTCAACTTGGCTTACAAAAATCAAGTGCAAAAATATTACCCGCAGGTAGTATTTTGTTGAGTAGCCGAGCCACTGTCGGGGAATGCTCCATTGCGCAAAAAGATTGCACTACAAATCAAGGGTTTCAAAATTTGATACCTAAAAAAGGCATAAATAATGAATTTCTTTATTATTTGGCACAGACACAAAAACGGCATTTTATCAAATATGCGTCAGGCTCAACATTCCTTGAAATCTCTAATAGTGAAATCAAAAAAACAAAATGCGCTGTTCCCGGTATCAAAGAACAAACGGAAATTGCTACATTTTTGTCAGCGATTGACAAGAAGATAGAAACTCAAAACAAAATCATTAGCAAGTATGAAACCCTAATTAAAGGACTTTGCGACATTCTTTTTACAGTGACAGAAGAAAATGTTTTGCCATTAAAATCAATAGCAAGCATTGATAAAGGACAGCAAATAAACGGCTTATCACTTGCAAAGACTGGAAAATACTATTATTTGAATGGTGGTATCACTCCATCGGGGTATGTCGATGATTACAATACATCAGAAAACACTATTGCGATTAGCGAAGGTGGCAATTCTTGTGGTTTTGTTTCGTATAACGCGCAAAAATTTTGGAGCGGCGGACATTGTTATACGTTGAAAATAAAAAACACACAATGTCGTTCTAAATTTTTGTTTTTCTACTTGAAATACAGAGAAAAAGATATAATGCAACTTCGCGTCGGTTCAGGCTTACCGAATATTCAAAAGAAATCTCTTGAAAACTTTGTTGTTCCATTGCCAACGTTTGAAAAACAATGCTACATTGAATGTATCTTAGAGAGTATAACGGCAAAAAAAGAGATTGAAACTGCCTTGCTTGGACAATTTCAATCTCAAAAGAAATTTTTGTTAAGCAAAATGTTTATATGAACATTTTTGAGAGCAGATATTTTTTCTGCTCTTTTAATTTACATAGACTCTGTTGCTCGATTTGTATTTTTCTATCCAAAGCGATAAATAATCGACAATAGGAATTTTGCTCCGAAATAGGCAAGCAAGGCAATGAGTACAATGAAGAAATTACACTCGGATGAGCCTTTGATTGATAGTCAAATTTCATTTTTGAGTGCTGATACGTCAACATTTCCGCTATAAATCTATAAGAGTAAACGTTTTCATCGACTTGCATTATACCGCAAACATTTGTAACGTTAAACTTATGTTTTTTGCGATAAAAGAAATTTCCGCCGCCATCAATAGACCACGTTATCAATTCTTTGTCAAACATATATGTATCGTTATACCCCATCAATCCATTATTTTGAGTTGATGAAGAATATACGGGATATTTATATGTATTATCTTCTGGGTGCTTCGGAATAATGTTTCCACGATTTAGCCGGATAACGCCTTCTTGTATCAATTCATCAAGTTTTTTCCATTGCCAACCACAATTTACGATTCGTTCTCTAATTCCTTTAATTAGCGATTTTTGCTCGCTATTGAAAGAACTTTGTAACAAACTATTTATCAGTTCTTATTGTGATAAAACGATTGAAATTAGACAAGTGGCAAATGTTTACGGCGGATATGCGTTTAATAGTAAAACTTACATTAGTGATGGCAAATATAAGATTGTAACTATCGGAAACGTAACAGGAGATAAGTATATTTCAGGCGATTATAACAGGCTTGATATACTGCCCGATAATATACAAAAACAACAAATTCTTAATAATGGAGATATACTTATTTCTTTAACGGGTAATGTGGGACGGATATCTGTTGTTGATGGCGATAATTATTTACTCAATCAACGAGTTGCAAAATTGAACGTCAAAAACAACTTGATAAAAGCGTATATCTATCAATATTTGTCTAATTCTTCATTTGAAAAGGACATGAGCAATGCTGGACAAGGTGCAGCGCAAAAAAATATCAAAAACGAAGATATTTTATCTTACAACATTCGTATTCCGACAAGTCAAACTTATTTAGAAAAAATTGATGGCTTATTATCAACATACGATAAGTTAATAGCAAACGAAGAAAGGATTTTAGCAAACTTATATCTCCAAAAAAGTTTTCTTCTTAACGCTATGTTCATATAAACATAGCGCTAAGAAAATGCTTTTCCTGTGTCTGTAAAGTGGTTTTATATTTTTCTTCTATTGTTAT
>ENA-ORNY01001244-ORNY01001244.1-human-gut-metagenome-genome-assembly--contig:-NODE-1244-length-15058-cov-3.270746_pt1 | contig 15058 bp, 3 predicted proteins | sample MGYA00242122_ERZ509036 | MGnify/ENA primary metagenome ERZ509036 (study PRJEB26280, sample SAMEA2338696) | human gut metagenome | biome: human gut; feature: human-associated habitat; material: faeces... | reverse complement strand
CGGGTAAACCGGTAGCCGCTGTCCGGTACGGCAGTCAGGGTGACAGTTTCGCCACCGTTATACTCACCGCCGCCGGTGACAGAGCCGCCGATGGTGGCGGAGACCGCTACGATGTGGTTTGCCAGTGCGCCGAAGCACAGGGACGCGGTGCGGTAGGCGCCGTTGGCCACGGCCAGCTTACCGGTGATGATGCCCTGACTGCCCAAGGCAGCGGTCAGTGTCCTGTCGGAGAGGGAGGCTGTGCCCTCAACCGTTGTGAGGTCCCAGCTTACATTGTAGCCGGTGAGGTTGAATTTGGTGCCGTTGGAGGTGACACCCACCAGCGTCAGCGGAACATTTTGCAGTCCTGCCGCGGGGATGGGGAGGTTGCCGCTGCTGTAGGCTTGGCCGTTCACCATGACCTCCAGCGAGACCAGGTCGGCAAGACCTCCGTGGCTGACCGTGACGCTCTGGGGCGCTGTGGCATTGCCCACATCATCGGCAACGGTGATGGTCAGGTCATGCTGGGAGGCGCTGTTGGGATCGGGGAGAGTAACCGAGAAAGAGAATGTGCCGTCCACAGGGTTGAACTCGCTGCTTGTAAGGGTTTTTCCCTCGCAAATCGGCGTGCCGTTACGGATAAGCGTAAAGCGCGCATCGGCGTCGGTGACGCCGGTAACGGTGAGAGTACCGTCCTTACCGAAGAAGCTGCCGTTTACGGGGGAGGAGAGGAGCAGCTGAGGCGGCAGGGTGTCCACCGTGAAGGTGTAAGTGGCGGCGAAGCTGTCACCGTCCGCTGCCGCGCCCTCCAGTGTAAGGGTGTGCTCCCCCTCCGTAAGAGAGGTCAGCGGGATGGAAATGCTTGCGGTGCTGCTAAATGGGGTGCTGCTCTCTGCGCTGTCCAGCTTCCAGGTGCCGGTGACGGCCTCGCTGACCTTGGCTGTGATGGTGAGAGCGTTTGAGGTGTAGACGGATTTTTTTGCTGTGTAGGTTTTTCCTGCCTTGTCCTGCTGGATCTCCGTGCGGCTTTGCACCGCCTTGTCGGCGGAGAAGGTCACGGTGGGTGTGACCATCTCGGGCAGAGCACAAGTCTCCTTGACCTCCGCGCCGTACACGGCGGTCTCGCCCACAACGCCGTTATTGCTGGTTGATACCTTCTTATAGGGCGTGACGCCGATGGTGTAGGTCCTGCCGCCGGTCAGGCCGAATTCCTGTGTGTTTCCGTCGGCGTCCATCGCGGTATAGCGGCCGCCCACATGGATGACGGTGCTGCCGCTGGCCGCCGCGTCGTAGCTGACCTGCTGGAAGTCGGTAACGGTGCCGTCGGCGTTGTAGATGGTCACCAGATAGCCGTCGGTGTTGGCGTCCTGCGGGATGGTCAATGCGTATTGCAGGTTGCCCGCCGCCTTGGCGGTAAAGCTTGCCGCGCCGGGGGTGTTGCTGTTCGTCCAGTTTACCTTATTCTGACTGAACACCACGCCGTTGACCTCGTCAGACTTGGAATAGACGGCACGGATGTAGTAGCTGCCGGTGGGTACATCTGCGGGAATGGCGAGCGTTGCGGACTTGCTGACAAGATCGGAATCCACGACGCCCACGCGGTAGCCGGGATCGGTATTTTCCGAGTCGTTGCTCTTGCAGAGGTAGAAGCTGATCTGATCCAACTCGGAAAGCTCGCTGCCGTCCCAAGCCAGGATAAGTTTGCTGCCGTTCACGGTGCCGGAGACCTCTGTGACCTTCGGTACCTCCGAAACATTGTAGAGGATCACATCGCTGCCCGCGGGGGTAGACATGTACCACAGCTTGTCGTACTGCGTGTCTTTTGTCGCCGTAAAGGCGTAGGTGGCCTTCTTTGCGGCTGCGTCATAGGAGAGGTTGGCGTTGGCTCCCTGATTTTCAGATGCGTGCTGATCCCTCGTTGTGTCGAAGAGCTTCAATCCGTAGTCATTGCCGCCATTGGTGCTCCCGACTTTGATGGCTGCCGCTTTGGCCTTGGCGTCTGCCATATCAGATGCATCGAAGGTGATCTGCACGATGGCGTCGCTGCCGGTATGGGCGCCAAGGTTGAACTGATGCTGATCCTTGTCGCCGTTGGATTTCAGCGTTGCGGGGGATGCCATCAGCGTCAGGCTGCCGTCGTCGGGCAGGTTGGTCGCCATGATCTGGGTATTGGTGCCCACGCGGGCGTAGAGCGTCTGATCGCGCTCTGCGTCGTAGTAGACGGGCAGGTCGTCATAGCCAAGCAGCTCGGGGAAGGTGGGATTGCTCTTGCTGCCCTTGCTGAAATCCACGCTGCCCTCGCCCCAGTAGTAGGTGACGCCGAGGGTAATGAACAGCACATCCAGCGCGCCCCAGACCTTTTCGGTGCTGATGCCCAGGTCAATACCCGCCAGCGTCATGCCGCCCACGATGGGGACGGAGCCTGGCACATTCAGTTTGGCGCGGGCAAACATCTCAAAAAAGACATCCTTGTAGTCCGGACTGAGAAGCACGATGTAGCCGCCGCCATAGACGATGCCGTCAAAGAGATTCACCACGATGTTAGCCCGCAGGTCAATGCCGGGGTACCACTCAAGACTGAGCCCCATCTTCTCAATGGCCTTCAGGCTCTCGATCTTCTTGATGCCGATGTTCTCAGCCTGTAGGCTGATGCCGGTGAGACCGAGCGAGAGAGTCGCCTTCTCGCAGGTGAGCACCTTCACCACATCAAAGCTGACGGAGAGCAGGAGCTTTAGCGGCGGCACCGCCTGCGTCATAAAGATCGTGTCGTAAATGTTCTTGATGCCGCCGCCCGCGCCGGTGAGCCAGATGACGCCGCAGCCGTCAATGTTCAGGCCCGGCTCAAAGCCGCTGACAAAGACATAAAGCTCATCGGGGATGGGAATATTGTTCTTGCTCTTAAAGGAAACCTTGGCCTCCACGGTAAAGTTGGCCAATTTGATTTTTCCGTCCACGCCGAAGGCCCAGTCGTTGATGGTGCTCACGGCAATGGTGCCCTCGATCTCCGGCAGGCCAGAGATATAGTTCTTGATGGCAACGCCCACCTCGAAGTTTACGCCGATGAAGCCCTCGCCGCAGCCAAAGAGAACATCCCGCACCATAACGGAGCCCTTGATGTTCTTCTCGTTTTCCTTGCCGCCGTCCTCGTCAATGTCCGACCAGTCCAGTGCCTGCTCAAAGCGGTTGGCGCTGGAACCGTAGACATAGTTGTACAGACTGCCGGACTTCAGATCGTTGTAAGAGCTCCACAGCTGGGTCAGCTCCGACCAGTAGGTGGGCGGCTCTGTCGCGTTTTCGTCCACCTTGCCGGAGACAAAGGTGAGGTCCAGCGCGGCGGTGAAGGACACCACGCAGCCGATGGTTTCCTCGATCTTGTTGGTCTGATTCTCCGTGTCATACATGATGCCAAGCTGGGCATAGGCCATCTTGAAGATCATGCCGGAGAGGGTCTGCCCGATGCCGGCGGCATTGGGCCAGATGAGGGTGATGGGTTTGTTCTGCTCATTGAAGCTCTTGCCGTTGTCCGTCATGAGCTTCGTTTTATCCGCCGGATCGTAGGAGCCGCGCTCGCCGTTTTCGTTGTAGGGGATGAGCGAATAGTTTGTTCCCATCTCGATCTTGGTGAGGATGGCCTTGCCCTTCCAGATGGAGGTGCGCTCGGTGTTGGTGTAAAGCTCGCCGTCAAACTCCGTGCAGATGGCGTTGGCTGTATCGTAATAGACCTCCAACGAGCCGCCCTCGAAGTCCATGCAGCCGTTGATGACGATGGGGTTATCCACCTCATGCTTGCCGTCAACCAGCTTCTTGGTGCTGGCGGCGATATAGTGATCCTTGCCGTTCACCGTCTTTTTGGTGAACTCACCCTTGAAGGTCAGCAGGATCTCCTCGTACTGGACCGTGTCATTCTTGAACTGATTGAAATCGTCCTCACTCTTGAAGGAGACGATTTGGTGGGAGTAGTTGGGGCCGCTTTTGTACTCCACCACGGCGAGGACACCGTAGGCATCATTCTTGTACTTCTTGTCGGCGGATACGGTGAAGTGCAGCTCCGGCGCGGTCTGGAGCAGGGTTTTGCCGTCCGGCGCGGCGCTGGGACTGGCCCACTCCAGCTGGAGATACCAGCCGCCCTCGGAGAGGCGGATGTCCTCCGTCAGCGCCACATCCATGATGCCGTCCTTGATGGTGATATTCTCGTGGGGGACGGCCACGCTGACCTTTCCATCCTCGCTGTATACCTTGAGGTCCCAGTTAGCGGTATTGCCCAGCAGGGTGTCGTTCGTCACCGTGACAAAGAGGTGCCGCGTGCCCTCGGTGTAGATGATCTTGGGCGTCATGGCGGCGAAGCTCACCTTGGGCACATCGCCGTCGCTGCCGGGCAGCAGGACATAGGCCATGCGCTCGCCCAGCTTGTTCTCCTGGGTGACCGTTCCGTTATAGATGCCGACAGTGATGCGCTCATAGGCGGCGTCCGTGCCGACCTTTGCTTTGAAATACAGCGTCTTGGTTTTGCTCTCGCCCACCTTCAGCTCGGCATAGGGGATAGTGAAGGGGTCGGCGGTTTCATAGCCCTGTCCCGCAGCTGCACCGCCCTCGTCCGTGAGGGAGCACAGGTTGCGGCTGCTTTGCACCGCCAGAAGCACATTGCTCAGATCCTGCGCGCCTTCTCCGGCAATGTTGGTGAAGTCCACCGTAACGGCGAAATGGGCGCTGCCCTTGACGCCGCTTTCTGGGATAAAGTCGGTTTTTTCGCCGTTCAATTTCAGACGGACAGGGGCGGTCAGATTGACTGCCACGCTGTCGCTGGCGGGCGTTTTGTGGTTGGAAAACACGCCGTAATAGGTATTGAGGGAGGTACTGCCGCCCGCAGCCACGCTGCCCAGATCGAAATACAAGGCGTAGGCGCTGTCGGCGGTCATGTATTCGCTGCGGGTGTTGGTGAAGTCCAGCGTCTCGACCGGCGTGAAGTCAAAGAGGGTGCTTGCCAGATGACTCCAGTGGCCGAAGGCTACTTTGGTGGGCAGCCTGTCATTGTTGACGGAGTAGGCCGCCACTGAGGGACTGTACGGATCATCCGTGGCGAACAGCTGCCGGGGAATGCCGCCGGTCAGCACCTTTTCCATGCTGATCGTTTCGGTTTTTTGCGTGCTTGTATCGTTGTACTGATAGTAGCCGAAATCCTGCTCGCCCAGCGCGGTATCGTAGAGGATGCGCGTTTGGACGGGCACGGCTGCGCCGCTGCCGTTGGCCACACTGAGGCTCAGGCTGACCATACCGGACTCGTTGGAGCTGGTGTTGGTGAGGGAGATGCTCTGGGTGAAGGTCAGGCCGTCCACACTCCAAACTGCCTTGATGGCGCCGTTCTCCTCGGTGACGGCGACACCGCTGCTGCCGGGGTATTTGCCACCAAAAATGTAATCCTTGGCGGCGCTCCCCGTGCCCACGCGAAAGGACAGGAAGGAAGTGTCATACTGTCCGTCGTGGTAGAGCAGCTTTTTGTTGTTGTCGGACTTTTTCAGGCGGTCACCCTCCACCGTGCGCACGGTGAAGCCGCCGTTTTTCTTGCTGACGGATACGCTGATGTAGTCGTCGCTGAGGGTGCGGGTCTCTGCCAGCTCGTCAGCCAGCGTGGTGATGGCCATCGCCGGCAGCAGGCCGATCACCATTGCTGCGCAGAGCAGCCATGAAAGGAGCCGTTTCTTCATTTGCTCTTCCTCCTTTTCTTACTGCTCGACATAGAGCAGGACGCGGATGGTCTGTCGGTCTTGGGTCGTCACAAGTAGCGTGTAATAGCCTGTGCTGCTTACGGTGAATTTGCCGTCTGCATCGAAGTGCAGAGAGCTGCCGGAGAGATACTTCATCTGTCCCGCGCTGAGAATGCCGCGGCGCGCCTTGATGGAATAGGGCTGCGCGCTGTTTTGCAGCGTCAGCGTGTGCTCGCCGGGGCGGAGCACTGCGGTGCTGTCCGGAAGGATGAGCTGGCCGTCAATGCTTACACAGACGGTGTCCGCGCCGATAACGCGCACGAAGCGGCTCGCGGTGGTCTGGTTGCGCGCCTTGTCGAGCACGGTATAGGTGACGGCGTACTGTCCGGCGGCGGTCAGGACAACTGTGCTGCTGTCATAGGTGACCGTCAGTTCGTTCGCCGCTGTCACATTGTCCCAGACGGTATAGCCCTTATCCAGTTCTGCCTTCAGCTCTGCCGCCGTGGTGCCCTCGGTCACATAGATGGTGCCGTTGTCAAAGCTGATGGACGGCGGGTCGTTGTCGATGCTGCCGACCGTGACCATCTTGAAGCTTTCATTGCCCGCGGCGTTCACGGCCGTGATAGCGAAGGTGCCGTTCTGAGTGAAGGTGATCTCGTGACTGCCCGCAGCACCAAAGATGTGGCGGCCATTCTCGCCCCAGGTCACGGTGCAGGGCTCGTTGACCGTGACCGTTGCCTTGACCCGATTGTTTTCCTCGACGGTTGTGACGGTCAGAGTCGGCGCGGTGCGGTCGATGCCTGTGATGGTGACGGGAACTGCGGTCGTGTTGCCGGCCTGATCATTGAGAAGAACCGTGTAGATTCCGTCCCGGGTAAAGGTGATCTCCAGCGGATAGTTCTGGTGATAGATGACCGGCATAAGCTGTCCCTGATAAACCTCCGTCCCGCCGTAGTTGACAGAGGTGACCGGCATGCTCGGATAGAGCGCAACAACGACCTGATAGGCGGCAGCCGTGTCGCCCACCGTTGTTCCCTTGCGGTCATAGCGCGTTACGACCATCCGATCGACCGTCGGCGCGACCTTATCGATGACGGTGACCCCGTTGAGCGTTACCACTGTGCTCTTGCCGTTGGCGGCCGAGGCGGTGAAGATCAGGGTCTGGTTATAATTTTCCTTGAATGTCACCGTGACGCGCTCGGGCGTTGCGGTGATCGTGACGAGGTCGCGGTTGTCTTGACCGTAAATAGTATAGCTCGTTGCAGTGCCGTCTGTCAGCAGCGGATGCCCATCCGTTTCATTTTCTGCCCGAACGGTCAGATACTGCATTGCCTTGTTGCTGTCGATGTGCGCTGTGATGTTGGTGTTGACCGCCTGATCGGTCGGGTATTCCTCCATATAGGTATACTTGCCGGTTTCCACATCCGTGACGCGAAGCGACGGCGACCAGCGGACGGTCAGCTCCGGCGGCGCGGTGTCGATGCCGGAGATGGTCTGGGCCGTGCTGCCGGTGTTGCCCGCAATGTCACGGAACAGAAATTGAATGTCGCCGTTGTCCGCCACATCGTATACATAGATGTTTCTGCCGGTGCGCTTTGCATCCGCCGGAGCGTTCAGCGTCACGGTATCGAGTTCAATGCCGTTCCAGTCCTGGATGCTGATGAGATTGCCCTTGTCGTCCCTGTCCTCCAGAGTGAGGGTGATGGTTTTTGCATACAGGGTTGTGGCCTTAACCGTCACCGTCGCCGTGGGCGGTGTGGTGTCGATCATTTCCGGCACATTGATCGTGAACTCGGTTTTGTTGGCCTTCGGGGATTTGTCCGTCACGGTAACGGTGTATGGGCCCGCTTTGGTGATGGTCACTGTATTTCCGTTGAGCGCTGCGCCGTCGCCGGTGACGGCGATGGTGAAGCCGGATGCGTCGACGGCATTGACGGCGAGGTTATACCCCTGCACATAGCCGAGGTTGACGAACTTACTGTCAATGTCTGCTTGGTTGTCCGTTGCGAGGAAGGCCTCCGCGCGGGTATAGCTGCCGGCGCGCTTGAAATAAATGTCAACATCCACGGTGGGAGCAGTCGTATCCTCCGGGGGCTGCGTGGGCGCTTGCAGCGTTAATCCGGCGGGAAGCGCGGCGGTCACGCTGCCGGCGCTGCCGAGATCATCCTCATAGGTGAAGGTGTGCGAGGCCGCGCCGCCGGGCGTGAACAGGAACGCGCTGCCGGTATCGCCGGTGGGCGTCACATGGCGGGCGGTGTTGTACCATGCGCGGATATTGCCGGTGACGGTCACGCCGTTGGCGGCATAAGCGTCCAGCTCGGACTGCGTAAATTCCTGCCCCAGCTGCTCCACATAGTAGCGTACATCGGCCTCCGGCGCACCGCTTACGATGTTGTCAATGTAGACGCGGAGACGGTAGATAACGCCACCGTCCATCACCTCCACCTGCGTTTCCATGTTTTTGCTGATATGTGTCTGCCGCTTCTGGGTGCCGACGCCGGGGGAACCGTCGACAGGCTGCATTTCCGTATAGCTGGTGCCGTTGACCTCGTAGACCTTGACGGTGCCGTTTGCCGCGTTGGTGGTCATGGTGACCGCCTCGGCGGTGAGCTCCGTGGTGGAGAAGGCGAGGGCGAGGCTGTAGTCCTTGCCGTTTTCTGTGAAATCATCAACGGTGATCTCTTTCGCGTGGGTCTGACCGAAGGCATCCCGATACTGGATGGACCAGGTGCCGTTGCCGGAGATGGGGAAGGCGCGGCTCCATTCGGTCTTGAACCCTTCGCCGTCCTTTTCGTGCCACGCCCAGGATTCCACCGGACGGACCGGCTGATTGAAGGTCATGGCAAGAATTGAGTGGCGGCCGGTGACGGTCGGTTCCACATAATTGACCGGGTGGCCGGTGCTGCTGACGCTGCCCGCGTTGCCGAAGGCGTCTGTGGCGGTCACGGTGATGTCCATGGTGCCGCTGACATTGGCGAACACGCCCTCCACCGTCACATCCAGATAATCGCGGCTGTAGAGGCCGTAGCTGGCGAAATAGGGTTTTTTCTCCGCCTTGGCGGAGTAAATGCCCGTGGGATGACCGTCGTTGGTGGTCCAGGTGACATCCGTTCCGTCGTAGGTAAGGGTGAATGTGTTCTGGGAATAATCTTTGTTGAACCCAACATCCACGGTCAAGCCGTCCTTCATAGTGTCTTGATCGTCGCGGACGCGGAACTTCAGGGTGTAGGTGCCGTTGCTGTTATCCGTGAATTCCAGGCCACTGATGCCGTTATCCTTGTTGTAGGCTCCGGGCCCATCGTCGAACCACGGGGCGCGCTGGCCAAGACTACCCACCTCGCAGAGAGCGCCGTGGGCGCTGACGGTGATGACCGCGTAGTTCGCGCCGTTTTTCTGTAGAGCGCAGCGCCATGTACCGTCGGCGTAGGCGTTCATTTCAATGCGCTGCCCCTCGCCATTGAGCTCATCCTGATCATTCTGCCAAGCCCATGCAAATACTGTCGCGCCGGCAGTGCTTGCGCCGGTCTCCGGCGTGAACACCAGCTGTTTGGCGTCCTTGTCAAGGCGGATGCTGCCGCCGATGGCCTCCTCCACGGGCATGATCTGATAATACTTGATGTCGCTCCTGCGGCCGTTATCGTAGACCTTCTGCACGGCGACGGTGTTGATCTGGCCGGGGGTGAGGTAGAGGTGCGTGCTGTCCTGCTCGTCGGCGCGGAACACAAAGCTCAGGCTGTTGTTTAAGTTGCCGTCCGTTGTGACGCTTGTGGGATCGCCTGCCGTGGTCAGCTCCACTTTATTGTCCGCATGGGCGGTGTTCCAAAGCTGGACGGCATAGCAGCCGACAAAGGCCGTGGTGGAGGAGTTTGTTCCGATGCTTTGCCATCCCGCCTCGGTGGGGGAGGTGACGGTGACATAATGCTTCGGCGCAGTTGCGATCCTTGCATAAGTAGGATCCACCTGCGACTTGCTGATGGGCAGATAAATGATGCCGCTGTCGGAAGCCAGCTCCAGCTTTCCGCCGTCGCCGTAGCTTTTGTCCAGGCCGTAGGCCGTTCTAAGGTAATCATACTTTGCCTGCGGGTCATAGATCACGGAGCTGAGGGAGAAGTCGGAATTGGGCTGCACGGTGTCCACCGCGATCTGGCGGTAAGTACTGCCATTGGGAAGCCACGCGCCATAGTCGTCTCTGCCCGCTTTGAGCGCGAGATGGAATGTGGCAATGTAGACGCCGGATTCGTAGCTGTCCTCCGGCACGGTGACGGTCTGGGAGACGGCGCCGTTGGGGTCGCTCTCCGGAATTTGGAAGGGGCCGATGGGGATATCGTAGTGGCTGCCGGTGCTCTTATTTTCCAGACGAATGTAGCTCTGCTGCCAGTCCACATTCTCATATCTCCAGCCGCGGCGATCGCCGGCAATGGAAACGGTAAAGCGGAGGCCCGCCAGTGTGGTGCGCTGATAGCCCTTGGCGGTGCTCCAGTCGGAGTTATAGTGCACATTACCCAAATCATCATTGCAGGTCAGGCTGATCTTGCCGAAAAGATCGTTGGCGTATCCGGTCAAACGGAGGGCAAAGGTGTCCTCACCAAACTTGTTGGAAGCGTTGCCAAGGGTGATCACGCCGTCGGGATTGGCGGCGTAAGCTGTCTTTTTGCCGGCAAGCACGGTAACGGAGAGGTTGCCGCTGTAAAACGAGCTTGCGCCGGGCCGTAGGGTTTTCAGCAGGCTCTCTGCACGCCTGTCTGGGTCCGGAGTCAGAGTGTAATTCCCGTCATTATCCTGAGTGACCTGATAGAACTTCCAGCCGCTGCTGGTGCTTGCATCCACGGCAATGGGCTGCCCGAAGATGTTGTAGTCGCCACTCGACACCATCTGGTACACCGCGTAATACTCCGAGCCCTCCGCCGCAGGGACAAGGAAGAACAGTGTGTCATCATTGCCCTGCTCGGTCACCTTGAGATTGGCGTATTCGGTGAAGCTTCTGGGATATTCCAGCGCATAGTCCGCATCGCGCAGATCGTAGCTGTACTGCCCGAGGCAGATCGGGGCGGACACATTGCTGTTGACCGAGTTGTCCGTCGCCTTCACCCAGAGATATTTGGAGAACAGCTCGCCCTTGTTCACATCGCCCTCGGCGGTCACGGTGACAGAGGCGGATGTCGTGTCGGAGAGGCTGCCGTCATTCCAGTCTGCGTCTGCGGGAGCGCTGTCGCCGCTGTCGCTCCATGCGTACTGCCACGCGGAAATGCCCCGCCCGTCGGTGAGAATGACCTCGGCAGTGAGGGTGCCGCCAGTGCCGCCGCTGTTCAGCACGCGGGTGGTGCTCCCCGCCACGGCGGTGGGGGCGAGGTTGTCAATGTACCACGCAAGGCTGCCGGCAGGCAGCGTTATGTTGCTCTCGTTGCCTGCATAGTCCTTGGCCTTGATCGTGAGGGTGCAGCCGGAGAGATCCACATAGGTTTCGCCGGCCTTTGGGCGGATGTAGAAGTAAATATTCTGCGTTTGCAGGAGCTGCCGTGCCGTGCCGGTGGTGCCTTCCTGCCACTCGTTCTCGGCAACTTGGGAGGTGGCGTCGGCCTTGACCGCCCACTCATATTGATAGGCTTTGCCGTCACCGTTGTTGTTCAGAATGAAGCTGCCGTAAATGCCCGCATAGCCGGAGGCGGCATCGGAGAGGGTCACGCCGTAGCGGAATCTGTTCCCTTCCTGAGCATAGCTGTCCGCGATCTCCGCCGCCATGGGAGCAACCGTGTCCAGCTTGGGCGGGTTGGCGTTGGCGGTGGGGGAGATGGTCACATCATTTTTATTCAGTGCGTTGCCCGCGCGGTCGGTGATGTCCCCGAGGGTAATGCCGTTTCCGTCCGTAAAGTACATCCGGGTGACCTTGATCTCTGTTTCGCCGGCGGGGAGATGATAACCATCGCCGATGGTGATGTTCCCCGTGACGAACTGCGTCGCCTCGGTGCTGTGGTCATAGAAGGGATAGAAATACCGAGAGGATACCTCGACCTCATTGCCGTTCGCGTCCAGCAGATTTGTGACGAAAAAGGCGTTTTGCCAGTTGGAGGAGCCTGCGCTCGAACGCTCTATACCCTTGAGCCGCTCGTTCATGTGAACGATCAGATAGAAGCTGTCGCCCACGCCCAGGTACAGGTCGCTGTTGTCGGTGTAGCTATTTTCGTCATAGCTCGCGGTGCCGGGGCCCTTGTCGGTCTTGCCCAGCGCCTCTTTTACATCAGCGTTGTTGCAGGTCAGCTCAAACGCCACCTTCGCCACATAGGGCGCGCCGGAGTCCAGCGTCAGATTGGCGTCGAGGATGGTTTGCTTTTGCGGGGCATTGCCCGCAAGGTCGGTGATGTAGCAGGTGGTGGTAGACAGGCCGAGGGTGCTGCCGTTGACCTTTATATCTCCGGCGATGGAGAAGCTGCTGTCTTTGTTCACCTGCTTGAGCGGGAGCGTGGCGCTTGATGCAAACAGCGCATCCATACCCAGCGCAACGATCCGCACATCCGTCTCTTGATTGCTGGGAACGGTGTACTTAAAAATCAGGTCGTTGCCGCTGAGCTCGACCAGCTGGGCGCGATATTTGCCGGCGCTTTGGCCGTCGGCCTGCAGGTCGAGATAGAGATCACCCTTGCCGGCGGCGCTGTCATCGGCAAAGCGGATGGGCTCGTCAAAGGTAAGCTTGATATAAACGCTTTTGCCCTTGCCCACGCTCATGCCGCTGAACCGTCTTGTATAGGTCGTGCCGTCCGCGCTGTATTGGATGTCCGCAAGCTCGGGCGCACGGGTATCGCGGAACGCCACCACGAAATTCTCAGCATAGGAGCCGCCGCAGGTGCAGGTGCGGTACTCAAAGTCCTTCCACGCGAAGGTGCGGTGGCTGAATTGCAGGCTGCAATAGTCGTTCTTATAGTAAATGGTGTTGAAGCCATCGGAATTGTTGCTCTGGACCCCGCCGAGGTCGCCGATGCGGGGATAGGTCCGCGACTTGTCGCTCCAGCCGTCGATCACCCTCGCGCTGCCGCCGAAGGTGGCGGAGACCTTTTCCGTCACCGTCATCTCGGCCGTGTAGGTTTTGACTTCCTTCCAGCTGTAATGGCTGTGGGTGTGGGTGCGGTTGTAGAAGGTGGCGGAGGTGTTGAATTGCAGATTGTTGGACACCTTCGCCAGCTTTTTGAGCACAGGGGCGGTTTCGCCGAGGTCAAAGTCCCAAGCCTTACCCTCGTTGTTTCCCGTGGCGCGGTCGCTGTACTTTGCCTGCGCGCCGTCGCTCTTGCGCGTGTATAAGCCGATACCGTTGTAGGCGGCATAGGCGCCGTCGCCCTTGATGGCGCTGTACAGCTTCTCGCTGCTGCCGGAATAGGCGTTGAGAACGGCGACCTCCGGGCTCTCGCGGCGGTAGGCGGGGATGCCGTTGTCCGCCAGCGCGGTCAGCCCCCAGACCGGCAGCAGGCTCAACACCATGGCAAGGCTTAAAAAGGTGCTCAGCAGCCTGCGTAAAAGGCTGCGGTTTGGGAAGGTGTAGGTTGATTTCATATCGTTCCTCCTTTAGACTCTGGTGCGGGCATGGTGCTTCGGTTTGCTGCTACCATGCTTTATTCGGTTGTTAGTTTGGAAAGCGCATCAAATCCCGCTTCGGCCTGCTGCACGGTTTTTTGAACGATTCCCGCAGCCATGGCGTGCAGATCAATGTTTGAAATTGCGGTGATCATTGCCTCTCGTTGGGGTTTCGGAATGTCATAGAGCTTTAGGGAACACTCCAGAAAACGGTTGATTTTGGCCTCGATTGTGAAATACAGGTCGCAGGGGACGGACATGAATCCCCGCATCAGGCTGCCCGAGGCGATTTCCATTTCATAGAAGTCCTTGAGCTGGGCTTCCGGCATGTACCTGCCGAAGACGAGCTGCAGGCGCGTTGTCATGCTCTTATAAAGGTATGCCGCTGTGGTCGGCAGCGAGTAGGCCATGTCATACAGCTCCCGCAGCGGCTCCGTCAGCTCCGCGATGTGGAGCTGCAATGCCGTTTCTACCGCATACATGAAAACGGGGTCCTGCGCCGCCGCGTACTGCTCCGCCAGGGCGAACTGCCCGTCAAACATTCGCTGCACCAGCTCCAGCAGCAGCGCCTCCTTGCTGGGGAACACATGGAAAAAGGAGCTTTGTCCGATGCCCGCCGCCTTTGAGATCTCTGTGGTCGTGGTATTTGTATATCCCTTTTCCAAAAATAGTGCTACCGCCGCGCGCAGCAGTCTCTGCCGCGTCAGCAGTCCGTTGGGTTTCCTTCCTCTTGCCACCATTGCTTGATTGCCACCTTGCTTTTAATTAGAAGTTTTATTCGAAGTATACTTCTATTATATAAACAGATGCTGCTGTCGGCAAGAAGGAATGATGCGCCGGCAGCCAATTCGGAAAAAATAACAAAACTATCCACCGCCATTTGTGCAGCGTTTTTGCACATCTCACTGAAGATACCACTGCCGGTATCACATTGTGTTCGCGATAGCGGAACATGATATCGACGATGCGCAGCAGCGCCATGGAGCCTTCGGAACAATAAGGACTGTGACCGGAGAAGAAAATGCCTCCGATCATGTTTAATCATTTGCTTGAAAAGACCTCTGACCGCATGATATAATCATATTGGATAAGTTTAACCATTTCATTAAGCTAAAATGAGAGGAGTGATGGTCATGACTCAGTATTGCAACAGATGTTGCCTGCCATTTGACGGTGAGTGCTGCCCCGTATGCGGGAGAAAAAACGCCAAGCAGATAGGGCCGAATGATTTATGCTTCCTCACCGAGAAAGAGCAGCTTTGGAGTGGTATGCTGGCGGATGTGTTAAACCAACAGAAAATACCGTTTGTTCAGAAAAATGTATTTGGCGCAGGTATGGCGATGAAAATAGGATTGATGAACGAAAGGATTCGTTTTTATGTTTTCTACGGTCATCTTGCCGAGGCAAAGATGATTGTGGATGAATTGTTCTCGCCGTTAAGTGAGGAATGACAATGAAGATTAAATGGATTGGGAAGTATGACGGAAAAAATCTTCCTACTGTTGATGTTGAAGTTGGTGCAAAAGAACTGCCGGAAGTAACAAGCAAGTCCGCAATCCTACTTATTCCGATTGTTCTTTTGTTTGCTTGTTGTGTTTATATCAAAAAAACTTATCTTGGAGGGGTCGCATTTTCAAGAGTTGATTGGATGATAGGTCTTGTGATTGCGTTACTTTTCTTCCCGGTTCATGAACTCATCCATGCCGTAAGTTTTCCAGCGGGTAGTGAAGTCATTATGTTCTACACGATGCAGGGGCTTGGTACAACATGTTTATCGCCGATGACAAGAAATAGATTTATCGTTGTAAATATGCTTC
>ENA-ORNY01001236-ORNY01001236.1-human-gut-metagenome-genome-assembly--contig:-NODE-1236-length-15109-cov-3.408330_pt1 | contig 15109 bp, 15 predicted proteins | sample MGYA00242122_ERZ509036 | MGnify/ENA primary metagenome ERZ509036 (study PRJEB26280, sample SAMEA2338696) | human gut metagenome | biome: human gut; feature: human-associated habitat; material: faeces... | reverse complement strand
AAAAGAAGATACATCTGAAAAAGACTTTATTGATGAACTTAGAGTAAAAAATGGCAATTTAGAAATAGCTATTTGTAATGCTGAAATTAATAATGAACTATAGATAAAAATTATATTTGCTTGATTTAGATAAGACAATGTAGTATAATGTCTATGATGGGTTGAAGATTAAATGACTTCCTTATTAAGGAAGTCGTTTCTTATCTAATTAAAAATATATAATTTAGTATATTTAGATAAATAATGTCAATAATAAGAAAAATGATGAAAGAAAACGAGAAATCCTAGCGCACCTAGAGAAAGTGGAGTATTTATGAGATTATTAAAAAGGTTAATTATTAACTTAATTGCTTTAATTGGACTAATTGCTATTGCCATCGTTGTTGGCTATGTTTATGTTCGTAAAACTTATAACATTGACTTATTTAATACGGTGAGTCAGTTAAAGACTCTTAGTAAAGAAGTTGATCAAAAAGAATTATGTATGTTCCCAATTAAAGATAGTGATTATAGTGATGCTAAAACAGAAATTGACAAATCAATTGTTGATTTTGTAACCTATGAAGAAGGAACTGGTTATAATGGTTATACTGTAAATCTTAGTAAGAGTGATTTAACATTAAATAAGTTTATGATGTTTTCATCACAACAACTTGGAGCCCTTGCCCAAATCATTTTACACCAACAAACTGGGGGAAAAATTAGCGTTGCTGGAAAAGAAGTTGCTATTAAAATACTTGAATTAGAAATTTACCAAGTACAAGATGATGGAAGTGCTGATTTAAATATAATATTAGAATTAGATTTAACGCCATTATTTGATAATGCTAAAAAGTTTCCCTTTAACTTCTTGAAAAAATATGCACCAAAGAAATTGTATATTTCTTCAACCGTAACAATTCAAAAAGGTGAAACAACTTTCTCATATAGTGTATTACATAAAGATATTACTATTAACAATTTAAAATCATCTGATACAGCTGATTTCTTTAATACTTTAGATTTTGTTTTCAAAATTGGTTCAGCTGAAGATTTAAATCTTTTAATTGGTAATACGGTTGCAAATGCTTTGATAGGTAATGAAGCAAATCCTGGTTTTGCTTATTCACTTAAGCAATACGGCGCAAACGACTTTTCATTTGCTACTCTTGCCGCAACAAATTTCTTTATTGTTCGAAAATAACCTTGACTGACCTTCTTAGGTCAGTTTTTTTATTGATTTACAAAACAAATATATTTTAAAATAAACTAAAATATGGTATAATGTGAAAAGTAGGTGATTATTATGAAAATATTTATTGCATCAGATATTCATGGTTCGGCATTTTATTGTAAAAAACTTCTAGAACGTATAAATAAAGAAATGCCAGATCGTATTATTTTAGTAGGTGATATTTTGTATCATGGCCCAAGAAACGACTTACCTAAAGATTATAATCCTAAAGAAGTAATCAAAATGTTAAATGAGTTAACAACACCAATCGTTAGTGTGCGTGGTAACTGTGATAGTGAAGTTGACCAAATGGTTTTGAAATTTCCGATATTAGCAGATTATTTACTACTTGCCATAGGTAAAAAGACTATTTTTGTTACTCATGGACACCTCTACAATAAAAATAATTTACCGCCCCTAAATAAAGGTGATATCTTATTATGTGGTCACACTCATGTTCAATGCTTTGAAGAAATAAATGATATCGTTTATATGAATTGTGGTTCAGTATCAATTCCTAAAGAAGATGGTTATCATGGTTATATGATTATTGAAGATAATAATATAACATGGAAAGACTTAGATGGTAAAGTTCATCTAAATAAAGTGATGTAGGAGGAAATATGAATTTTTTACACTTAAAATATGCAATAATGGTGGCAGAAACCGGTTCAATCAGTAAAGCAGCTGAAAAATTATATGTTGCTCAACCCAATGTTTCAAGAGCCATCAAGGAACTAGAAAGCGACCTTAACATCACTATTTTTGATCGTAATTCTAAAGGGATGATTGTTACACCTGAAGGTGAACAATTAATCCACTATGCGAAAAGAATCTTAAGACAAATTGATGATATGGAAAAGATATTTAAATATCAAAAAAAGAAAAATGTTTTTTCAATATCCGTTCCAAGAGCAAGTTACATTTCTGATGCCTTTGTTGAATTTTCAAAATGTCTAAATAATATTGATAACGCTGAAGTATATTATAAAGAAACTAATGCTTATCGAGTTATAAACAATGTAATAAATGAAGAATACAATTTAGGTATTTTACGTTATTATATTAATCATGACCGCTATTTTAAAGACATTATTGAAAAGAAAGAATTAAAATGTGAATTGATTAATCAATTTAAATATGTTTTAATCTTTAATAAAAATAGTGCGCTTGCGGAAAACAAAGAAATCCATTATTCTGATTTAAAAGATTTTATTGAAATTGCTCATGGTGATCCGTATGTTCCATCACTTTCAACCAATGAATTGGTAAAAACAGAATTATCAGAAGAAGTAAGTAGAAGAATTTTTGTTTTTGAAAGAGCTAGCCAATTTGAACTACTTGCAAACAATGAAGAAACCTTTATGTGGGTTTCGCCAGTATCAAAAAGGTTATTAGATCGTTATGGACTAGTTCAAAAAGAATGTATAGATAACACTAAGGAATATAAAGATTTGTTAATTTATCGTTCTAATTATAAACTTAGTAAATTAGATCAAGAATTCATTACAAAGCTTTGTGAAAGTAAGCGTAATATTAATTAATTTTACTCTAAAAAGTAAAAGTATATCGATATTGATATATCGATATACTTTTTTGATATTTGCAAATATTTGAAAAATGTAGTATAATGTTAGCGAAAGGTAGTTAAAGATATGATTTATAAAACAATTCCTAAGTCTGTTATAGAACGTATCCCTATTTATTTGAACTATTTGAATAAAATAGATGAAGATGGTCTAATATCATCAACAACAATTGCCCAACAATTAGGGTTAGGTGAAGTTCAGGTTAGAAAAGATTTAAATCTAATATCCGGAAAGGGTAAACCTAAAGTTGGATATCAAGTTAGTAATCTAAAATCTGATTTGAACAAGTTAATCTTTGATGATAAACTTATCAATGTTGTGATAATTGGAGCCGGTAAAATAGGAAGTGCACTTGCAAAATATCATGGTTTTAACGAAAATTCGTTTAATATAGTAGGAATATTTGATAATAGCCCTGAAAAGATTGGAAGGACAATCAACGATAAAAAGATTTTATCAATTGATGAAATGTCATCCTTCTGTTTAACGAACGATGTTAAAATGGCAATAATTTGTGTACCTCATGATAGTGCTCAGAGTGTATGTGATGAAATAATAAATTGTGGTGTCAAGGGAATTCTTAATTTTACAGATCAAAAATTAAATATACCAAATGATGTAAAAATAAGAAATGTTGATATTGTATCACTACTAATAACATTAGCTGTCGAAATAAATAATAATTGAAAAGGAGTGTAATTTACATGGAAAAAAATTATGAAATTGTTGATAGTTTAGAAAAATTATCAGCTAGATTAGAAAAAATTAAAAAAGCTCAAAAAGTATATGCTACATATACAGAAGAACAAGTAGATAAGATTTTCTTAAATGCCGCACTTGCAGCTAACAAGGCACGTATTGAACTTGCAAAAATGGCAGTTGAAGAAACTGGTATGGGTGTTGTTGAAGATAAAGTAATTAAAAACCACTACGCTTCAGAATACATTTATAACAAATATCGTAATGTAAAAACTTGCGGTGTAATTGAAGAAGATAAAGCTTATGGTTTAAAGAAAGTTGCAGAACCTATGGGTATCGTTGCTGCAGTTGTTCCTACAACTAACCCAACATCAACAGCTATCTTCAAAACTTTACTTGCTTTAAAGACAAGAAATGGTATCATCATTAGTCCACACCCTAGAGCAAAGAACTCTACTATTGCTGCCGCAAAAGTAGTTCTTGAAGCTGCTGTAAAAGCTGGTGCTCCTGAAGACATTATCGGTTGGATAGATGTACCTAGTTTGGAATTAACTAATGCAGTTATGAAAGAAGCAGACGTTATCCTTGCAACAGGTGGTCCTGGTATGGTTAAAGCTGCTTACTCTTCTGGTAAACCTGCAATTGGTGTAGGTGCTGGTAACACTCCTGCAATTATTGATGATTCTGCTGATATCGTTTTAGCTGTTAACTCAATCATTCATTCTAAGACATTTGATAACGGTATGATTTGTGCATCTGAACAATCAGTTATCGTATTAGATGGTGTTTATGAAACTGCAAAATGTGAATTCATGAAACGTGGTTGCTACTTCTTAAATGAAGAAGAACTTAACAAAGTTAGAAAGACTATCATCATCAATGGTTCACTTAATGCTAAGATTGTTGGTCAAAAAGCTGCTAAAATTGCTGAACTTGCTGGTGTAACTGTTCCAGAAGGTACAAAAATTTTAATTGGTGAAGTTGAATCAGTTGAATTATCAGAAGAATTTGCTCATGAAAAATTATCACCAGTTCTAGCAATGTATCGTGCTAAAGATATCGAAGATGCATTTGCAAAAGCAGAACATTTAATTGCTGATGGTGGTTATGGACATACTTCTTCAATTTATCTAAACCCTATTACTGAACAAGCTAAATTAGAAGAATTCGCAAAACGTATGAAGACTTGCCGTATTCTTGTTAATACACCTTCATCTCAAGGTGGTATAGGTGATATTTACAACTTTAAACTTGCTCCATCTCTAACACTTGGTTGTGGTTCTTGGGGTGGAAATAGTGTATCTGAAAACGTAGGTGTAAAACACTTAATAAATATTAAAACTATCGCAGAAAGAAGGGAAAATATGCTTTGGTTTAGAGCTCCAGAAAAAGTATACATCAAAAAAGGCTGCTTACCTGTAGCACTTCAAGAATTAAAAGATGTTATGCATAAGAAACGTGCATTCATCGTAACAGATAAATTCTTATATACAAACGGAAATGCTAACCCTATTATTGAAAAATTAAAAGAAATGAATATGGAATACACAGTATTCTTTGATGTTGAACCAGACCCAACATTAGCATGTGCTAAACGTGGTGCTGAACAAATGAAATCATTCCAACCTGACTGCATTATCGCATTAGGTGGTGGTTCTGCAATGGACGCTGCCAAGATTATGTGGGTATTATATGAACATCCAGAAGTAGACTTCTTAGATATGGCAATGCGTTTCATGGATATTCGTAAACGTATTTATACTTTCCCTAAGATGGGTGAAAAAGCTTACTTTATCGCTGTTCCTACATCTGCAGGTACAGGTTCAGAAGTTACACCATTTGCGGTAATCACTGATGAAACTACTGGTGTTAAATATCCATTAGCTGACTATGAATTACTTCCTAAGATGGCAATCGTTGATGCTGACTTCCATATGACAGCTCCTAAAGGATTAACTTCTGCATCAGGTATCGATGCTGTATCACACTGCTTAGAAGCATATGCATCTATTATGGCTACTGACTATACAGATGGTTTAGCTTTACGTTCATTAAAGATGATATTCGAATACTTACCAAGAGCTTACAACAATGGTGCTAATGACCCTGTTGCTCGTGAAAAGATGGCTAATGCCGCAACAATGGCTGGTATGGCTTTCGCAAATGCCTTCCTAGGTGTATGTCACTCAATGGCTCACAAACTTGGTGCCTTCCATCATTTACCTCACGGTGTTGCTAATGCCTTGATGTTAGATGAAGTAATTAGATTCAATTCTGCCGAAGTTCCAACTAAGATGGGTACATTCCCTCAATATGATCACCCTCACACAATGCAAAGATATGCAGAAGTTGCTGATTATTTAGGTCTTGGTGGAAATACTGACGAAGAAAAAGTTAACAATTTAATCAAAGCAATTGATGAATTAAAAGTTAAGATTGGTATTAAACCTACTATTAAAGATTATGTTCCAGATGAAAAAGATTTCTTAAATAGACTTGACGCAATGGTAGAACAAGCATTCGATGACCAATGCACAGGTGCTAACCCTCGTTATCCATTAATGAGTGAAATCAAACAAATGTACTTAAATGCTTATTATGGTAAAGAATTTGTTGAAAAACCTGTTCCAGTTCAAGATCTAGAAAGTTATATTCCTGAAGATAAAAATGATTTTAAACGTGCATATAAAAAGAACAGAACGATTAATAAATAGAAAGTGAGGAGAAGAATATGAATCTTGAAAAAATTATTGCTATTAGAAATGCAAAAACAATTTATTGTGATGAAAACAATTGTGTAAAAGTATTTAATAAAGAATACTCAAAAGCCGACATTTTAAATGAAGCATTAAATCAAGCTAGAGTAGAAGAATTACCTATTAATGTACCAAAAATCAAAGAAGTTACTATGATTGATGGTAAATGGGCTATTATAACTGAATATATCAAAGGATATACTCTTCTTCAATTAATGGAAAAATATCCAGAAAAGAAAGATCAATATCTTGAACAATTTGTAGATATTCAATTAGCTACTCAAAAAAATACTTGCCCTTTATTAACTAAATTAAAAGACAAGATGAATCGTAAGATTAATATGGCTGACATTGCTTCAACAACTAAATATGATTTGCATACAAGACTTGAAAGTATGCCAAAGGGTAATTCACTTTGCCATGGTGACTTCAACCCTTCAAATATCATAATCTCTGAAGATAATAAACCATATATTATCGACTGGTCACATGCTACTCAAGGTAATCCATGTGCTGATGCCGCAAGAACTTACTTATTATTCTGGCTATCAGGTGACATTACAAGTGCGGAAAAGTATCTTGATTTATATGCTAAAAAAGGAAATGTTACTAAAAAAGACATTCAAAAATGGTTGCCAATCGTTGCTGCTTCTCAATCAGTTAAGGGTAACGAAAAAGAAAGAGAGTTCTTACTTTCTTGGGTTAATGTTGTAGATTACGAATAAAAAACGGAGGAATAGAAAATGATTAAAATTACTGTTTGTATTGGTAGCTCATGCCATATTAAAGGTTCAAGACAAGTTGTTGAACAACTACAATACTTAATTGCAAAAAACAATTTAAATGATAAGGTTGAATTAAGCGGAACATTCTGCATGGGAAAATGTCAAAATGGTGTTTGCGTTAAAGTAAATGATGAATTATTCTCTTTAACACCCGACCAAGTTAACGAATTCTTCGAAAAGAATGTTGTTGAAAAATTAAAATAATGGTAGAAGTAAAAGTTTGTATTGGGAGTTCATGCTTTTTAAAGCATGCTCCCGATATTGTTGAATACATAAACAAAAAAATTGAAACAGAAGACTTGTGGGACAAGATTATTTTATCAGGAAGTTTCTGTGCGGGAAAATGTAACCGTATCGGTGTTACTATCTTTGTTAATGATCAAGTTTACACAGGTGTTACTGTTGATGTAATTGAAAAATTTTGGAATGAAAAAATAGTTCCATATTTAAATTAATTTGAGGTGAGTAAATTGTCTAAGTACCTAACATTAAAGAAATCAAATTGTAAAAACTGTTATAAATGTATAAGACACTGCCCAGTAAAATCAATTAGATTTTCGGCAAATCAGGCACATATTATAGATAATGAATGCATTCTTTGTGGACAATGTTTTGTAATCTGTCCTCAAAATGCCAAAGAAATTGTTGATGGTGTAGAAAAAGCTAAAGTACTACTAATGTCAAAAGCACCAGTTGTTGCTAGTATTGCGCCATCATTTATAGCTAATTATAACGGAATTGGTATAGAAGCTATTCGTAATGCTTTAAAAAAATTAGGCTTCTATGATGTTGAAGAAACCGCTATAGGTGCTACATTTGTAAAAAACGAATATGATCGCTTATTAAACGAAGGTAATCACGAAATATTGATTTCTTCATGTTGTCACTCAGTAAATTTATTAATTCAAAAATACTTTCCTAATGAATTACAATATTTAGCTAATGTAATGAGCCCTATGCAAGCTCATTGTAGCGATATTAAGAAAAGAATTCCTGGCGCAAAAACAATATTCATTGGCCCTTGCGTTGCTAAAAAAGATGAAGCAGATCGCTATGAAGGAATTGTTGACTGTGTTTTAACCTTTGAAGAATTATCAAATTGGTTAAAAGAAGAAGGAATTGTAATTGAACAAACTCAAGATAGTGAGGAAATCGCAAAAGGTAAAACTAGATTATTCCCTACTACCGGTGGTATCCTAAAAACTATGGAATGTGATGCAAAAGGTTACACATACATGGCCATAGATGGGGTTGAAAACTGTATTGCGGCATTAAAAGATATTGAAAGTGGTAAAATTTCAAAATGTTTTATTGAAATGTCAGCTTGTGTTGGAAGTTGTATAGCTGGTCCTATTATCGAAAAACATCATTGTTCACATATCAAAGACTATCTATTAGTAAGCCACTATGCTAGTGCTAAAGATTTTGATGTAGAACAACTTGATAAGATGTACTATTATAAAAATTTTTCTCCTATTAAAATAGATAATAACAAACCAAGCGAAGAAGAAATAACCCAAATTCTAAAACAAATGAATAAAACAAAACCAAGTGATGAACTAAACTGTGGTTCTTGTGGATACAATACATGTCGTGAAAAAGCGGTCGCAATATATCAAGGAAAAGCACAAATTTCGATGTGCCTTCCATATTTAAAAGAAAAAGCAGAAAGCTTTTCCGATTGCATCGTTAGTAATACCCCTAATGGATTAATTGTAGTAAATGAAAAACTAGAAGTACAACAAATCAATGGTGCAGCAAAAAAGATTATGAATATTAGAAATGATTCAGATATTTTAGGTGACCAAGTTGTAAGAATATTAGATCCAGTACCTTTTACTAAAGTTCTAGAAACAAAGCGTAATATTCGTAATGAAAAAGTATATTTAGCCGAATATGATAAATACGTAGAACAAAGCATAATTTATGATACTAACTATCATATGATGATTTGCATTATGCGTGATGTTACTGAAGCAGCTCTTGAAAAAGAAAAGAAAGAGACAATCAGTAAACAAACGGTAGAAATTGCGGATAAAGTTGTTGATAAACAAATGCGTATTGTTCAAGAAATTGCTTCATTATTAGGTGAAACGGCGGCGGAAACTAAGATTGCTTTAACTAAATTAAAGGAGTCTATTAGCGATGAATAATTTATGTGCAGATATTGGTTACAAAAGCATTAACCACTATGGTGAAGAGTTATGTGGTGACCACATTGATATTATTGAACAAGAAGATGGATCAACAATTATCGTACTTGCAGATGGTTTAGGAAGTGGCGTAAAAGCGAGCATTTTATCTACATTAACTTCTAAAATCATTTCTACAATGATTTCAGCAGGATTATCACTAGAATCTTGTGTAGATACGATTGCTGCTACTTTACCAATTTGTTCAGTACGTGGGGTTGCTTATTCAACTTTCTCAATAATTCACATAAAGAATAATGAAGAAGCCGAATTAATCCAATATGACAATCCGCAAATCATCCTAATTAGAAATGATGAAGTCTACAATTATCCTAAAACAGAATTAATAATGGGTGGTAAGAAAATTTATAAAACCCAATTAAGACTACAAGAAGGTGATGTACTTGCATCAATGAGTGATGGATGTCCTCATGCAGGTATAGGAATTGCCTATAACTTTGGTTGGAAATTATCTGATATTGCCAATTATATAAGAGTTATCAATTGTGGTGGTTATACTGCCAAAACAATGTCAACAATGTTGATTGATGAATGTAATCGATTGTATGGTGGAAAACCTGGTGATGATGCAACTGCTTGCATCATAAAGATTAGGAAACGTGAACCAGTAAATATTTTATTTGGTCCTCCATCAGATCGTAATGATAATGACCGTATGATGGCACTATTCTTTGCCAAAGAAGGTAAACATATTGTTTGTGGTGGTACAACATCATCTATTGCCGCAAAATATCTAGGAAAACCAATAAGAGCTTCATTGAACTTTGAAAACTCTGATGTTCCACCAACTGCCGAAATCGAAGGCGTTGATTTAGTAACTGAAGGCGTAATAACAATAAACAAAGTAGTAGAATATGCCAAAGATTATGTTGGTGAAAACAAACTATATGATGATTGGTGTTTCAAAAAAGATGGTGCTTCTTTAATTAGTAGATTATTATTTGAAGAGGCTACTGATATTAATTTCTATGTTGGTCGTGCAATAAACCCTGCTCACCAAAATCCTGATTTACCAATTAATTTCAATATTAAAATGAATTTAGTTGAAGAACTAACCAAGTATCTAAAATTAATGGGGAAACGAATTAAGGTTAGTTATTTCTAAAGGTGATATAATGAAAAAATTTGATACAAAAGTTCAATATATAAAATATCAAGTGCTAAAAGAAGTAGCAAAAGAATCTTGGGATAATACCCTTACCGAAAATATTTTAGATATTCCTAAAAAGATTATTGTTGGTAAGGTTCCAACTATGCGTTGTTGCGTATACAAAGAACGTGCAATTATTGCTGAAAGAGTAAAAGTTGCAATGGGTGGCGATCGTAACAACAAAAACGTTATCGAAGTAATCGATATAGCGTGTGATGAATGCCCAATGGGTGGTTATGAAGTAACTAACGCATGTCGTGGCTGTCTTGCTCACCGCTGTGAAGACGCATGTAAACGTGGTGCCATTTCTTTTGATGATAATCACGTAGCACATATTGATAAAACAAAATGTGTTGAATGTGGCGCTTGCGCAAAAGTATGCCCTTATAGTGCCATTCACAATTATAAACGCCCTTGTGAAGTTGCTTGTAAAGTTAAAGCTATTTCAATGGGTGAAAACAAAGAAGCAAAAATCAACGATGATAAATGTATTGCCTGTGGTGCTTGTGTATATCAATGCCCATTTGGCGCAATATCTGATAAATCAATGATTGTTGATGCAATTGATATTTTGAAGAAAAGCAACAATAACGAAAAATACAAAGTATATGCCGTAGTTGCTCCATCAATATCAAGTCAATTTAACTACGCTAAACTTGGCCAAGTTATCACCGCACTAAAGAAATTAGGCTTTTACACCGTAGTAGAAGCTGCACTAGGTGCTGATATGGTAGCACATACTGAATCACTTGAACTAGTAGAAAAAGGATTCTTAACTAGTAGTTGTTGTCCTGCATTCGTTACATACATTAAAAACGAATTTCCTAATTTAGTACAACATATTTCTCATAATTTATCTCCAATGGCAACAATTGCCAAATATTTAAAAGAAAATGATCCAACTTGTAAAGTAATTTTCATTGGTCCTTGCACAGCCAAGAAAAAAGAAATACAACAAGAAGAAGTAAAGAAATACGTTGATAATGTATTAACATTTGAAGAATTACAAGCATTATTCGATAGTAGAGAATTTGATATCACTACTTTTGAAGAAGATATTCTTGATAATGCTTCATACTATGGAAGAATTTTTGCAAGATCAGGTGGATTATCTGATGCTGTAAAAGAAGCACTTAAAGAAAACAATATTACTGATTTTGACCTAAAAGCTGTTACTTGCGATGGTATCGAACAATGTAAGATTGCTCTATTAAAGAAGAACAAAAACTTATTAGATGGCAACTTCATTGAAGGTATGGCTTGCCTTGGTGGTTGTATCGGTGGTGCTGGTTGCTTAACCCATGGTGAAAAGAACAAAGCTGAAGTAGATAAATATGGTATGGAAGCATACGAAAAAACTATTTCCGATGCAATATCAATTGTAAAAATGACAAAATAACTTTATAACTTTTGAAGAAAATGTTAAATTTCGGTTTAACATTTTTTTCTTTGTTTAAAAATTAAAATATAACAAACAATACAAATATGAAAAAAGTATTCTACTTATGAAACGGCTTGATAAATATCGGCCAAAATGTTAAACTAATGCCAAAGAAACTATATCTTCCGAAACTCCCACACTCCAAGGAGGTACACCATGAAACGCATCACAACGACGATAATAATATGTTTATGCATGCTGCTCCTGTGCGGCTGCGGGGCGGGGCGAGAATGGATCGCCGCGGGGACGGAGGATATGCCGATAGCTGTGTTCAGGTCGTGGATAAACTCCGCTGGGGAACTGAGCACGGTTGAATACGCCGCCTGCGACAACGGCGCGATGAAAACATATGAATACAAGCTTGCCGACGGCGGGGAGGTCAAGCAGGCGGAAAAAGAGCAGATGCAGGGCATGGAGGCGGAGCTGCCGCTGACGGTGAGCCAGTTTGCCAAGGTGTACGAGGACGTGCGCGAATGGGCAAGGACGCCCGGCAACATGGAAGAGGCGGTGAACCCCGGCCTTGCGATATCGTTCATAAACGCGCGGTATGCGTACTCAGGGGAGCTTGACTTTGGCGAGCTGACGTATGTTTATTCGCTGTCCACACGCAAGATAACCCCGCTTGAGGGCGAATACACCGGCGAAAAGGCTTACGGCACAATAAGCGGCGGCTATCCCATGGCTTTCATATTTATCGATAAATAAACGTTTGCGACCGCGCGGGAAACCGCCGCATCGTATTGCTCGCGATGCGCCGCCATTTTGGCCGCATCCTCCGCGCGCGCGTGCAGCGTCGCCGCCGTCAGGCCGAGGCGCTTCAATGCGTCCTCCAGAAACAGGATGCGCTTGTTCAGCGCGTCCAGAAACGTGATTTGCAGATCGGGGCGCAGAATCAGCAGCGGCATGCCGGGAAAACCCGCGCCCGTGCCGACGTCGATGACCTTCGCGCCCTGCGCCAGCAGCCCGTGCGCCAGCGGCGCGGCGCTGTCCAGATCGTGGCGATCCACGCGCTCGTCTTCGTCCAGCACGGCGGTCAAATCCATGCGCGCGTTGTATTCGTCCAGAATGGCGTGAAAGGCTTCAAAGCGATCCAGCGCGGTTTCGTCCGCCGCAACGCCCATCATCTCCAGCCCGGTCTTCAGTCTCTCCTTATTCATGCCGACTCTCCCACACAAATTTAATCCAGCTCAGCCCCTCGCGCAGATGGTTTTTGATGAAATATTCCGGCTTGGAGGGGCTGCCCTTGCCGCTGGCGATGATGCCGACCTGCTCGCACAGCGCCAGCGCGCGCGGCACGTGGTAATCGCTGGTGACGATCAGCGCCGCCGTCAGCCCGCGGTCGTCCATGATGGATTGCGCGTAGCCGAGGTTCTGCCGCGTGTTGAACGAATCGGTCTCCGCCTCGATGTCTGCCGCCGCAACGCCGTGCGCGATCAGCCAGTCGCGCATCACGTCGCCCTCCGGCGCGGGTTCCTTCCCTCCCTGGCCGCCTGTGACCACCATGTAGCAAGGGTTCAGTTCATAATATTCCTTGGCCTTATCCAGCCGCCAGCGCAGCTGCACGGACGGTTCGCCCGATGGCAGCACCTGCGCGCCCAGCACGATGATGCTGTCGTAATCCGTAGGCTCAGGCACGTTGACCTCCCAATAATACACCAGACCGATCAGCGCGGCATAGCACACCACGCCGGCCACAACCAGCCACACAAGCGCCAGCAGCGCCTTGACCGCCCAGCGGCATTTTTTCCCTGTGTTCTCCATGCGTTATGTTTGCTTTTCCTTTCGTTTTTTCATCAGTTCGGCCCGGATAAGCGTTTCGCCGTCCGAATTGGCCACGCGGGTGAGCAGCCTGTCCTCGCGCCTCTCGCGCGTAATCAGCCCGCAGCCGGCCATGCTCAGCGCCTCCCTGCCGGATACGATGATGTGGTCCGCCATCGCCACGCCCAGTGAGCTCAGCAGCGCCGCCAGCTGGCGGGTGACCTCCACATCCTGGTGCGACGGCACGGGCGATCCTCCCGGATGATTGTGGCACAGGACCACGGAGTGCGCATTGTGCCTAAGCACCGCCTCCGCCACCACGCGCGGATACGCCTGCACCTCGTCGATGGACCCGCGCGCGATGAGCTCATCCGCGATCAGCTGCATCCTGCCATCGAGGCAAACGGCGTAAAAGTGTTCCGTCCGCAGGCCCTGCAAAAGCCGCACGGCGTGCTTTTCCGCCATTCCGCGGTTGCAGATCAGCTTGCCGGTATTCTCCCGGCTCATCTCCAGCCGCCGGGCGGCATGGCTGAAAAGGCTGAGCAGCAGCGCCGCGTACTGGCCCACGCCTTCGACCTTCATCAGCTCTTCCACGGGCGCTTCCAGCACGGCATGCAGGGTTCCGAACCGGTCCAGCAGACGATGCGCCAGGGGATTTACGTTGCGCTGGGGAATGGCGTAAAACAGCATCAGCTCCAGCACCTCGTGGTCTGCGAAGCCCTCCAGCCCTCCGGTGAGGAACCGCTCCCTCATCCGCTGCCTGTGCCCGGCATGCTCTCCAGCCATACAGCCCCCTCCTCCACCCGCTTATGGCATAGTATAGCATAAAACCGCTCCTTTGTACAAACGCTCCGGCAGCGTTTTGTAACAACTGCCCCGCGAACCGTAACCGGGGCAAAAAAACGGCCGAAGGGGGTTTAATCCGCTTGAAGCATGTTGTATAATAGGAGGTAGTATACGCATTCATCGCGGCAGGGAGGGGAACCGATGGAGACCTTGTGGGCACAAATCCAGACCGTGCTTTGGAACGTGTTCAACCGCCCCACCATCGCCGACGTGCTGGATATCCTCATCGTGGCCTTTTTGCTCTATGAGCTGCTCATGCTCACCAAGGAAACGCGCGCCAGCGCCGTTCTCAAGGGCCTGGTCACACTGGTGGTGGCCAGCTGGGTAAGCGATCTTCTGGGCCTGACGGCGCTCAACTGGGTGCTGCTCAACGTGGTCAATAACGGCGCTGTGGTGCTGGTGATTCTGTTTCAGCCGGAGCTGCGCAAGGCGCTGGAGCAGATCGGACGCACGTCTTTGATCAGCCCCTCGCAGCTGCGCGCCCAACGTTCGGCGGACGACTGCGTGACCGAGCTTGTTCAGGCCATGAGCAACATGTCCCGAAAGCGCATCGGCGCGCTGATCATCATCGAGCAGAAAACCGGCCTTCGCGAATTCGCAGACACCGGCACGGCGCTGGACGCCGATATTTCCGCGCCGCTGATTGAAAACGTGTTCGA
>ENA-ORNY01001235-ORNY01001235.1-human-gut-metagenome-genome-assembly--contig:-NODE-1235-length-15111-cov-2.886690_pt1 | contig 15111 bp, 9 predicted proteins | sample MGYA00242122_ERZ509036 | MGnify/ENA primary metagenome ERZ509036 (study PRJEB26280, sample SAMEA2338696) | human gut metagenome | biome: human gut; feature: human-associated habitat; material: faeces... | reverse complement strand
ATTATTTTACATATTATGGTATAATCAAGACATAAATAATAAATATCCTAAGTCTGCTTTGGGGGTACACTCTTAAGAAAATGCATACGAATTATAATAAACTCCCTAAGAAAGAAAGGGAGTTTTTTTGCTTTAAAATATGATAATATGATATAACATAGAAATCAATATAGAGATGTATAAAAGAAATATTAGTCTACTAGTGGTTGATTGTTAAAAAAATAGCAAAAAATTTATTGTAAAACTTTTGTCAAAATGATATAATAACAATATAAATGAAAGAGGAGAATTGAAATGAAAAAATTATTTGTGATTATAGTGTTGTGTTGTTTTATGTTTACTTGTGCTTCTTGTAAAAATGATAATATTAAGTTTGATGTTATTGAAGAAAAATCATCTTTAATTAGTATGGCAGATGGAAGTAATATAAATAACATACTATTTGATGATAACGGATTAAAAATATATAAAGATTATGACGAAATGGTTAATGATTTTAATAGTAATGGAGTCATCATTGGGGATGAATCATTTTATGAAAAATATTGTGTAGATTTTTTTGATAAAAAATCTTTGGCAATACTTTATTCATGTGATCCTATGACAGGTTATAAATATACTTTTAAATCAATTAGTGTCATTGATAACGAATTACTTTTAAATCTTAAAATTGCTAATGAAGGTGAAGGCCTAACTGTGATAACACCAAGATTATTCATTATTGAAATTAATAAAAAAGATATAAAGGCATTTGATAAATTAAAATATAAAGTAAATTAATAAATATATTTTCTAACTTAAAAGGTGGTATGCTAAACTACTATATGATAATTTATTTAGCATTAAAGCGAATTATCAAAAAGTTGTGGGGCATAGTCTGCTAATTAAATTTAAAAGTGAAAGGGGAATAAATAAATGAAAAGATTAATTGTTGCTTTTATAAGTTTGATGTTAATAATATGTTTAACAGGATGCACAAGTGATGACCTAAGCGAACATAAAATACAAAAAATTAATGATTTAGATACATATGTAGATAGTAAAACAGAAGAACAATATAGTCAAATTAGCATTGATAATATAATTTTAATTCGTGATAATGGAAAAAAATCAATTAAAAATTCAAAAACAATAGATGAAATAGATAATACTTTTACTAAAATAATTTCGGAAATGGAACGAATTAAGAGCTTAAACGAAATTCAAAAAATAAAGAAAATTCATTATTATGTTGAACAATTTATGCTTATTGGTGAATATCATCAATTATATGATTTTGAAACAAAGTCATTATTTACTAAAAATATTGTTGAAGTAGATGGTAATGTTGATTTAGATAAAGAATTTGAATTTGTTACAACATTAGACGATGAAAAAATAAATACATTTTTTATTAATGCAAGTGAAAAAGGATTATTTTTGTTAAAAGATAAATATGAATTAGAATCGGATACATCCTGTGCAAAAAGTGGTTGGCATTTGACAATTGAGTTTGAAGATGGGACAATTTTTACTTCTGAAGGTTTAGTATATCCAGTTGAAGCAGATAAAATAGATACAATGTTTAAGGAATTATCTGGGCATCATTTATTTGGAATTTAAGAAATATTAGCCAACTTATGTTAGATTGTTAGCGAAAAACTTATGGCAAAGTTCTCGCCAAAATGGTATAAAAACAATGTAAATGAAAGAGTAGAATTGAAATGAAAAAGTTGTTTGTGATTACAACTATGTGTTGCTTCATTTCGAAATTATAATGTTAAGTTTGAAGTTATTGAAGAAAAATCGTCTTTAATTAATCCGGTAGATGAAAGTAATGTAGATGAAATACAATCCGATGATGAGTTAAATAATCTAATCACTGCTTTAGAAAAATCTTATAAAGAAGCAGATACTGCATTACGAGATGCAATCGACAGAGTTCAAGCTAATTTAGATACTGCTATATTTAATTTTAGTGTTGTAATATTAAATAATAAAAATGATATTGAAAGAAAACTAAATGATGTAATTAAAGCATATGAATTAGCCGATTCAGTAATTAATGGTAAGATTAAAAGGTTAGAAAATAAAGATACTGAGTTAAATAATCTAATCACAACATTAGAAAAAACTTATAAAGAAGCAGATGTTGCATTGCAAGATGCTATCAATATTTTACAAACGAACCTTAATAATGCGGTTAGTGATTTAAATACATCGATTTCAAATAATAAACAAGAGATTAAAGAAGAACTTAGAGTTGCAAAAGAAGCCTATGATGCCGCCAATGTAGTTATTAATAGTAAATTTGCTAGCCTCGCTGAAAAAGATGAAGATTTATTGAAACTACTTAATTATTTGAAACAGGTTTCAAAAAATGCAGAAGAAAAGATTTTGGAAGAGATTAATAAATTAAAAGAAGAAATGAATCAAAAGGATAAAGAATTAGAGGAAAGTATCCAATCATTAACGGAAACTACTAATAGGGATAAAAAACATTTATACATCTTAAGTTATATTAATTTAGGGTTAATAATTGTTTTGGCAGTAGTTGCTATTTTCTTTGGTGTATCTCATCGTTTATGTCCAACAGAAAAAAGAAAAATAAAAAAGCAATAGCTCATAAATAATCTAAGTATAATAAAAAGACTAACGTAATAGTTCATACTAGGACTAGATGGAAAATCTTATGGTCTAATAAATAGCAAAAAAGCGATAATAGAATACCGATATTCGGCTTGTCTATTACCGCTTTTTTTGTGCATTCCTTTGATGTAATAATATTGCCGTACAATTAGAAAAGGTTATTAAAAAAAATCATCATTACCTTAATCTTAGGTAATGGTGTTTGTTAATTTTATAGTATAACTATCTCAAAAGAAGATAATCGTAGAAGTTTTTTTAAAAATATGATAAAATAAAGAAAAATCACTTCACTTTTTTATTTTTTTGTTACTATATAAATGAAAGGAGTAATCATTGTGAAAAATGTTCAAGAATTAAAAGAATTAATAGCTAATGAATATTTAAATAAATTTTTCACCTTTTATTTAAGTAGAACACCAATAATACAAGATGCGGAAGATTTATCACAAAAGGCTGCCTGTGAATGTCTAGATGTATTAAATCGTGTTGACGAAATAACAAACGTTAATGCATATTTTTGGAGTGTTGCACACAATGTATATAAAAACTATTTAAATAGAAAAGATAATTATATTCTAAATGATGATTATTGTAAAATGCAAATAGCAGACACTAGTTATAATGAATATAATGATCAAAAAGAATTACATAATGATATTAGAAAATCACTAAGTATCCTTTCAGGCTTATATCGTAAGATAATAGTAATGTATTATTATCATGAACTAAAAATTAAAGATATAGCCAAAAAACTAAATATTAGTCAAGATATGGTTAAATATTATTTGTCTAATGGAAAGAAAAAATTAAAGGAGATTTATAATATGAATAAAGAAATTGGTGAAGTAAGTTTTAATCCAAAAGATTTTTCAATATATTATTCAGGAATTGATTTTGCTAGTGTTAATGTATGGGAATTATTTAAAAGAAAATTACCATGTCAAATTGCATTAATATGTTATGCAAAACCTAAAACTGTAAGTGAGATTGCGAATGAAGTTGGATGTAGTAGTTGTTTTATCGAAGATGAACTTACAATTTTATTAAATGCTGGAGTACTGATTCAAAAAGTAAAAGATAAATATCAAACTAATTTTTACATTATTAGCAAAGAAGAACTTGATATTGTTGATGAGTTATATAAGAAAATGTATGATGAACATACAAAGGAAGTAACTAAGGTTTTTAATGAATATTTTGAACAAATAAAGCAAACAGGCATTTATAACTATAATGCAACAGTTGATCAATATAAATGGATATTTGCGGATAGAGTAGCAGATATAGATCAAAGAAATATGTTTATTAAAGATTCAGACTATCCTAAAATTTTGTCATGTGGCGCAAGGGCATTAATATTTGGATTAGAAGCAAATACTCCAAAAGGTACTTGTGGTCAAACACCAACATACTTAGATAATTACACAATTTGGGCAAGAGATTTATGGCTATTACATGGACATAGTTCGAATCAACTTATTCTAAGAGATAAAAAAGTAGCCCAAACAGTTATTGATGTTTATAACGGTATAACTGATAATCAAAAAGAAGAATTATATGCATATTTAATTAAAAATAATATTTTAATAAAAGATAATGGAGTATTAAAAACAAATATTGCATATTTAAACAAAGAGTTTTTAGAATTAATGGAAAATATTAATAGAAATCTATATGTTAAATTAGAAAAAGCTACTAATGAAATCAAAGCATATTTAACAAAAATAGTCAATAAATCTATACCTAATAATTTAAAAGAATATGCAAACGGGTATGTTATTACTTTAATGCAGTTTTTTGCGGGGAATAAGCTAATTGAATCATTAATTGAAAATAACTTTTTAAATGGTAACTTAAATAGTATTCAAATTAGTTATTTCATTGATAAAGAATAATTAATTGAAAATGCAAAATAGTAAAAAAGTAACATTCAAAGTTGAAAAAGTAACAAACAAATATCTATATATATAGTATAATGTTTACAGGAGGACATAACTATGTTTCAAGATAAATTAAAAGAACTTAGAGAAAAAGCTAACATGTCTCAACAAACATTAGCTGATAAATTATTTGTATCTAGAAGTGCCGTAGCAAAATGGGAAAATGGTAATGGTGTACCTAGTGATGTAAATTTGGACTCTATCTGTTTATTGTTTAATATTTCCAAAAATGAGCTATTTGGAGATGAAATTATTAGTGAATTTAGAGAGGCAAAAAAAGCTAAAAACAAATACAAAAAAATACTTTTAATTTCATTGATACTAACAAGTATCATGACAATTACAATAGGTTGTTTCTATTTTGTTCAACAACATAAATATCAGAAAGAATATGAACTATTTAAAGAAACTATTAGAAAAGATCTAAATAGCCCAGTAGAATCATTTGGAAATGTTAGTGAAATGTACTTAGATGTGATTAATAGTAATATATTATATAATGATGATAATGTATTTTTGAATGAAAATGATTTTTACGTTGTTACTCCTAGTAAACAAAATATGGTAGAAATTAAGAAATATGACTATGAATTTAAAGAAATAGGAAAATTTCAATTGTTTCTTCATAATGGGTACAATGCTAATATTGTTGATGTTAAAACTTTAAGTAATAATGATATTTTAGTATTGTGTAATCATTCCACATATTTTAATGATAATCAAGCATACTTTGGATACTCAACGATTACTAAACTAGATAACAATTATAATAAAATATGGGAATATACATTTGTCAATGAAGAAAATGAAATGAATTCAGTTTTTGAATATAACAATAAATATTATATTTTTTCAACAACTAGTGAATTGAATGGTATTTCCGTGAATATGTTAGATGCTAAAATATGTGTTTTGTCAAGAGATGGAAAACTGGAAAAAGAAGAAAATATAACTTCAAATGAATGGGGCCAAATTGTATTTGTTAAATTTTATAATGAAATATTTTATGTTCACTGTATTGCACAAGATGAAAACGGAACAATATACAAAATATTTGAGTATAATACAAATTTAAATTGTATAAATTCATATACTAGTGACAGTTATTGGAAGTTAAGTAGTTATAAAACTTCAAACGGTTTAGCATATTATGATAGTAGTGCATTAATAATTAATGGCAAAAATATTCCAGATAAATATGGTAAACTAGTACTTTGCTTGAATATAAATAATGAAAAATTATTGGTATTTAAAAATGTTGTAGATTATGATTGGTCAAATCATCCTAAATATTCGAGTTATATACCAACAATCACACAAACAGTGTATTTACTAGTAGATAATAACTGAAATATACTGTGGTGTAAGGGCAAGTAAAATATGTCATTATGATAAATCATAATACTGAATAGAATAAACATTTGTAAAATACTTGCTTTAATTGAAAAAATATTATATAATGCAAATATATATGAATTCTTTAAGTTTGCATGGGGGGAACACACTTAGAAAATGGCTTACGTTATAGACTCCCTATTTTAAGGGAGTTTTTTATTTTTTAATCTAGATACAATTTTCAGATAATTTAAAGTTAATAAAATTGACAATGAAAAATATGCACAAATATTACTTAAAATAGTATTGTTTATAAAAAAGTTTTAATTTATATTATATGAAATTCTGATTGACATGATTAAATATGACATTGAAAAAAGAGGTGATAGAAAAATACCATAAGAATGCTATAATATATTTTCGCTTTAAAATATATTAGAATCAACAAATTATAGATAAATGGAGGATAAAATGTTAAAAAGGTATATTTTAATAATGATGTTAATTGTAATGATACCACTTACTTATGCATCAATAAAAATATGCAAAAGTTTGAAAAGAGAAGATAAGTTCAATTCTGTTGTTTCTGGTGATTTTGTTTATACAATTATGTTTACTGATAAAGGACATTGTAGAATTATAGGTCTAAGCGAGGAAGGAAATAAAAAAGAAGTATTAGTATTTCCTTCAATGCTTGATGGGTATATAGTTGATGGTTTAGGAGCTAGATATTGGAAAAAATCTAGCAAAGAAATTACTATTACAAATGCCAAAAAATTATATTTTCCTAAAAATTATTCTTTTAAGTACAGTTCATTTAATTTTCAACTGCCCGATAATGAAACAGGAATTACTACTTATATTTCAGAAAGCAGTTTTACCAATTATTTTGATTCAATTTACAAAAATGTTTGTATGAATTGTGACAAAGTGTTTGCAAGTGAAAAGTTTTTTGATGAACATGGAAGCATATACAAACTAGAAAAGGCAAATGTAGCATATTATATTGATGAAGAAATATATTTTATTGATGATTGTGACGGTACAATTGTAAATGTTATACCGCCAGTTCCATATAAAGAAGGATATGAATTTGTTGGCTGGTATAAAGATATAAATGGTATAGATAAATGGGACTTTGAAAACGATACAATATCAAAAAAAGAATACGATGAAGAAGGAAATTATATTTTTAATGAAACTAAAATATATTCTAAATGGAAAAAAATATAACAATAGGAGGGGCAAATACAATGAAGAAAATTTTAGGATTAATACTATCAATTATAAGCATAATGTTAATTATGTTAAATAATAGTCATGCAATATATGCTTCGGAAGATAGTACAATTTCATTTAATGATGAAACATTATACAATTTAACAAATACTTATGCATACAATTCAACACATAAAGAATATGAGTCACATTATTATATGACAGACAAAAATAATTTGAAAGTTAGTGAAGGTAAGCCTTTATTGACAGTTTTTACGCATGGATTGGGCGGGGATGCATCTCACTGGTCAAATAGTGGAAGTGAATTTTCATATTCAAATGATTCTCTTATAACAAGATTAGCGAAACTAATAAATTCAAATATTTATTGGGTAAAATATGATGATACTAATAACTTAGTAATGTACGATATTACTGAACAAGTATACAATGGTATAACAGGTATTAGTAGTGAAATATATGTAGGCAATTTGATTGAAAAAATAACAGATATTTCCAAACATTCTATAATCGTTTTTGAGGCTAATAAAACAATTAGTAATGGGAAAAATGAAGGCGTTTATACCCAATTTAACTATGCTATTAGCAAAATTGTGTATGATATATCCAAATTAAATAATGGTACTTTACCAAAAATGAATTTGATTGGTCATTCAAGAGGAGGAATAACCAATATGCAATATGCACTTGATCATCCTGATTTAGTACATTCAATTTATAGCTTGGGGACTCCTTATACTGGTTCAACAACAGCATCGATTGATTTGCATATTCTTAAAGGAGCTTTTGCATCGAAAGAATCCGAAAAAGAAATCACAGATAAAGTAGTATACGAAAAGTATATGTCAAGATGGAATGATAATTATGAAAGTTTATACTCAAACATTAATGTGCTGGCCATTGGAAGCTACAGTAGTTTATCCGCACTTCGCGCAGGTTTGACAAATGAAAAAAGTTTGGAATATATAGAAAATGAAATTGGCATTGATAAGGAAACATTTAGGGCACTTACTCATGGTGTAATAACAATAGTCGAAGCAGGAATGCTATCATTATACGTTTCACCTGTTGGTGTTACTAAAGCAGGCATTATTAAAATTATATCAGGTGCTTTGTCAGAACTTGAAACAAATATTGATTTAAGTTATACCGCAATAGACGATTTGGCACAGATTATAACAAATGAAATAAATTTAGATTATCATCCACCTTTTGTTTCATGGTATAATGATTGTTTAGTAGATTTAGGATCACAATTAGGCTATGAAGGCTTAGTCCCATTAGATGGTAAAAGATATAAAGGTTTTAATACAGTGGTAAAAGCATTTACTAATTTAAATGCTAATTTTGATGCGTTATCAGTGGATTATTCACCAGCAGTAGTTCATAATTTAGAGGCAAGGGATAAGGAGTTAGGTACGTATATTATATCTGAAATTTCAGTAGGTTTAGAAATTAACAGTGAATATGAATATTTTGTTAAGTCAGATAACACTGTTAGTATAAATGCATATATAGGAAATTCAATTAGTGGTACTCTTAATATTCCAAGTCATATTAATGGAAAAATGGTGACTGAAATTGGTGATAGCGCATTTGCAAATAATATGTATGGTAACTCAATGATTACAGAAGTAGTTATTCCTAATACAGTTGAAATTATAGGTAAATCTGCATTTGAAAACTGTACAAATTTAGAGTCAATTATATTTTCAGAAAAATCCGTATTAAAAACAATTGATGATTCAGCATTTTCAGGATGTACAAATATATTTAATATTGCGATTCCAATGCAAGTAGAAAAAATAGGCAATTATGCCTTTGCAAATTGTACAAATTTAAGTGGAATTTTCAAATTACCTGATAATCTAAAAGATTTTGGAGAAAATGCATTTTTGTCGACAAATATATCAGGAATAGATATTACTAGTAATAATACAAGTTTTTGTGTTTCAAATTATACTTTATATAATAAGACAATGACAGAGTTAAAACTATCTTATGCAAGTGGCTTATTCAACGTTCCTGACACTGTATTAAAAATTAATAAATACGCATTTTATAATAATAGTAATATCACTACAATTAATTTGAATAGTGTAGTTGAAATAGGCGATTATGCATTTTTTAATTGTACTAATTTAACAAATGTTAATGGTGGTGATAATGTAAAAAAAGCCAATATTCAATCATTTATTGCTACAAAATGGATTGAAAATAAAAACATAATATTTTTAGGTTCAGCATTAATAAAATATAGCATTGAAAATGCTACAAAATATGAAATTCCTGATAATATAACATATATTGGTGAGTATGCATTTGAATCTGCTAAATTAAATTCAATATATTTTAAACCTAATTCTAATATTGAGACAATTTCAAATCATGCTTTTGTTAGATGTCCTAACTTAATTTATTTTTATATTTTAAACAATAATCAACCTATTATTTATCAAAATAGTATTACTAAAAATGATAACTTAAGAATTTATGTTCCAAGTATAAACGAAGATGCGTATAAACATAATCGTTTATATACTAATTATATAAACAATATATTATCCAAATGGATTAGTGTTAAACTATTTGATGATGAAAATTTATATAAAACTACTTCTCTAAAATATTGTTCAATCATAGAAAATTTTAATGTTCCAGATAAAATTGGTTATGATTTCATAGGATGGTATAGTGCTTTAACAGGAAAAACCTATAAGAATGGTGATATTTTTGATTTATGGCAAGAAAATGTTGAATTAGTAGCAAAATATAAAGAATCTCAATATAAATTGTATTTCAACTATAATGAATTAAATCCTGAAATAAATTCAAGAAAAGTAGCCTATGGAGAAATGATTGATTTCCCTATTGTACAAAAAAATGGCTATACTTTTTTGGGGTGGTATGATGGACCTAGTAAATTTTACAAAAAATATTCAGACTCCAATGGTAATGCAATAATTCCTTGGGATAAAACTAACGATTCGGTATTATATGCTGTATTCGAAAAAAATAAATACTTTATTGACTATGAATTGAATGGAGGAAAAAATTCAATCAATAATCCACAATCATTTTATTCAGATGACATAATAATTTTAGATAAACCGACTAAATATGGTTTTGTATTTGATTGCTGGACAATTAATGGCGTTAAAATAGAAACCATTGTACCAGGGACGTATAAAGATGTGACGTTAGTAGCCAATTGGATATGCAGTGAAATATATGCTACTGATAATAAAGATGTATATATATTAAATGATAAATGTATAATATTATATCTTGATAATCTTAATACTGAGCGTGATATAAAATTTGTTATAGATGAAAGGGTACTACAAGTTACATTTATTTGTAATAATAATAAAACTTTTAACGCTAGTGTATGTATAAACGATAGAGATTTAAGTTTGGTTATAAATTTAGAAAATGTTTCTTTTAGAGCACCTAATCAATGCAATGCAATTGATGCTGGAAATGGTGAGTATACATTATATTTAAATTGTCAAGGTAATAATACTTTGATTGGCGGGGATGGAATAAATAGCATACATAGTAATGAAAGAAATGGATGTTACGGTATTAAAGCATATAAATTAATCATTTATGGTGGAGATATTAATATCTATGGTGGCAATGGTTATAGTGGAAAAAATGGTCAAAATGGTCAAAATGGTTTTGATAGTGATGATTATCCATATGGCAGTATTTTTAATCCTGAAAATGGTGGTAATGGTGGTAATGGAACTGATGGTGAAAATGGTCAACATGGAGGAAATGGAGCCTTTGCTGTATATACTATTTCAACATTTAGTTATGCAAATTGTAATGCAAGATTTATTGGCGGAAATGGTGGCAATGGCGGAAATGGTGGAAATTCTGGAATTGGCTCAGCGGCTATCAATTCTGATATTTTATTGGGATATCATGGAAATGATGGAATACCAGGTTTAGGAGGAACAGGCGGGTTAGGAGGTTCTGGCGGTGAAGCTGGTACTATAGGTAAAAATGGCGAAAATGGTACTGTAGGTAAAAAAGGTGAAGATGCAGATTTAATTCTAACTTATTATATCAAAATTAATTGTGAGAGCAATAACACTAATAATCCATTGACTCTTAATTTAAAAAAGTTTAATTCTGTTTTTGTTGAGTTAACTGTACAGTGTAGTGGATATTATACTTTTAAAACACTTTCATCATTAGGATCAACATTAAAACTATATGATTGCAATATGAATGAAATTACATCAATTAGATTAACTGGAAATAACGATGGTATAGATGTTATTATGACACCTGTATTATCAAAAGGAAAATATTATTTAGAAGTAATTTCTACAGATAATACTACAACAAATAAAACGATTAATTTAATTTATTATTCACATATTACAAATAATACAGCTATTTCAATAGATATTCCAAAGGATGTCTTATCTCATATGCATAATGGAAAAAAGACATTTTCATTTTATTCTTATAATAGTGGATTTTATTATATTAAACTTAATAGTATTTCGCAATACGATACACATTATCTTAATGGTACAATAAAAATTTTAAATGGAAATAAAGTAATTGAGAAATTTTTATTGAATGGATATAATAATGAAGCTACGAGTATTCAAAACTCAAATATATTGGTTTTTTATGCAGATAAAAGCAAGACATATAATATTGAGATAAATTTTAATGATTATACAGTAGATGCTTTGTCATTAATTATTAGTTTATTTGAACCGATAGAAATTGAATGTAATGAAAATTATTATAATGAAGAATCTATAATTTATGGGGATAGTTTTTATTTTTGGAATGTAAAAAATTCTGGAATATATACATTTAATCTAGATTATATTGGTGATTGTGAAAAAAATATTTCATTTTATGTTTTAAAAGAAACCGATGGAACGTTAGCATTAGTAGATTCTACATTTTTTTCTAAATATAATTCAAATAGAGAATTCAATGTATCAGTTACAGCAGGTGACAAAATTTACTTTGGTTATTTAAATGGAACTAGTAATGGAGCTGTGTCAATTGGGTTTAAAAAATATATTTCACGCAAATTTGAATTAATAACTGATTTAAATCAAAATGTTGCAATAGGAAGTGAAGTGAAAATAAATGGAGGAAAATATGCTGGTAATATAATAACTGTTGGATTCACTAGAATTTGTTATTTAGGCTCAACCGCTCCAGATAAAACTTCAAGATTAAAGTATGAATGGAAATCATCAAATGAAAATATAGCAATAGTAAGTCAATATGGTACTATAACAGCAATAAGTCCAGGAAGAGTAATAATTACTGCTACTTATAATGCGGATAAAACAATAGTTGGGGTTATTGAAATTGATATAATACCATATGTAGGGACAGAAAATATTTATTTAAAGTATGGTATGGATGTTAGAATCGGTGGAACGACATGCGGTACAGAAGTTGCATCTGGCAGTGGTATGGCTATTGAAGTAGCAAATAATCCCAAAGTAGCTATGCATGTAGGTAAAACTAGATTAATTTGTTTGGGTGATGACAGTCCATCAACAAGCATTCAAGATTTTGTATGGAAATCAAGCGATTCAAGTTTAGCGGCAGTATCTTCCTATGGAACAATAACAGCAAAAAAAACAGGAAAAATTACTATAACTGGAACATATAAATATAATCCGTATTATAAAGTGGTTATTGTAATAGATATAATTGACTAAATTCTTTATTGTGTAAAGCAAAAACTTAATTAATAGTTTTATTAAATATATCAATGATAAATACTTAGATTTAATTATTTTTTTAAAAGCAAAAAATAATGGAAAGAGAGGATAAATACAATGAAAAAAAGTCAAAAAATACTTATAATTGGATGCTGTGTTATTTGTGGAATTATTGCTATATTAGCTCCATTTATTGTAAAATACAAATTAATACCTATAATTTCTGATAGTTACTATATGAACTTAATTTTATTCACGTCAGGCATGGTGGTATGTACCATATTAGATAGATCATATTTAAAAAATAGTAGTTCTGCACAAAAACTTATTGGTGCAATAATAGTTAGTAGTATAGTTATACTTTCAATGATATTTGTAATTAAAGCCTAGTTGATGTTTACAATTATCACATAAAAAATTAATTATTAAAATAATGAAATAAATAAATGGCGAGATTACAAAACAGCTTTACATGGTGGTGAGATTTCCTATATTGGTGATTTAAAAGAAAATATTACCATCTATCTCTTTATTCAAAAAACACCGACTTCAGGTGCATGGAATTTAGTTGTTCCTGTAGTTAAAGGTGATGAAAGTAAACGTTTCTTAGAATTTGCTCTAGGAAGTTTCGCATTACAAGGTTGTGGGGGTGGTCTAAATAACACTGACACCCTATTCTATTATTTAGAAAAACATATCAATAAAGGATACAATGTAACAATTCTACCTAAAGTAATTGAAAGTACATATTTAGATGACTTTCAATATTTAGATAGTAATGTGAAAATCGAAACGTTATTAGAAAACTCTATAGACCTTATTAATTATAGAAAGGGAAAGTTAGATTGGATATTCAAAGAATATATTAGGCTTTCGAACAAATATTCTCTCGTCTAAAGGATAACATCAATGAGGATTTACCCATGATGCCGCCTTTTTGATAATTCGTTCTTTTACTTATTAACAAGGTATTTATCTTTTGTTATTACAGCATTGATTAATAGCAGAATGTTTAAAAGAATAAGTGTTTTGTTCCTTTTTTATAACATCCTTACGGTTATGTCATACTCCGTATATACTTCCGTCTTTGACCTACCCCTGATCAAATGAAGTTGTCGTTTACTTGTCAATCACCATATCCTTAACCGGATGAATAGTTCCGGCATAGCTTTATACATTTTCTGCCGACAATTATTTCATCCGGAACAGCAATGGTGGGATAACATAAAAACGATTAGAGATTTTTTTATTCCGGTCTTTATAGTGCTGTCTGAATTTGGGTTGTGAGATTAAGGAAATTTTGTTGATTGATAATAGTTGTCAGGGGTAGTTCGTATCTTTCTTATCCTTAAAAGTCAAAGAGATTATAATTTGGATGATTGGTTCTGTGATTAGATTACTTTTCTTTCCCTGCCTCAAAGGGGAAAAGGAGGGGAAATGGGGGAAAAGGGGGTGGAAAAGCCTATTTTTCATAACTTTTTTCAATTTCATCCATTCCAAAATCAGTAAAAAATTAGGTTTTAGGGGTTCCGCTTTCCCCTTTCCCCCCTTTTCTCTCTTGAGGACGGGAAGAAGATGACAATGAACTAAAATCCATTAATTGTTCATATTAGCTGTTAGGTTCAATAGTAGGCAAGGTTTGATGTAAAAATTCATATTTTTGGTTTATTTGATAAAATGAATGATATAAATGAAATAATGTTCGGTCAGTTTTTTTCTTTATTCCTGATTATATTGAATGATAAACAGAGTAATATATGCTTCTTCCTTACTGCCAACTCAATTTCTGATAATGATGAAGCAATTTGAATAAGTGGAATGAATTATTATCGGTTGTAGGTAGAAAAATAAATGTGATATAGGTCGCTAAAAGTATGGTTGATATTTAAGAACGAAAATCAATCCTTTAATGTTTCCTGATTTTAATCCACCCTGTAATAATTATGTATCCAAGCTGGTATGAAATAAAATGATCACCGGCCGAGGTATGCCATATGAAGTGAAGATTGATCCTTTATGTTTGTATGATGTTTGGGTTGGATATGATTTTGATATTCAATTATCTATTCTGACTTCCAAAGAATTCTAGTATTCTAATAGGTATAACAGAAAAGAAGAAAAAAAGGTAACTGTAATTGTCTTTTGGAAAATCTTGGAATTACAGGTTAAGGGGTTTGCTGGAGGCGGAAGTATGGAACGTAAGTGGAATGTATGACATAACTGAAAGACAAAGTGTTATAAAAAAG
>ENA-ORNY01001231-ORNY01001231.1-human-gut-metagenome-genome-assembly--contig:-NODE-1231-length-15171-cov-3.550476_pt1 | contig 15171 bp, 9 predicted proteins | sample MGYA00242122_ERZ509036 | MGnify/ENA primary metagenome ERZ509036 (study PRJEB26280, sample SAMEA2338696) | human gut metagenome | biome: human gut; feature: human-associated habitat; material: faeces... | reverse complement strand
CCCTTTATTCCGCCCGCACGGCGGATTACAGGAGCGGATATGCGGCGCAGTACTCCGCCGTTTTGAGAACCCTTGCCGGCGGTGCAAAGCCCGAATTCGGTTCGGTCGGCGGCGAATGGAAGGTGCTTGCACTTGCACGCAGCGGGTTCTATCCGACACAGAGCGGCTATTTTTCCGAATACTATGCCAAAATCGAAAAGCTTGTCGCCGCAAACGGTTCGCCGAAACTGCACCCTCAAAAATCCACCGAAAACTCGCGCCTTATTATCGCTCTTTCTTCAATCGGACGTGATGCACGCTCTGTCGCAGGGTTTGATCTTACCGCGCCTCTCGGCGATTTCAACTATGTAAAAAAACAGGGCCTGAACGGCGTCATTTTTGCACTTATTGCATTGGACTGCAACAAGAATTACGGCATGAATGATATAAAGTCCCAATGCGTTGACCTTTTGCTCTCACGCGAATGTGACGGCGGAGGTTGGGCACTCGGACTCGGGGCAGCGGAAGCGGATATTACCGCAATGGCGATAACCGCACTTGCACCGTATAGGAAGGCGGCCGCCGCAATCGAACGCGGTGTTGAAAAGCTTTCCGCACTGCAAAATGCAAACGGGAGTTTTTCTTCCGGCGGTGTTGAGACCTCCGAAAGCTGTTCCCAAGTTCTCGTTGCGCTCAGCACAGTCGGAATCAATGCACATAAGGATTCGCGCTTTATCAAAAACGGAAACTCGGCACTTGACGCACTCTGTGCTTTTTATGTCGGCGGCGGATTTGCACACATGGCAAACGGCGGCGCAAATTCAATGGCAACCGAACAGGCTGCGTATGCACTTTGCGCGTACGACAGATTCCTTTCCGGGCGAAGCTCGCTTTACAACATGAACGATGTCTCCCCCGTCTCTCCTGCCGAACCAACCGATAAACCCACGCCGAAGCCGACGGGCAAACCAACGGCGGCACCGACCGATGCAGCATCTTCGGATGCAGCATATTCAACTGCACCGGCAACCGACACGGCAGCAACCGATGCGGCATACACTGATGCGCCTGCAACCGATGCAGTGCCGACAGACACCTCTGCCGCGTCAACCTCGCCGAACCGTCCCTCTTTTGAACCTGATGCAACTGCGGACATCGAAACAACCGACGCTGTTTCACCGCGTGAATCGGCCTCCGCACAGGGCAGCGACCGAACAAAATCAGGCAGTCGTGTTTTTGACGTTGTTATCGCTGCCGCAGCAGTTTGCCTCCTCGGAACCGCTGCATATTTCGTTATCAAAAAGCGAAACAGGCGGCAATAATCAATTTTGAAACAAAAACGGTGATATCAATGAGTAAATCTTTATCCTTTATTAAACGGAAAAATTCGTGCGGCAGCCGGCGTATTTCCGCTTTGCTGCTTGCGATGCTTGCGTTTGTCTGCACAGTCGTATTCCCCGGGTGTTCGGATATTCCCTCCGCCGAAAACGGGCAGACCTGCACAATGCTCATCGAGTGCGGCACGATACTGCAAAACATCGAGATGCTCGACCCCGATAAACTTTCCGTGCTTCCGTCCGACGGAATAATACTTAAAAAAACATCCGTGTCCTTTAACGACGGCGAGACTGTTTTCGATATTCTCTGCCGCGAAACACGAAACAGGCAAATCCATATGGAATCCAGCTATACCCCTGTTTTCAACAGCGCATACATTGAAGGAATCAACAACCTTTATGAATTTGACTGCGGGGAGGGCAGCGGCTGGGTGTACAGTGTGAACGGAATTTATCCGAATTACGGCTGCAGCAATTATAAAGTTCAGCCCGGAGACAGCATTGAGTGGCATTACACCTGCAACTACGGCAAAGACGTCGGCGCCGAAGTTACCGGCTGACACGGCAGTGCGTTTTTTTACAGATGAAAAGAGATTGTTTTGACACAATACATCCGACGGCGGCAATCATCTATTTCGGGTTTGCTCTTGCAATGCCGATGCTTTTGCTGCACCCCATGCTGCTCGGAATCTCGTTTTTATCCGCCCTTGCATGGACTGTGCAGCTTAATGGCATGCGGGATGCACTTCGTTTTTTTTGCAGGTTCATTCTGCCGCTGATGCTTCTGACGGCAATTCTGAACCCGATTTTCAACCACAAGGGGCTTACTGTGCTTTTTTACCTTAAGCGCAATCCGGTGACGCTTGAATCTGTTGCATACGGCGCGGCATCCGGAGTTATGCTTGGTTCTGTTCTGCTTATTTTTTCATGCTTCAATCGCATAATAACCGATGATAAAATCCTTTATCTGTTCGGCAGAATCATTCCGTCGCTTGCTGTTGTGCTTTCCATGGCGCTGCGCTTTGTTCCGCTGTTTACAAAACAAGCGAAAAAAATCGCACTTGCGCAGCGTTGTTCGGATGGGGATCCTGCATCAAAAAGCATTGTTAAACGCGCCAAAAGCGGCCTTTTTATCTTCTCCGCGCTTATCACATGGGCTTTGGAAAGCGCAGTCACAACCGCAGATTCAATGCGGGCGCGGGGATTCGGGCTTCATCCGCGCAGTTTTTATACCGACTTTCGCTTTGACGGGCGGGACACGGTTGTTTCGCTTTTTCTTGCGGCAGGCATTGCAATTTTCGGAACAGCGGCGGGCTGCGGCAAAATCACCGTCACATATTTTCCGAAATTTCGCATGAACCCCGCCTCACCGCTGTTTATCGCCGCATGTATTGCATATGCACTCACGCTGCTGATACCCGTAATTATGAACATCAAGGAGTCCGTTGCATGGCATTACTCGAAATCAAAAATCTGAATTCTACATACCCTGAAGCGGCGCAGCCCGCACTCAGCGGCATTAATCTTGAAATACAGCCCGGCGAGTTTGTTCTTATATGCGGTGCATCTGGCTGCGGCAAGAGCACGCTTTTGCGGCAGTGTAAACCGGCATTGAGTCAGCACGGCGAAAAGAGCGGTGCAATTTATTTTAACGGAAAAGCCATTGAAGAATTGTCGTTTCGCGAACAGTCCGAAAAGATCGGATTTGTTATGCAGGATCCGGAGATGCAGATCGTGACGGATAAAGTTCGGCACGAATTGGCTTTCGGACTTGAAAGTCTCGGCACGGATAACCGAAAAATGCGTGTGCGCATTGCGGAGATGGCAAGTTTTTTCGGCATCAGAGATTGGTTCGACAGCCCTGTTTCCGCTTTGTCCGGCGGACAGAAGCAGCTGCTCTGTCTTGCTGCGGTCACGGTTATGCAGCCGCAGCTTCTGCTTTTGGATGAACCGACTTCTCAGCTTGACCCTATTGCGGCGGGCGAGTTTTTCAACACGCTCAAGCGCATTAATTCCGAACTCGGAACAACCGTCATTATCACCGAACACCGACTTGAAAACCTTTTTCCCATGGTTGATCGCGTTGTCTTCATGCGGAGCGGGAGCATTGTTTCGAACTGTTCTCCCGCCGATGCCGCCGAAAAACTGCGGGGTGATGATGAGTTTTTCAGCGTTCTGCCTTCCTCCGTTCGCATTTTTGCAAAAACACGCCAAAACGGGCAAAATCTTCGCGGCGCACCGCTTGAAGTTCGCAGTGCCCGTGATTACCTTTTGAATAATTTTTCGTTGGATTCCTGCCGACACAAAGCTTCGGAAAACCAAATCCGGGCTTCCGCAAAGGCTGAATCAAGCAAAAACAGAAAAAACACCGAAACAGTTATATCCGTTCGGGAAGCATGGTTCCGATATGAAAAAGATTCCAAAGACATACTGTGCGGTATGAATTTCGATGTTCATGCAGGCGAGCTTACCTGCATCGTCGGCGGAAACGGCGCCGGCAAAACCACCGCCCTTATGACCGCAGCAGGTGTTTTTGCCCCGTATCGCGGAAAAGTCAAATATCGCGGAAAGCCGATTTCAACATTTCGGAAGGATAAAGGCTCAGCAGGAAAAATCGGAGTTCTTGTTCAAAACCCGCTCTGCTGCTTTGTTATGGATTCCGTTGCCGAAGAGTTGGAAGCGACTGCCAAAGCATATAAGCTTCCGCGCTCCGGAATCGAAGAGGTTATCGACATTATGCAGCTTCAAAGCGTCCTTAACAGCAATCCGTATGACATAAGCGGGGGTGAATTGCAGCGTGCTGCAATTGCAAAGCTGCTCCTGCCCGAACCCGAAGTCATTTTTCTTGACGAAGCGACCAAAGGCATGGATGCTTTCTTTAAGGCTGAATTCGGAGCCTTGCTGCGTCGGCTTGCGGCGCGCGGAACGGCAATTGTTCTTGTTTCGCATGATATTGAATTCTGTGCCGAATTTGCAGACAGATGCGCAATGTTTTTCAACGGAACCGTTATTGCGGAGGGCACGCCGCAGGATGTTTTTCTCGGCAACAGTTTTTATACAACATCTGCCTGCCGCATTTCCCGCGGAATAATCCCCGATGCGCTGACTTCGGAGCAAATCATTGATTACGCAAACCGCTGCGAAAGGAAGAAAAACGATGCCTGACAAGCCATCTGCTGCCTTGGAAACAAAAAACGAACGATCGGAATCAAAGCCGAACACTGCAAAGCGGTATAAGACTGAAAAGGCCGAGCTTCGCCGGCGTATTGTTTCGATCGTGCTGCTGCTTGTGTTTGTTCCCGCCGTTATTGCAGTCGGAATGCTTGAATTTAACGATCGGTATTATTATATCACCGCGTCACTCATAATCATATGTTCATTTATTCCGTTCCTTATGATATTTGAAAAGCGACGCCCGCGTGCGCGTGAGCTTGTTGTGATTGCCGTAATGACCGCACTCGGTGTTGCAGGACGCGCCGCATTCTATATGCTTCCGCAATTCAAGCCCATTGCTGCAACAGTAATCATCACAGGCGTTTCACTCGGGTGCGAGGCCGGTTTCATTACCGGTGCATTAACCGCATTTGTATCCAACATGTTTTTCGGGCAAGGTCCGTGGACACCGTGGCAGATGTTTGCACTCGGGCTGCTGGGATTCATCTCCGGGCTGGTCTTCCGCAAGGATATCAGAACAAAAACTCAGCGTGCACTACTGTGCCTTTACGGTGCATTATCAACCTTTTTCATCTACGGCGGCATCATGGATTCGGCATATGTCCTTATGGCGGGTTCGGAACCGACGTTGGCGGCATTGCTTGCAGCATATGCTTCAGGGCTGCCGTTCAACCTTATTTTTGCCGGTGCAACGGTGGTTTTTCTTTTGGTGCTGACGCGCCCGATACTCAATAAACTGCGCAGAATCAAGAAAAAATACGGATTGCTCACGGGCTGAACGCTTCACGCATTGCCTGCTTAAAAAGCAAAAGAATCACCCGCTCCGCTAATTGAAAAGCACCCCATTTGTTAAACATTATAGTGTTAACAAGTGGGGTGCTTTTTGTTATTTGATTGATTTTTCGTCAGTTGAACAGTGTAAAATCAATCTGTTTTAATTCATGCTTGCGGAATTCAGATCACATAACACCGATTGCCATGCGCATTACCGTTACGGCATCCGAAAGGTTTACGGTGCCGTCACCGTTGACATCGGCAAAAGGCATGTACTGTTCGGGAATATGAGTCAAATCAAGCGCGTGGCGCATGATTGCGACTGCGTCCGCAATGGTAACTCTGCCGTCACCGTCAACATCGCCCATGATACCGTTTGCAGTGTAAACAGCGGTTACGGTGCTGTCGGCGGATACGTTTTGATAGGTTCCTTCCCAATGGCTGAAGGTGTAGCCCTCATGCGCGGGCGGAGTGGGCAAATTCGCAGAGCCGCCTTCGGGAACGGAAACTTCGGAAATGACGCTGCCGTCAACACCGTCAATGAAAGTGACCGTGTAATACTCTCCGTTATATACCGGTTCGATCTTTACGTTGTCAACATAAACGCAGTCGTCATATTCATCGCACATATCGTCTTTTTCATATTTCCAGCCAACAGTGTAATAATCTGAAACGGGAACTTCGAATCGTACAGAGCTCCAAGGAGTTTGACCCGAAGCAACTTTTTGCGTAAGCCCATTGAGTGTGAGGCTAACTCTGTCTCCGTACATTTCGCTGCTTGTTTTCCAATCAAATGAAATCACCGAGCCTGCTTCAAGATATCCCATGTCAATCGTGAATTCGGTTTCAGTCAGGCGCATACCTGCAATATCGCTGCGCACGCAGTTGCGGCCGCTGTCGGTGACAACAACCCAAGGATGAGCATAGTCGTTGACAAAGCTCCTGTTTTCGCCGGGTGCGTTGACTGCCGCATTGAACTGAGCGGGGTCGCCCGGAGCAACGGGAGGAACATAATCTTCAACATAGGAAACATTATCGACCCATGAGGTAACAGCATTCACAACTTCGCTTTCATCATAGGCAATGAAATCCCAAGAGAAGTAATAATCACCGTCTTGCGGGATTATATACGCGCAGTTCTCCCAATCGGTTGTTCCGCCGATCTGTTCAACAATCGCCTGATTGATGCGGAAAACAAGCTTATCAATGCTGATCGAGCCGTATTCGCCGCCGACGGGAAGCCCCTGCGTTACAACCTTCCAATCAAAGCAGACTGCATCGCCCGCCTTTGCGTTGCGAATGATGGTATAGAGCACCTGATGACGCTCTGTCCTTCCGACTGTTGATTTTACGCTCAACCTGCCGTTTTCGCTTGTGTCAATCGCCCACGGATTGAGGGGATCGTTCATGAAATGCAGCGTGCTGCCGACTGCATTAACAGCTGCATCCAACTCGTCGGCCTGTGCACCGGGATCATAGGGTGCGGGCTGAGTTCCCGTGATGGAGATGTTATCGATCGAACCGCAGTCGCTGCCGCTTGACATACTGCTGTCCTTTGAATAAACCCAGCGGAAGGTATAATCTCCGTTTGCGGGAACGGTGTAGGTCTTTGTTGTCCAATTTGCGGTGCCGCTGATTCTGTCAACTCGGTTCTCGTTGGCATAGAAGCTGAGCCAATCGTAATTGTTTTCGCTTGAAACCATCCAGTCGAAGGAAAGCACCTGCCCGGCGGTAAGGCCGTTAAACACAGCCTTTATCGTTGTGGAGCTGTTACTTGCATCCTGCGTTGCGGACTGCATATAAGTTCTGCCGTTGTCGCTGCGAACGACCCACGGAGCGTTGCCATCGTTCATGAAGGTCAAATTGCTGCCCTGGGCATTCAGTGCGGCATTCATTGCCTCCGTATCAGGCACTTCGGGAAGGCTTATCTGAACATTGGGCACCGGGAAAATGCTCGTGAGCGAATATCCGAACCCGCCGCCGATTGCGCCGATTTCTTCGGATTCACCCGTTTGGGGATCGATTCTGAGCAGGATGCCGAAATTGCCTGCGGGAATGTTGCGGAAAGCAACACCGAAAAGGCAATTGCCCTGCGGATAATACGTCACGGCGGTGAGCTGTTCGACACCGGGGAATACGCTCTGTCCGAGTTCGCGAACGATGCTGCCGCTTGTGTTGATGATGAGGCCGTGTCCGCCGTTGTGTGCAGTGGTGTAGAACTGTCCGCCGCCGATATATGCAAACTTGTTGATGCAGGCAACTTCAAGTTCGGAAAGGTTTGCAACTTCGGTCAGTGCGCCGGTGCTGCGATTTACTGTCATGATGAGCTGATCCGCCGTTTCATCCTCCTGCACCATTGCATAGAGGGTGTCGGTATCGGCTGCGTAAGTCAGGTCAACAACGCTGTAATCCATGTGGTTGCCGCCGACTTTTGTCGCGCTCCACGTTGATGCATTGGTGTCGATGGTGTAAAGATCATCGGCAGTGGGAACATCTGCATCATCGGTGTAGGTGTGTGCGAAAGCATAAATCGTTGTTCCGATAATCTCGGCTGCAAAGGAAATCTTGCTGCCAAGGTTCAGTTTTGACTGAACTGCAGAAGGATTTTCGGAATTGAAACCGATAAAATTATAGGGCTTTGAAGGTTCTGCCACGCCGTTTGTAAGTTTCCAATCGGCAAAACCGAACAGCGTCACGCCGGCGTTGTCCGTCGGCTGCTGTCCGTTCTCTGTGGGTGTTTCCGTCGCTGCGGCGGAAAATGCTGCGGGCATAACGGTGAAAACCATCAGAAACGCCAGCAGTGCAGCGAAAAGCTTTTTCATGGTACTTGCTCCTGTTTCGTTTTGTGCATGTTTGTCTTTGCAGGCAGCCATGCCGCATAAATTATATCACTGCAGTGCGGCAATAGCAATTATTTTTTGGACATAACGCGGCAAATTTTTAAATTTTCCGTATAAGCGGCACTGTAAGTTCCGCAGCTGAAAATAAAGAGCGGGCGGCACTCTGCCGCCTGCCCTTTTCTGCAAGTGTAGGAAAACCTTACAGTGTATATAAATGGAAATGGAATTTGTTGTTCAATCGAACTGTGTTACCAAGGCAAATCGTTATCGAAAATCTTGTAGTTGACTTCCCTGCCGAGCGCATCAGTCATTTTATAATCTTCGCTGAACTCAATGTTTGTTATCACCGGTTCGCGATTTTCGGTCATCTGTCCGTACTCGATCTTCAGCAGCCCGTCGGTAAGATAGTGAACAGTCGTTATGGGGTAGCCATCGGCGTCATATAACTCAACGCTGGCAGGGTCGTAACCGGTAGCACTGTCAACGAAACGCCTCATTATCGTTGCTGTTGAATCGATCGCTTCAACAGCGGCAATCGTATCGCCGACCTGTATTGCCGAAAAGTCGTCATGCGAAAGTTTGTCCTTAACGACAACGGCAACTCCGACCGGGAGGAACATTCTGTTGACATCTGACAGTTGCAGATAGAGCCTGTACCCGGTGTCGGTATCATACATCACATATGAGGAATGCTCATCCCTTTCGCGAATAGCCGCATCAGGATAGACCGCGAGGGTTGGGCCAATCGTCATGCTGCCGATGTTGAGACCGTCATAAAAGCCGAAATCTCTTGCCAGGAAAATATCATCTGAATCAAAGAGCAAATCTTCCTCCGGATAGACCGGCGGAACAAGCTTCTTCTGCTCAGACAGCGATTTCTCGTTTTCTTTTATGTATCCGTAGTAATCGGTGGCTGCCTTGCAGCTCGGATCATACTTCTGCATTTCCCTCGTCCTGTTCTTTGCGCTGACGGCGGCATATGCCGTGATTCCTATCGCAGCAGCAAGAAGTACGCACGCAATTGCAATTATCATCCTTCTTTTTTTCATGCTTAGTTTTCTCCTTTACCAATTAATTGTTCTTATGTCCTTAACTTGATAGTAGATCCCACTATCGAGCTTTACGTTCACCGAGCTTTGATTGCTTCAAGCCAGTCGAAAGACAGTGCAAATCCCTGTTCTGCCGTTTTCGAAACAGTTTCGCCGTTGGCTGCATACAATGCCTGTGTGTTGTTCAAAAGCCAAGCCCCGTTTTCAACAATTTGGCTTCCGCTGAGGAAGAAAACATATTCCGAACCGATTTCAATTTCGGGACTGTCTTCATATTGGTAAACGGTATCCTCAGTTTCTCCTCCCAAAAGCATTATTTTAAGCACATCTCCGCTGCTTGCTGCTCCGGAGTAGCTTTCCTTCACGCGAACCTCATAGACTGTCACAACAGTCTGCTCGTTGTCCTGCCCTGCTTCTGCGGATCCTGCGCCGCTTTCCGGAATACGAAGAGACATCGATTCATATCGCTCGGACAGCACCGTTCCGTATACGACATATTCTGCGTGAGCCGAAAGATCATCAACTGACGTATATTCCGGATAATCTGCGGAACAGACAATCGTTTTTTTATCCTGTTTCTGTGAAGCACTGCCGCCTGTTTGCAGGTTGGCGTTTGTTTTCCCTTTTGAACCGCAGGCAGCCGTTGTTAAAACCAACATTGCCGCCAGAAGCACAACACACAGCGTTTTGAACGGTTTCATGTTTATTTGCCTCCCTACAACATCCAAATTTGAGATATATGAGCTATCATCAACTTCATTATAACGCACAATATTCATTTGTCAACGGCTTTGCGCATTTTTTTAAAAAAATTTTTCGGTATTTATGCGGTAATTTTTTTGGGCATTCGAACAAATGCAATATCTCCGCCGACTCAATATATTTATAATATTCCAAAGGCTCCGATTTATTCGGATTTGAACGCATCGTTTCGCCCTCCGCGACAGGATGCGGCAAAAAAAGCGGCAAAACGGACTTGCCGCCGCATTCCGACTGTGCTAAACTAACAGCAGTAATCTGCGGAGGAGGAATCCCGAACATGGACAAACCGAATAAAACCGATAATGCGGAACAACCTGCCGAAACAGCGGATACAGAGGGCGGATTGACAGCCGAAAAACCGCGCAGCAGACACAGAAAAACTTCGATTGCACACATTGCAACCGTGTGCGGCAGTGTTTACACCGGCGGCAAAACCGCAAAAGACATAAAAAAGCAGGCTGAGCAAAGCGCGATCACGGCCGATGACGCTGAAATTATTGAGATACCGGAACCTGTCGAATTGTATGAAACGGACTGTCTCCGTGAACCCGAGGACAGTGAAGACGCATCGCCTTACGATCCGCTTTCGGCAGTCTGCCTGAACGGCAGACGCTCCGTTGAGGAACTGATGGAGACAGGTAACCTGTCGGATATCGACAGACTTCGCGGGATTGTTGTTTGTGAGGAACGTCCTTTGAATAAGAAGCGCGAATACGCAAACAGGCTTACCGAGCTTTTGGGAGGCACACTGCATATGCTTCCGCCCGTTCGCAGCGGCAATGATGTTTGGAAAATGCTGTTTGATGAGATTCCTTCGGTTTTTGTTGTCAGCGTTTCCCTTCCCGATATCGATGCGTTCGCGCTGATAAACACCCTTCGGCAGAGCAAGCTGTGCCGCAATGCACGTTTTTTTGTTTGTGCGCCTAAGATGACGAAATCACTTATCGGAATCAGCCGCAATGAAAAGATTGACGGACTGCTTTCATTTTCTGCCCCTGTCGAACAAACGGCCGCAGCTATAATCGAAAAATGTCTTGACTATGAGAAAAAGCGCGGCAAATCGGATCTTGAAGCACTTGAACATGCAATAAATAACCCTGCGTTTTTCAGCGAGCTGGACGAACAGAAGCGTCGATATGCAATGGTGACCGATTCCATACTGCTGCCGCTCGGGCTGCAAAACGAGCATCGCGGCACGGAATTTCTGCGGCTGCTTGTCTGTATGCGCATATTCGGAGTCGATGCGGATCTCAAACGCATGTATGAATACGTTGCAATGTATTATCACTCCACTCCGGCCGCGGTTGAAAGAGCAATTCGTTATTCCATCGAGTGTGCATGGGAGGGCGGAAATCTCTATATGCAATATGAACTTTTCGGCAACACAACGGATTCCGCAAAAGGCAAGCCGACAAATGCCGAATTCATCGCCACCGTCGTTCAGCACATTCGGAACAGACTGCGGCACGGCAGCGCGGCCCCGAAAGCGTTTCCGGTGTACGAACATGATGAGCAATGACTGAATTCTGCCTTTTTTTGCCGCAGAAATTCTCCATTGTTTTAACTTGAGTTAATGTTTTTTTAATGATTCTGCGTTATACTGTATGCAGGCGGATCGACGGGATCCGGTCCGCAAATTTCTGTCCGGAGGCAACGAAAAGTGCTTGAAATAAAAAAAGTTTCCAAACAATATAAAACCGGCGATCTTGTTCAGAACGCACTGAGCAGCGTGAGCCTTGAATTCCGCAGCAATGAGTTTGTTGCGGTTTTGGGTCCGAGCGGTTCGGGCAAAACAACTTTGCTCAACATCATCGGAGGGCTTGACCGCTATGACAGCGGCGACCTTGTTATCAACGGTGTTTCCACAAAACAATACACAAGCCGCGACTGGGATACTTACAGAAACCATACCGTCGGGTTCGTTTTTCAGAGTTACAATTTGATTCCTCACCAATCCGTGCTTTCAAACGTTGAGCTTGCACTGACACTTTCCGGCGTATCAAAGCAGGAGCGGCGCAGACGGGCATGTGAAGCGTTGGAACAAGTCGGGCTCAAAGGACAGGAGCATAAGCGGCCGAATCAAATGTCCGGCGGACAGATGCAGCGCGTTGCCATTGCACGTGCGCTTGTTAATAACCCCGATATTTTACTTGCGGATGAACCCACCGGTGCACTTGACAGCGAAACCGGAACCCAAGTTATGGAGCTGCTGAAAAAAGTCGCGAAAGACCGCCTTGTCATAATGGTCACACACAATGCCGAACTTGCGGAGCAGTATGCAACGCGAATTGTGAAGCTTCATGACGGGCAGATTTCGAGCGATACAAACCCCGTGAGCAATGACGAACGAACTTTGACGAAAGAAAAAGAACGCGGGGCGGGCAGCACTTTTGATAAAAAACAAAAGAAAAAACGGACTTCCATGTCCTTTTTTACCGCGCTCTCGCTGAGTTTAAACAACCTTTCAACGAAAAAGGGCCGGACTTTTTTGACCTCTTTTGCGGGTTCGATAGGCATTATCGGCATTGCATTGATTCTTGCGCTTTCAACCGGCATTCAGAACTATGTCAATGCAATCCAGAAAGATACTTTGACCTCCTACCCTATCACAGTCGAACGCGAACCGAACGATTTCATGAGTATGCTGACGGCAGCAAACGAAAAGACGGACGATGAAACGCTGAAAAACCGTGATGCGGATTCAGTTTACTCCGATCCTCGGCTCTACAAAATGCTGAACGCAACCGTTTCGGACGGAGACGAAGTAAATGACCTTGCATCGTTTAAAAAGTATATTGATTCGGAGCTTGATGCTTCAACCGCAAAGACCGATCTTCGAGAATATGTAAGCTCCGTGCGGTACGGCTACGGGCTTACCGTCAACGCGTATGTCATCGGCACGGACGGGAAATATCACAGTACGGATATGACCTCCGCATTGTTTGCCGATGATGAAACATCCGAAGGCGACAAGGGCGTCAGTATGATTAACATGATGACCTCCCGCATGGGAAACATGAATCTTTGGGACGAAATCCTTTCCGGAGCGGACGGCGCACTCGTTTCCGAGCTTGTTTTGAATCAATATGAGCTTATTGCGGGCGAATGGCCGAAGAGTGCCAACGATATTGTGCTTGTTATTGATAAAAACAACGAAGTATCCGACGTTGCTTTCTATGCTCTCGGGCTTATGGACACCGCCGAAATCACAAGGATTTTTAACTCCGTTCTTAAGGGCGAGGAAATCGTGACGGATACACGCTCTGCAAAGTTTGAAGAGCTTATCGGCACCAAATTCAAGCTGATATTGAATTCAGATTATTACTCAAAATCGTATTCTACCGATGAAAACGGCGGTTCATGGAAATATATCGGCGATGACGCCGCCGCAATGGATCTTGTTATCAAAAACGGACTCGATCTGCGGCTTGCAGGTATTATTCGCCCGAACGACAACAAGGCTGCTTCAGTAAACGGAGTTTTCGGCTACACTTCCGCCCTTTCCGACTATATAATTCAGAAAACGAACGAAAGTGAAATTGTCCGCGAACAGAAATCCCCGGAAAACGTGAATCTTGATGTTTTAACCGGACTTCCTTTCACTTTGGACTCCGAAAACGAACTGTCGGCAGACAAAAAGGCGGAAGAAGTTACCGCTTATTTTGCATCCCTTACGGACATGCAGAAAACGGAAATCTACAAAAAAATCATTGCCGAACCCGAGCAGGCGGAGCTTGATGCAGTTGTTGAGGAATACATGGCAATGTATCCGACGCGTGAATCAATGGTTCAGCTTGCGGCGGCAACATACGGGTTTGATGTTGCCACTGCGGAGGAATATCTTTCCGACTATACGGACGAAGAGCTTCGGACTTTGATGCGTGAACAGCTTGTTTCTGCCGTAAAAAAGAAATATGCCGACAAAGCCGAAGCCGAAATCATGCAGATTATTTTCGAACATTCCGCACCGAACGATCTTTTCGGCACGGCCGGATATGCCGCAGTTGCGGATATTTTTGATAAAACAATTGCAAACGACACGAGTGTTGACAAGCTTGCGGAATACTATGATAAATTCATGCCGTCAAAGGTTTCCGGAACAACGCTTGACGAAGCACTTGAAAAACTCGGTGCGGTTGATCCCGATTCGCCCAAAACCGTTAATTTGTATGCTGCAACATTTGAGGATAAGGAAGCTATCGCTGACAACATTGCGGAATACAACCGGAATGCAGACGAGGATAAGGCTATTGAGTACACCGATTATGTTGCGCTGCTTATGTCCGGAGTTACAACAATGATCGACGCCGTTTCGTACGGGCTTATCGCGTTTGTTGCAATCTCTCTGGTTGTATCCTCAATTATGATAGGCATAATTACCTATATCTCAGTGCTTGAACGCACGAAGGAAATCGGTATTCTGCGCTCCATCGGCGCATCAAAACGCGATATTTCATCCGTGTTCAATGCCGAAACGCTGATTATCGGTTTTTGTGCGGGTGCGATCGGAATAATTGCATCAATGCTGTTGTGCATCCCGCTGAACCTTATCGTTCGGTCGCTCACAGGCATCGACACGCTGACGGCCGTCCTTCCGTGGCGTGCCGGCATAATACTGGTTCTGATAAGCATGGTTTTGACACTTATTGCGGGCATCATACCCTCGCGAATTGCGGCGAAGAAGGATCCCGTTGCCGCGCTGAGATCGGAATGAAACAGCACTGTTTACTTTTCGCCTTTTGATTTAAAATAAAATAAAATAAAAATATCGCGGCTTCCGTAAACGAGGCCGCGATACCTTTATTCTGTGCCGAGTTTTGTCATGCGGAATATGTATTCAGCATATCGTGATTATCCGCCGTTCGGATTATCACCGAACGTATTCTTATTCGCCGAAATACCTGTTCAGAAGACCTGCGAAAGCCTTGCCGTGACGGGCTTCGTCACGCGCCATTTCATGAACGGTGTCGTGAATTGCATCAAGGTTAAGAGCCTTTGCACGCTTTGCCAGATCGGTCTTGCCTGCGGTTGCGCCGTTTTCGGCTTCAACACGCATTTGAAGGTTCTTTTTGGTGCTGGAAGTCACAACTTCGCCGAGAAGTTCGGCAAACTTTGCAGCATGCTCAGCCTCTTCATAGGCTGCTTTTTCCCAATAGAGACCGATTTCGGGATAACCTTCGCGGTGTGCAACCCTTGCCATTGCAAGGTACATACCGACTTCGGTGCATTCGCCTGCGAAATTTGCACGCAGATCCG
>ENA-ORNY01001229-ORNY01001229.1-human-gut-metagenome-genome-assembly--contig:-NODE-1229-length-15174-cov-3.440902_pt1 | contig 15174 bp, 12 predicted proteins | sample MGYA00242122_ERZ509036 | MGnify/ENA primary metagenome ERZ509036 (study PRJEB26280, sample SAMEA2338696) | human gut metagenome | biome: human gut; feature: human-associated habitat; material: faeces... | reverse complement strand
CCGCCGCCATGCCAAACGTGCACGGCGCGCCCGTGCACATAGGCGACCCGAAGGACATAGGCATTGCGAACATTATGCGGCCCGATTACGGCGACAGCGTGGAGATACGAGAAGGCGAAGTATGCGTATTCTGGCCCTGCGGCGTTACCCCGCAGGCTGCGATAGAAAACGCCAAGCCGCCCATAGTAATAACCCACAGCCCCGGGCATATGTTCATAACGGACATATTGAACAGCGAGCTGAACGATTTTCTTGAAGCGCACAAGGGCGAATAAGTAAAAAAGTGGCCGTGAGCCACTTTTTTGTTATTTATAGCGCTTTACTGCTTTCTCAGCTTTGGGCCGGGGTCGCCCTGCTTCCAATGCCGGCGGCAAAGGCTTATGTATTTATCCTCCGCCCCCAGCACCACCTGTTCGCCCTGCTTGGTTATGCCGCCCTTGCCGTCAAGGCGGGCGTTGCAGGTTGCCTTGCGGCCGCACCAGCATATTGTTTTAACCTCCTCTATGCTGTCCGCCCAGGCAAGCAGCCACTTGCTCCCTTCAAAAAGCTCCCCGCGGAAGTCCGCGCGCAGCCCGTAGCATATCACAGGCACATTGTATTCATCCACAATGTCCGTCAGCAGCTCCACCTCCGCCTTGGTAAGGAACTGCGATTCGTCCACAATTATGCAATCATATTCCTTCCGCTTAACGGCTTCCCAGTCCATTTCGTCAAACAGCGTGCATTCATCCATAACGCCGCTGCGGCTTTTCATAATATGCACGCCGTCGCGCGTATCGGTGCGCGGCTTAACAAGCAGAGCCTTCTGCCCCTGCTCACCGTAATTATACTTTACCATTATGGCGTTTGCGGTCTTGCTGGAGCTCATCGCCCCGTAGCGGAAATATAGCTTTGCCATTTAGGGATATCCTTTCATATATGAACTGATGGATATATTGTATCAGACATAGAGAAGAATATAAAGTACAAAAACCGCGCATATTATGATAGAATATATTCAATCATTACTAACTTCAGGAGGAACCTATAATGGCAATAAGCGTATTTCAGGTACAAAGCCCGCTTTCTCAGGTAACGCGGGAACGCACGAACGAATATCTTAAAACCGTGGGCAGCGCCGTTGGCGAGGAGCTTGTGCGCGTTGATTTGGACGAATTTGAAAAGGCGCCCTTCGCGCTGGTATTCGTGGCCTCCGGCGGAAGCGAAGGCATATTTAAGGAAGGCTATGAGCGCATATGCAAAAAGCCCTGCTATATACTTACCAGCGGCGAAAGCAACTCCCTTGCCGCCAGCATGGAAATACTTTCCTTCCTAAAGCAGCAGGGCAAGCGCGGCGAAATACTGCACGGCAGCGTTGAGGACGTGGCAAGGCGCATAAACGCGCTGAAGATGGCCTATGCCGGAATAGAAAAGCTGAAGGGCATGCGGCTTGGCGTTATAGGCGCGCCCTCCGATTGGCTTATCGCAAGCGATGCCGACGGCGCGGCGTATCAGTCTAAGCTTGGACTTACGCTTGTTCATATCCCCATAAGCGAACTGATAGAAGAAACCAAGAAGGGCGGCTACGAGCCGAATCAATATACTCAGCTTCTCATGGCGCAGGGCTACGACAAGGCGGAAATGGAAAAGAGCCTTAATGTATACGGCGCGCTCAAGCGCATAATTGCCAAGTACGATCTTCGCGCGGTCACCGTGCGCTGCTTCGATCTTCTCAATACTGTGTTCACCACGGGCTGCCTCGGCCTTGCCATACTCAATGCGGAAGGTATATACGCCGGCTGCGAAGGCGATATCCCCGCCGCCGTATCCATGGCAATACTCGGCGCGGTATCCGGGCAGGATGTGTTCCTGTGCAACCCCAGCCGCATAGATACCGCCGCGGGCGAAATGGTGCTGGCGCACTGCACGCTGCCCGTAACCATGCCGCGCAGCATCCGCCTTACCACGCATTATGAATCCAACATCGGCGTTGCCATAGCCGGCGAAATTCCCGAAGGCCCCTGCACCATATTCAAGGCCGCGGGCGATCTTTCCCGCTTCTTTGCAAAGCGCGGCGAAATAACCGAAAACCTGCACGAATCCTGCCTCTGCCGCACGCAGATAAAGCTTAAGCTTGACGATTTCTCATACTTCCTCACCAACCCCATCAACAACCATCATCTGGTCTGCTGCGGGGATTATACGGACGCGCTTAACGAATTCTTTGCCCTTATTGGCTAAGGTTATGCCTATACGGCGCCAAATACGGCCGGCGGACAGCCCGTTGCCGGCCTTTTATGCCCACGCGCGGGAATATTTACACATGACGGCATAAATATGGCTCAAAAATGTTATATATAATCAAATTACATCTTTTATTTCACAATTATTTTTGATAGAATAAATAGAACCATGCGGATTAATAATCGGCGTGGTCAAAAATAAACGGAGGATAAAAGCATAATGAAGAAAATTGCTGCTCTGATGCTGGCTCTGGTAATAGCCATAGCCGCTATCGGCTGCTCCGCTCCCGCGGATCAGAACCAGGACAACACTCCCGCTAACGACAACAAGGAACCCTATCGCGTAGCCATGGTTACCGATACCGGCGGAATCAACGACCAGTCCTTCAACGCTTCCGCGTGGGCCGGTTTGCAGAGGGCTCAGGAGGAGCTTGGCTGCGAAGTTAAGTACTTCGAATCCAAGACCGACGCCGACTATGCCCCCAACCTTGAGACCGCCGTTGACGAAGGTTACGACCTTATCCTGTGCATCGGCTTCCTGATGGCCGACACCCTTAAGGAAGTTGCCGCCAACTATCCCGATCAGACTTTCGCTATCGTTGATAATTCCAGCGTTGGCGATAACGTTATCGGCGTTAACTTTGCCACCGAGCAGTGCTCCTATCTGGTAGGCGTTGCCGCTGCCACCATGACCCAGACCAACAACGTTGGCTTCGTTATCGGCATGGTCAGCCCCGTCATGAACACCTTCGGCTACGGTTTCTATGCCGGCGTGCGTGACACCAACCCCGATTGCCAGATTCAGTGCTACAATGCCAACAGCTTCGGCGATGCCGCGGGCGGTAAGGCTGCCACCATCAATATGTACACCAACGGCGCGGACGTCGTTTACCATGCCGCCGGTGCCACCGGCCTTGGCGTAATCGAAGCCGGCAAGGAACAGAGCAAGCTGGTAATAGGCGTTGACCAGGATCAGTCCTCTCTGGCCCCCGAAGCCGTGCTGACCAGCGCCGTAAAGCGCGTTGACAACGGCGTATTCGCCCTGTGCAAGGACGGCGTTGAAGGCACCCTCAAGCCCGGCAGCGATGTTAACTACGACATCACCTCCGGCGCTGTTGACGTAGCCCCCACCGACACCCTGATGAGCGACGAGTGCAAGGCTGCCGTTGCCGCCGCCAAGGAAAAGATCCTCTCCGGCGAAATCAAGGTTCCCGCCACTACCGAGGCCTTTGATGCCGCCTACGGTTCCGATTACTACACCCTGGATGACTAATAGCTGAATAAGCGCATCCCTGCCCGAAGCATATCGGGCAGGGATTTGTTATAACAAATCCATTATCACATCACGCAAACACATATTTTTTATTTTAAGGAGGTGAGCCGGCTTGGAGGAAAACGGGCGCATAGATATGAGCCGTCCCACGGTTGAAATGAAGAACATAGTTAAAATGTTCGGCTCCTTCAAAGCAAACGACGGGATTAACCTGACCGTTCACAAGGGCGAGATACACGCCATTCTCGGCGAAAACGGCGCGGGCAAATCCACGCTTATGAACATATTATACGGGCTGTATCATCCCACATCCGGCCAAATATTCATAAACGGCAAAGAGGTTTCCATATCCGGCCCCAATAAGGCGATAGAGCTGGGCATAGGCATGGTGCATCAGCACTTTATGCTCGTGCAGCCGTTCACCGTGGCCGAAAACATAATACTCGGCATGGAACCCATGCTCCCCGGCGGGCGGGTGAACATGAAGGCAGCGCGCGCGAAGGTGAATGAAATATCCGCCCGCTACGGCCTGCAGGTGAATGCCGATGCCAAGATTGAGGACATATCCGTAGGCATGCAGCAACGGGCAGAAATACTGAAGGTGCTGTACCGCGGCGCAGATATATTGATACTGGACGAGCCCACGGCCTCCCTTACCCCGCAGGAGATAGAAGAACTTATCGAAATAATGCATAACCTTGCGCGCGAAGGGAAAACCGTTATACTCATAACCCACAAGCTGAAGGAAATAAAAGCCGCTGCGGATTACTGCACGATCATCCGCCAGGGCAAATATATAAACACCGTAAGCGTTGCGGACACTACGGAGCAGCAGCTTGCCGCCATGATGGTCGGCCGCAGCGTTGAGTTCAAGGTGGACAAGGCCGCCATAGAACCGGGCGAAGTGGCGCTGGAGGTGCACGATCTGCACGCCAAGGATTACAGGAACGTTGAAGTCCTCCGCGGGCTTGACTTAACCGTAAGAAAAGGCGAAATAGTAGGCATAGCGGGCATAGACGGCAACGGCCAAACCGAATTGGTGGAAATTCTTACCGGCCTAAAGAAAGCAACTCACGGCGCAATCACCATGAACGGCCACGATGCTTACAACAAAACGCCGCGCCAGCTTTTCGACATGGGCATTTCAAGCATCCCTGCGGACAGGCATAAGCACGGGCTGGTGCTGGATTTCTCGGTTGAGGATAATCTTATTCTGCAAAACGCGGACGAAAAGCCGTATTCCAATCACGGCGCGCTCAATTTCAAGGCCATTGACGAGCACGCCAGGGAGCTTATTGAAAAATACGATATTCGCCCCCGCGGCTGCGAGCATGAACCAGCGGGCGACCTTTCCGGCGGCAACCAGCAAAAGGTGATAATTGCAAGGGAGGTTACAAACGACAAGGATTTGCTTATCGCCGTTAACCCCACGCGCGGGCTTGACGTTGGTGCGATTGAGTATGTGCATAAGTACATTGTGGATCAGCGCAACAAGCACAAGGCCGTGCTGCTGGTAAGCTTTGAACTGGACGAGGTAATGAGCCTTTCGGACAGGATAGACGTTATATTCGAAGGCAAAATAGTCGGCAGCGTGCGCGGAAGCGAAGCGGACGAGAAAAAGCTGGGCCTTATGATGGCGGGAGGATCGGCGCATGAAGAATAGCATAAACACAAAGCGCTTTGTTGAAAAGCTGCAGGAAAGCGCGTTCACCTATACGCTGATTTCCATAATAATCGGCTTTATAGTGGGCGCCATCGCCCTGCTTATCGCCGGCTATAACCCCATCGAGTCATATGGCAAGCTGTTCGGCGTTATATTCCGCTCCACAAAGAATATTTCGTATAGCTTCATTGAATATTCCGTGCCGTATATACTCACCGGCCTTTCCGTCGCCTTCGCATTCAAAACAGGCGTGTTCAATATAGGTGCGGAAGGTCAATACGTTATGGGCAGCGTTGCTGCAATGCTGGTTGGCGCGTTTGTTAAGGCCCCCGCGTTCATACATATTCCGCTCTGCATAATCGCCGCGCTTGCTGCGGGCGCGCTCTGGGGCGGACTGGTAGGCTTTTTGAAAATCCGTTTCGGCGCGCACGAGGTGCTGTGCATGATAATGTTCAACTGGATAGCCTACTATTTTTCCAACTTTATAGTAAATCTTGACTGGGTAAACGTCGGCGACGGCAAAACCTGGTCCGTACCCATTGCGGATACGGCAAAGATAACCATATCCGATTGGCTGCCCGGCCTTTCGCCCAAAGCGCACTTCGGCGTGTTTATAGCGCTTATATGCGTTGTGGTGATCTATTATATAATCAACCGCACAACGCTTGGCTTCAAGCTTAAGGCAGTCGGCTTCAACCGCTCCGCCGCGGAATATGCGGGCATAAACGCCAACGGTTCCGTACTTACGGCGCTGAGCATATCCGGCATGCTCGCTTCCCTTGCAGGCGCGCTGCAGGTTATGGGCGTAACGTATAAGGTCAGCCAGTTTGCGGGGCAGGAAGGCTACGGCTTCCAGGGCATAACCGTTGCGCTTATAGGCGGCACCAATCCTTTCGGCGTGCTGCTGGGCGCGGAGTTCTTCGGCGCAATGAAGTTCGGCGGCACGCGCTTCGATGCCCCAAGCGAGATAGTTGACATAATAATGGGCTGCATAGTGCTGTGCATCGCCATATCAAGCCTGCTCAGGATGATGATAAGCAGCAACAAAAAGAATAAGGGAGGCGTATAACATGGACCAGTTGCTTAAAACGCTCGGCATTGTGCTTAATGCCACGCTTATGTATACTCCCCCGCTGCTGTTTGCGGCGCTCGGCTCCTGCTGCTCCGAAAAATCCGGCGTTATAAACATCGGTATAGAGGGCATGATGACAATAGGCGCCTTCACCGGCGCTGCCGTGGGCTATTTTTCCGGTGATCCTTGGCTGGCGTTCCTTTGCGCGGGCCTTGCGGGCATGGTTTTTGCGCTGATACACGGCTTTGCCTGCATAACCTGCAAGGCGGACCAAACCATATCCGGCACGGCAATAAACTTCCTTGCCAGCGGCATTGCCGTTTACGTTTGCCGCCTGCTCTTTGCAGGCAATACGGAAACGCACCCAGTGCCCAATAAGCTCCCCCGCATATTCAACGGCCTTTTTGAATGGTGCAACGCCAACCTTGGCGGCAAATGGGGCGAAGCGTTTGCAAAGAACGGCTTTCTCGACAACGTGTTCAACACATACGCTTCTGCGTATATAGCGTTCATATTGGTGCTTGTGATATGGTTCGTATTCTATAAAACGCGCTTCGGGCTCAGGCTCCGCGCCGTGGGCGAGCATCCCCAGGCGGCGGATACGCTGGGCGTAAACGTTTCCCTCGTGCGCTATATCTGCGTTGCGCTTTCCGGCTTCCTTGCGGGCCTTGGCGGGGCGAGCATAACGCTTGCAACGGTTTCCGTGTATCGCCCGTCCATAGTTATAGGCCAGGGCTTCATAGCCATTGCCGCAGTAATATTCGGCAAGTTCAAGCCGCAGGGCGCTATGCTTGGCTGCATACTGTTCGGCTTCTGCAACGGGCTGAAGGTAGTCGTCGGCTCAAACGGCTCCATACCGGTGAACATAATATCCATGATACCGTATGTTGTCACGATAATCGCGCTTATACTCTTCGTTGGCAAGGCGCATGTTCCCGCCGCGAACGGCAAACCGTATATTAAATCAAAATAATCAAAAAACTACACGGCGGGCGCGGCAGCCCGCCTTTGTAAATTCAGTCAAAACATGTAGGTGTTCGGATAATGATTCGGGAGGCAATTTTGAAGCGGGATAAAAAGAGCCGTGCGCTTTTCATACTTTGCATGGCACTGTATGCTGCGGCATTCGCAGGTGCTATACGCTCGTTAATTGTTTTTCACTGGATGGGCGCATTTGTTATGTTTATCCGGCTTGTTAAAACCGTGCTGATGGTTCCCCTGCCTATGCTTTTAGCCACCATCATAATGCTTCGTATATGCAACAGCGCGCCTTGGCGCAGAGCAGCCGCCAACATATGCTGGTGGTATCTGTTTTCGGTTTACTTCATAATTCTTTGCTTCGTACTGCTCGGCGGCTTTAGACGCGAATATGACTACACTTATCTTGCGCCTAATTATATCCCGTTCGCTACGCTGCACTCTCAGTTTGCAAACCTGTTCACGGACAGCTATTTCTTTGCCAGCATATTGGGCAACGCGCTGCTGTTTTCGCCGCTTGCGCTGTTGCTGCCGTGGAAGATACACGCGAAACATAACCTTGCCGTATCGGCCGCAATACTTATAGGCATGGTAATACTGTTTGAAACCGTGCAGCAGCTTTCCCATGTCGGCGTTTTCGATATTGATGATATTCTGCTCAATTCTCTCGGCATAGCGGCGGGAACCGTGCTGCATATACCAATAGACAGGCTGATAAAGGCGCATTTTGCCATTCGGTAAAACCGGCAATATCAAAAGGGCGAGCCTTTTCGGTTCGCCCTTCTTTTATTCTGCAAAGATTTAGCTGCGCTTGCGGCTGCGCGCTGCAACGAACGCGGCGGCGGCCATCACGCAAAGCGCTATGCCCGTATATGCCGTGCCGGAATCGCCGGTCTGCGGGGGCAGGGGCTTGGTGGGAGGAATCACGGGAACGTAGTCATGGTAATCATAATAGTAGCTGTTGGTTACGGCAACGCTCGCTGTGCCGTTTTCGCCCGTGCTGACATATATTCCGTTTGTCCTGGGCAGATCGTACCCTGCCACGTCCCTGCCGGTGCTTACGGCGGAATAATTCGCGCCGGTGAACACATAGCCGCTCAGGTTCGGGTTCTGCTCCGTCACTTCGTATACGTTATAGCCAACCTCTATCGTTGCGGAATAGGTATTGTCGCTGTTGCGGTTAAGCACAACGGCCATTGCGCTGCCCAGCGTCATGCCGTCCTCGTTCATGGGGCGCACATACACGGTGAAGCTGCGGGGCAGGTCGTAAGCGTAAACGCCGCGGAAGTTCTTGGTTATGGTCAGCTTGCCGTTCTGGGGCTTCTGCTCCTCGGCATACTTGTTGGTTATTTCAACATGGCCCTCCGTCATGTTCTCAAGCTCTATCTCCTGCGTAGGCTTGCCGTTTATGGTTATGGTGGTGGCTTCGCAGTTGTAGCCGTTTATTTCGGTGCAGCCCTTCTCCTCTATGGTGTATTTGCCGGGGGCCACTTCAATATCAAGCCTGAACTGATTACCCTTGTTCAGCTTGTGCTCTGTGCCGTTCACGGCAACGGTAACCTCGTAGCCTTCGGGTATATCCACGCCCTCAACGGTTTTCTTGATGGTCAATTCCGCCTTAGGCTCTTGCTTTTTGGAGTAGGTATTGGTCACGGTAACGGTTTTCTTGCCGCCCTCGGCAAGCGTTATGCCGTTATTCGCGTCAAGTTTGCTGTATTCGGTCTTTACGAAGTCGTAACCATCTATGTTGGATTTAGCAGTCTCGCGCACGGTGTAAGTGCCCGCGTCAAGCTGTATAGTCTTGCTGAGTTCGTTCTTAGTCAGGGTTATGGTCTGATTGCCTACGGTTACGGTAACTTTGTAATCATCGGGCAGTTCAACGCCGTTCTCAAGCCCTTCAACAGCCTTCGTCACGGTCAGCTTGGCCTTTTCGGGAACGCGCTCGTATTTGTTGACAATGGTGATAGCGGCCTTGCTGTTGTCCGATACATACATTTTGAATATTTTGTTTATGCCGTTTCCATCGTAGGGACGGTGTTCCTGCGTATCCATGCCGGTAAGCTGATAGCCGTTTATATCGGTGAAGGTAGTTTCCTTTATGTAATAACGGTCTTCTTCAAGCTCAAGCGTATGGGAGAAGCTGTTCGCCTTGTTCAGCTTTATGTTTTCATTCACCGACTTATCCGAGTTATACACGTTCACGGTAACTTCGTAATTATCGGGAACGTCAACGCCTTCAACGGTTTTCTTTATGGTAAGCTTACCGGGCTTTATTACCGTGCCATGCTTGACATATTTATTTGTGATAATAATAGTCCTGCCGTCGTCGTCCTCATCAAATGTTATCTTGAAGCCATTGGCTATATTCCGCTCCCAAATCGTCGCCTTTACGAAATCGTAATTTGGAATATCGGACTTATAGGTTTCGCTTATAGTATATTCCTTGCCAACCTCAACCTCGAACTCTACCTCCATAAGGTTCGCTATGCTCATGGTCTTTTCTTCGTCGCCGACCTTCACCTTTATAGTGTAATTCTCCGGAAGCTCTCTTATGCCGTCGCCATCTATGGCCTTACATATTTTAATCTTTATCTTCCCCGGTTCGGGAGTGGGGGTAGGCGTGGTGTCGATTTTCCACTGGGCTACAAGCTTTGCGTGGGTATATACGTTCAGGCTCTGTCCTTCGCCTATATTGCTGCTCGTACCTACCTGCTCGGAGAAGGTCAGTTCATTGCCGCTCTTTGTGCATTTTGCATAATAGGTCACTTCCCAGCCGAGGAACTTCACGTTCTTCGGCGTGACAGCAGCCATTGCCGTAAGGCTTATGCTGTTGGTGGTATGCTTCCAGTTCTGTATTTCCGATACCGCGGAATAGTTGTATGCAAACTTGGTATTCGGGACAAAGTTGCCGATGCCCTCGCCGTTGCCGTATGCATTGCCGCTGCCCACGGTTGTCCACATCGTGCTGTTGTTGAACAAATCTGCAAGCTTGCTGTCGCCCGGGAACATGTTGAGTATTTCGCCGTAGTCATATTCAACATAAACGGGCTGCGGTATGGGCGCAACCTGAATAAGTATATAGTAACCGTGGTTGCTGCCATTGCTGCTGTGGCAGAAATTCTTGCTGTTAAGCGGAATGGACAGCTTGAAAGCGCCGTCATTCTGCTTTACGGATCGAGCAAGGCTGAAGGGAACGTCATAGGCATTGCCCGCGCTCCATGTTTTGCAGCTGTACGGACTCGCCGCGCCAGGGTCGATGCAAGCCACAACTATTCTGGATACATAGTGGCCTTCCGCCATAAACACGAGTTTTTTGCCGGGATCGCCGTTATGGCAAGCTCCACGCTCTGCTCCGTTTGGCTGCTTGCGGAAGTATAATAGCTGCTCAGCGCCATGCCGTTGGCTGTGCCTGTTGTGTTGGAATCCTGATGCGTAACGGCGGCGCCGTTCAGCGTCACCGCGGTCACGCCCGTGCCGTTATTGCCGGTTTTTGTAGTCCCGCTACCCGTAAACGTATCCCAAACGACCTTTTTGTTGCCATTCCATATTCTTTGATCGAGGTAGCCGCCCTGCTGCCCTCCGCCGGGTCCGCCGCCGCCACCGGGTCCGCCCTTATCCGCGAGTGCGATGCCCGGAATAAGCGCAAGCGCCATGAACAGCGCCAGTGCAAACGCCAAATACTTTTTCATTTTTACCTCCTGTTTTTCTATGTTTTTTCACCACTCACACGCATCCGTGTTTTTCTGTACCGGCATACACGGATACTCGTGTGTACATTATAGCATGCCGTCTCTTGTCCTCTCAACCTAATCTTTTATTATTCAATCATTATATATTTTTAGTTTGATTAATTAAGCAAGCGCATGGCATAGCACCATGCGCCCGTGTATCTCGCTTTTTTCAGCCTTCCATCTGCTTCCCCAGGAAATTCGCCGCCGTTTCCGTGGCCTTTTGCTCCGCACGGCCTATGGATGCGTTCTCGTCGCGGCTGAGCAGCATCACCGCGCCTATCGGATCCCCCGCGCAAATTATCGTGGCTATCGCCGCCGCGGCAAACGGCTGCGCTTCATCCGCGGTAATGTGCGGTGCCGTACCGCCGTCCGCCCCAACGCACAGCCTGCCGCGCCTGTCCATCAGCTCCTCAAGGTCGCTGTGTATGGGCTTATCTATCAGTTCCTTGCGGCATGGCCCGCTCGCAGCTATCACCGTGTCCTTGTCGCACACGGCCGCCGTCATCCCAAGCGCTAGCTGCAGCGATTCCGCGTATTCCTTCGCAAAATCCCCCAGCTCCCCTATCGGCGAATACTTTTTCAGTATCACTTCGCCCTCGCGGTCGGTAAATATCTCCAGCGGGTCGCCGTCACTGATAACATTGACACGGAAAACCTTGTCCTCGTGGTTTTTGGAGGACTGGATCAGCGTGTTTTCGATATTTTCCGTGCCTTCACTAAAATTTGCGGCATCCTCCGTTTCTGTGGGGAGCTTCCCGCAGCGCAGCAGCGTGTCGATGTCGGATTGGAGCTTGATCTCCAAGTGATCTTCAAAGACGAGAATCTTGTCAATCAGCAGCTCCAGGTCGTTCCGCTCCAGCTTGTCCTTTTCCAGAATGTCGTGGAACACGTCGATGGCGGTCTTGGCCACGCGGTTCACCTGAATGATGGTGTTGCGCTTGTCGCTCAGCAGGTCGATCTGGTGGTTGATGCCGTCGATCTTTTTTTGCAGGTCTGCTTCCATCTCGTCATACAGCGCCTCGATGGAAGCTTCCTGCTCCGGCTTTTTCATAATCTCCCGGATGCGCTGACGCTTCGTCACCTTCAGCTCCTCGGTGAGATCGGCCAGCACCGCTGCCAGATTGCCCGCGGACTGCTCCGTTTCCGCCACCTGATCGTTCTCGCGCTTCAGCTCCTCGTTGAGCCGTTCCAGCATGGCGGCAGAGCCTTCCGCGAGCTTGCGCACGTAGCTTTTCAGCAGCTCGTCCAGCCGGTCAACACGGATATGGTGGCTGGTGCAGCCCTTGAGACCGCGACGGTGATACGTCCCGCAGGTGTATGCGGGCGCTAAATCGCTCCGGCTCATGGCAAACATCGGACTGCCGCAGTCGCCGCACTGCAAAAAGCCGGAATACACGTTGTCATTGATCTTGACGCCGCGATAGTTATTACGGCTGCGCTTTTCCCGCAAAGCGATGGTGATGGCGAAGGTGCGGTAGTCGATGATGGCCTGATGGTGGTTTTCAATGACGATATGCTCATCGTCGTTGCGCTTGATGTCCTTGCCGTTGATCTTGGCGCGGGTGTACTTGCCCTGCCGGAGCGTGCCGATATAAAAATCGTTGTCGAGAATGCCCTGCACCGTGGCGATGGCCCATGCGTTCTTGGCCGCCCGCTTGGTCTTTTTGCCCGCCGCCTCCTTGCGCATCCGCTCGGACATGCGCGGCGTGGGAACGCCTTGATCGGTGAGATAGTTGGCGATTTTCTTGTAGCCCCAACCGGCGTTGCTGTAAAGGTCAAAAATTCTGCGGACGGTCTCGGCTTCCGTGGGGATGATCTCAAACTGCTTGTCCTCGGTCACGAGATAGCCGTAGGGCGCGGCGCAGATCCACTCGCCGTCGTTCTGCCGCCGCTTCACAACGCTGCGCACCTTGCGGGAGGTGTCCGTGACGGGCATCTCGTTCACGAGAAACTGGAACTGGATTTTCAGCCAATCGTCGTCATTGGGGAAGTCCATGCCGTCCCCGATGGAGACGATCCGGACGCCCGCGTCGCGCAGGTCTTCCAGCTCTACCAGTCCGCGCGAGTTGCGGCGGGAGAAACGGGAAAAATCCTTGATGATGAGAATATCGTACTTGTGGGACATGAGTCCCCGACGCATCTCCTGATAGCCCTCGCGCTGCTCAAACGTGTAGCCGGAGCGGTCGCGGTCTTCAAAAAACGTCAGCGTGCTGCCGGGGAAGTGGGTTTTTACATAGTCCTCGATGATGGCCTTCTGGTTCTCAATCGAGATGTTCTTTTGATCCTGCTCATCATCCACAGAAATACGGGCATAGCCCGCGATGTCAAATGTTTCAATCATGGTCATTCACCCTTGAGATACTTTTCCGTTTGGCGGTCAAACTCGGAAATATACGCCTCGTCCTGCTTTTTGCGAAACTCCTCGTAGATCGCGCCGACCTTTTTCGCTGCCGCTTCCCGCGAGATGTGACCCTTGCCGTCCAGCACGTTTCGGCGGTTGTTGGTCAGAAATCGGTCGGTTTCGTTCAGCCAGTCCTGCATACTCATGAGCTGCTCGTCCTCTGCCATCAGCTCGGCGTAGTCGATGAACATGGTCACCAGCCGGTTCAGGCGGGACAGCTCCTTTTCGTTCAGGTAGTTTTTCGCCACCAGCGTGTCGCTTTTGAGAATCTTTCCATCCGGCGCGCCCTTCCATGTGGTAAGCCCCATCGTGGGACTGTCCAGTGTCGCCCGCTCGGAAATCAGCTCCGCGGCAGTCTTGCCGGTGACGGCGTAATGCAGCTTATTCTGCACGAAGGCATAGAAGGCCTTTGTCGTCTCACTATTTTTGTCGTAATCATAGCTGCATTGCTCGAAGACATCGGCTATTTTTTGATAGGCGCGGCGCTCGCTGGCGCGAATTTCCCGGATGCGCTCCAGCAGCTCGTCGAAGTAATCCTTGCCGAAGGGGCGGCCATTCTTCATCAGCTCGTCGTTGAGGACGAAGCCCTTCTGGATGTACTCTTTGAGCGTCTTCGTCGCCCACTGACGGAAGCGTGTGGCCTTCTTGGAGTTCACGCGGTAACCCACGGCGATGATAGCGTCGAGGTTATAAAAATTGGTGGGCTTCGTAGAAAATTCGGAAATTCCGAATTTTCTCATGCAGGATCCTTTGTCCAGTTCTTCCTCATCGAAGATGTGTGACAAATGCTCGCTGACATTGGACTTACTGGAGTCGAACAATTCTGCCATGCCAACCTGCGTCAGCCAGAATGTCTCATCCATAAATACAACGTTTACAAATTCTTTTCCGTTTTCATCGCTGTACAGGAGAATTTCACTGTGCTCCATCATTTCATGTTCCATTTGCGTTTCCCTCCGTTTCTCTGGCGGCAAGCATGAACCACACATATCTTTTGATAAACGCGTTGTTTTAGATAATATTGTACATGATGTTTTCAAGCTTTGCAAGGGCAAAAAAGAAAAGGGCGGAAGAGATTTCTCTCTTCCGCCCGAGGTTCATCGCTCCATGCTCACGGCCCTCTGTTTTTTCACCTGCTGCACGGTCTTCTCGGCGCTGCGGCGGCGGTTGAAGAGCAGCAGATCCCGCGTGTTCTCATAAAGATCGCCCTTGCCGGACTCGAACACGGCGACCATGTATTTCTTCGTCTTATACTTGGCGTAAATCTCCTTCAGCTCCTCCCGCAAGACGGGGTCAATTTTTTCTGCATTCGTCAGCCAGATTTCAACAAGCTTCTGATCGTCCCTGACGTTCATCTCCAAATAAAACCAGCCTCCTTTCACAACTTTAGTTTCCTCATCTTTCCTGCTGCTTATGCGCGGCCGCCTGCTTTGCCGCCTGCAAAATCTCCGGCGGGATGCCGTCCACCATGCGGTGCAGCTCGTCCAGCTCTCGGAGCTTTTCGTTGACCTCCAGCTTTTTGTGGACGCTCTCCTTGGAGGCAGCGCCCAGTTGCTTATTTAGCGCCGCGTTCTCGGCAGTCAGCGCCTTATACGCGGCGTCGTACTTCTCGAGCTTCGTCCGCAGGGCTTCTGCGCCGGGGGTGTACTTGCCCAGCAGCGCTTCCAGCTCGTCCAGCTTGGCTTTTTTGTTGAACGGATTGGTGTCGTTCAGAATGGCCATGATCTGCTCCTTCATCCGGTTCAGGTGGACGGCCTCCTTGAACAGCCGCGGCGGGATATGGTCGCGCCCGGTTTCGCTGGCGCTTTCGCCGCGCTCCAGATCGGGGGATTTT
>ENA-ORNY01001227-ORNY01001227.1-human-gut-metagenome-genome-assembly--contig:-NODE-1227-length-15186-cov-3.316106_pt1 | contig 15186 bp, 10 predicted proteins | sample MGYA00242122_ERZ509036 | MGnify/ENA primary metagenome ERZ509036 (study PRJEB26280, sample SAMEA2338696) | human gut metagenome | biome: human gut; feature: human-associated habitat; material: faeces... | reverse complement strand
GATGATTACCACCATCGTGGACGCCTGCTCGCTGATGATCTATTTCCTCATCGCCACCTCGATGCTGGGGCTGTGAGAAAATATTCCCCGCAGACAGAAGATAAGGCCTCCCGTTGCCGCGCTTGCAGCGCCGCAGCAGGAGGCCTTTTTTGCGTATGAAAAATGGCGTAAAATCGCCCGCGTCTGCAGGACTTTGACGCTTTGCAGACGCGGGCGGAGGTGAATGAACCCGTTTACACCCCGAAGCAGGTGAACATGACGGCCAGATAGGCGATGTACAGCCCGCCGATGAGGAAACCCGTCCAGCGCTTGAACCGGCCGCTGATCAGCGCGGGCACAAGCGCCGCAGCCGTGATGATCAGGCAGGCCGGAATATCCAGCAGCATGCCCTGACGCTCAACCAGCATCGCGCGCCCCTGAATCAGCGAGCACAGGGGCATAATCAGCGTCAAATCCATGATGTTGGCGCCGATGATGTTGCCCACGGAGAGCGAGGATTCCTTTTTGCGGATGGCGGTGAGGGTCGTCACCAGCTCCGGCAGGGAGGTGCCGATGGCGATCATCGTCGCGGCGATGATGGAATCCGGCACGCCGATCATCTTCGCCAGCGCGGAGCCGTTGTCGATCAGGAGCTGCGCGCCGAGCACGATGGTCGCCGCGCCGAGCACAAAGCCGAGCAGGTTGCACGCCAGCGCCTTGCCGGTCATCTGCGGACGGTTTTCCGCGTTCTCCGTGCCGTGCTCGCGCTTGCCTGCCATCAGGTTTTCCGCGAGGAACGCGGCGAAGAAGAGCAGGATGACGAAGCTCTGCGCGACGGAGAGCTGGCCGTTGCGCGTGAACGCGAACAGCACGGCGATCGTCGCCAGCAGCAGCGAGGCCTTGAAGCCGAACTGCTTGCGCGTCATCAGGCAGGGCATGCAGACCAGCGACAGGCACATAATCAGGCCGGTGTTCGCCGTCACAGAGCCGACCGCGTTGCCCACGGCGATATCCGCGTTGCCCTCGAGCGCCGCAAAGACGGAGACGAGCATCTCCGGCAGCGTGGTGGCGAAGCTGACGACCGTTGCGCCGACGATGAATTTCGGGATGCCGAAGGCCTCCGCGATCCACGTTGCGGCATCCACGAACCAGTCGCCGCCCTTGATGATAAAGACCAGCCCGGCCGCGAAGAGCAGCAGGACGGTGAAGAGGTTGGAGCCCGTAAAATTGATGGCCATGACGATTCTCCCTTTCCCAAAACGAGCGTTACAGGCATTTGATCGTACAAAAAAAGACTTTCCGCACCATCAGCCTATGTGATGTGCTAAAAGTCTCATTACCTATTTTTGATAGGCGCATGGCCACCGGCGGACGAGCCGGGGCTTGTTGACCATGCCTTTTCAACTACTCCCTTTTAACGGGGATCAGCATAGCACAGGCAGGGCGCGTTTGTCAATCCGTTTGCGCTTTTTTGCGGGGAATAACGGTTAGCGCGTTATAACAAAAACGGGCAGAGTCTTTCCGCAAATCGTCAAAAAGGAGCGGGATTTGCGCTTGACAGACGGAATCAATCTGTCTATAATTGAAATGTTCAATTTTGAAATATCGTTTTGAAGGGAAGGGGACGACGGAAGCATGATGACCGCGTCGCAGTTTTATGTGATGGCGCGCCGTCTGGAGGACGCTTACGCCGCGCAGATGCGCTCGCTCTGCAAGGAAACCGGCGTCGCGCAGACCGCGATGGATATCCTGCTGTTTCTGCACAACAACCCCGGCTACGATACCGCGCGGGATATCTGCACCTATCGCCAGCTCAAGCCCGCGCTGGTTTCGCTCTACATCGAGAATCTGGTGCAGCTCGGCTTTCTGGCGCGCGAGGGCGTGCCGGAGGATCGGCGCAAATGCCGGCTGGTGCTGACGGAGGCGGCCGCGCCCGTGGTGGAAAAGGGGTTGGCGCGTCAGGCGGCGTTCACCGCGCGCATGCTGGAGGGGCTGTCGCCCGAGGAGCTGGCGGCGGGGCAGCACTGCCTGAGCGTCATCACGGAAAACATTCGAAACATCAACGAGAAAGGATCTGTTTGATATGCAAACCAGAGATCAGGCGTTTTTGGGCACGGAGCCGGTCGGCAGGCTGCTGATGCGGCTGGCCATTCCGACGGTCATCGCCCAGTTGGTCAACATGCTCTACAACATCGTGGATCGCATCTACATCGGCCACATCGCGGGCATCGGCAGCCTCGCGCTGACCGGCGTGGGCGTGTGCATGCCGATCATTATGATCGTGACGGCGTTTGCGGCGCTGGTCGCCTCCGGCAGCGCGCCGCGGGCTTCCATCGCGATGGGGCGCGGCGACCGCGACACGGCCGAAAAGCTGCTGGGCGGCAGCTTCTCGCTGCAAATCGCGATTTCGCTGACGCTGACGGCGGTGCTGCTGCTGTTCGGCCACGAATTTCTGCTGGCCTTCGGCGCGAGCGAAAACACGATTGAATACGCGGACAATTATCTGAATATCTACGCCTTCGGCACGCTGTTCGTGGAGCTGACGCTCGGCATGAATGCGTTCATCACCGCGCAGGGCTTCGCGACGACGGGCATGATGACCGTGCTCATTGGCGCGGTGTGCAACATCGTGCTCGACCCGATTTTCATTTTCGGCCTGAACATGGGCGTTCGCGGCGCGGCGCTGGCGACGGTACTTTCTCAGGCGGTGTCGGCCGTTTGGGTGATGGCCTTCCTCACGGGAAAGAAGACGCGCTGGCAGCTCAGACGCAAAAACCTCCGTGTGAGCGGTCAGGTCGTGCTGCCGTGCATTGCGCTGGGGCTTTCCCCTTTTGTGATGCAGTCGACCGAGAGCCTCATTGCCATCTGCTTCAATGCCTCCCTCCTGCGCTACGGCGGAGATGTGGCCGTGGGTGCGATGACGGTGCTGACAAGCGTGATGCAGTTTTCCAATATGCCGCTCCACGGGCTGACGCAGGGCGCACAGCCCATCGTGAGTTACAATTTCGGCGCGCGGAATGCCCAGCGCGTGCGCGAGGCGTTTTCCTGCCTGCTGCGCGCCTGCCTGAGTTATTCGATGGCGATCTGGCTTCTTGTTGAGCTTTTTCCGAGCGTATTCGTCCGGATCTTCAACAGCACACCCTCTCTCGTCGCGTATGCTTCGCGCTCTGTGCGCATCTATATGGCGTGCAGCGGTATTTTTGGGATCCAGACGGCCTGCCAGCAGACCTTTGTGGCGCTGGGCAATGCCAAGACTTCGCTTTTGCTTGCGGTCTGGAGAAAAATCATTCTGCTCGTCCCGCTCATCTACATTCTGCCGTGCTTTTTTGCGGACAAGGCGTTTGCGGTATTTCTGGCAGAACCTGTTGCCGATTTCGGTGCGGTGGTGATGACGAGCGTGATGTTCTATCGTCAGTTCCGCCGCTCGATGCGCGCGTTGGAAGAGACGACCGGAGAAACATAAATAAAAGGAGGGTACTGCCCTCCTTTTATTTTTTACGCCTGCCCGCCGCTTTCCGTCGGCTCTTTCTCGCGAAACAGCATCGTGATGCACCAGATGCCGGCGAGTCCCACCAGCGTGTAGATCACGCGGCTGAGCATACCGGTCTGCCCGCCGAATAAAAAGGCGACGCAGTCAAAGCCGAAAAGGCCGACGCTGCCCCAATTGAGCGCGCCGATGACGGCAAGCGTCAGTGCGATCTTGTCGATGACCATAGAGTTCCCTCCTCAAAAAGATGGTTTGGTCTTTGGTAGTCTTTCCATTGGCTGCTGAAATATGCGCGCGGATGTTTTCTCCGTTGCCCGAAGAGGAGAAGTGTGATAAACTTTTTAAAAATGTTGTCGAAACAAAAGGGGGAAGGTCGCTTGCTGCACATACTGATGGGACGCGCGCGCACGGGTAAATCCGGGCGCGTGCTGCAAAGGATCGCCGCGCTGGGGGATTCCTCGCAGCAGATTCTGCTCGTGCCGGAGCATGCCTCGCATGTAGCGGAAATGGATCTTTGCAGGGTTTGCGGCGATACCGCTTCGCGCCATGCCGAGGCATTGACATTCAAACTGCTTGCTTCGCGTGTGCTGAGCATCTGCGGCGGCAGCGCGGACGTGACGCTCGACAATGGAGGCAAGCTCCTGACGCTTCAGCGTACCCTCACAGAGCTTGCACCGTCGCTCAGGGTCTATAAGCGGCCATCGCAGCGCGCGGCATTCCTGGAGAGCTTGCTCGCCGTGATGGAGGAATTACAGGCTTACGCTGTTTCGCCCGAGCAGCTTGCGCAGAGCGTGGAGCAGATCGAAGGGGAGAGCGGCGACAAGCTGCGCGACCTTGCACTGATCTACGGCATTTATCTCGGCAAGCTGCACGCGCCGGGTCGTGATGCGCGTGACCTTCTCGAAAAGCTGGAGGAAAATCTGGAGGCGTCGGGATATGTCGACGGGAAGGATGTTTTCCTCGACGGATTTTCCTATTTTACGGGGCGGGAGCTGAACATTCTGCGCCTTCTGCTGCGGCGCGCAAACAGCGTGACGGTCACGCTCCTTGGCGACACGCAGGACCGCGAGCTCTTTTCCGAGAGCCTGCGTGTGCGGGAGCGGCTGTATGCGCTCGCGCGCGATGTGGGTGTTTCCTGCGAGGAAGAGATCCTGCCGCCTGCCGAGGTGCATGGCGCGCTCGATCACATCGAACGCTGCTTTTTCGGTGCGGCGGACGAATATGACCAAGCGACCGATGCGGTCACGCTCTACGAGGCGGGCAGCGCGTACAGCGAGTGCGAATGGGTCGCGTCGCAGATCTTGCAGCTTGTGCGCGAGCGAGGCTACCGCTACCGCGAGATCACCGTTACGGCGCGCAGCCTTGATTCCTACGCGGGGGCAGTCGAAAGTGTGTTTGCCCGCTATGGTATTCCGCTCTATTATGCCCACCGCAGCGACATTCTGAAAAGCCCCGTGCTGACGCTGCTGCTCGGCGCGCTCGACGCTGCAAGCGGCGGCTTTGAGTATGAGGATGTGTTCCGCTGTCTCAAGACCGGCCTTGCCGGACTTAGCATGGAAGAGTGCGATCTTCTTGAAAACTATGCGCTCAAGTGGGAGTTGCGCGGCGCGATGTGGACGCGGGAAGCGCCGTGGACGGCGCATCCGGACGGCTACGGTGCGGACTGGACGGACGAGGCGAGAGCCCGGCTCGAAGCGGTCAATGCGCTGCGCGCACGCGTGCAGGGAGCATTTTTGCGCTTGAAGCAGGGCGTGGGCGGCAGCGGCGCGGCGGAGAAAAAAGTGCGCGCGCTGTACGACTACCTGGAAGAGGTGAACCTGCCGGAGACCTTGCAGGCGCAGACCGAGCGGCTTTTTGCCGCGGGCGATGCCCAGCGGGCAGAGGAAACGGCACAGCTGTGGGGCATTCTTTGCGGCGTGCTCGACCAGTTTGTGGAAATTTTGGGAGACACGACCCTCGACGCCGAGGAATTTGCAAGCCTGATGCGTTTGATTCTCACACAGTACAGTGTGGGGACGATCCCTGTGACGCTCGACGCGGTGAACCTGTGCGAAATGACGCGAAACGACCGCCACACGGTGCGAGCGCTTTTCCTGCTCGGCGCGAACGACGGGGTGCTGCCCGCAGCGGAGAACCGCGGCGGCGTGCTGCGCGACGAGGATCGCGCAGCGCTTGAGCAGCACGAGATCTTCCTTGCGCCGCACGGGATGGAGCAGTTTCATCTGGAGATCCAGAATCTCTACGCCGCGCTTGCTCAGCCGACCGAGAAGCTGACGGTTTCCTATCCCATTTCAGACGGGAAGGGCGCGGAGAAGCGACCGTCCTTTGTCATTGGCCGCATTGCGCGCCTGCTGCCGTCGATCAGCGTAGAAACAGAGAGTGTTGACAAGGAATATCGCTTGTCGACAAGAACGACTGCGCTCGAGTATGCGGGTGAGCAGATCGGCGGCGCGCTGTGGCGGTATTTTGAAAAACAGGGCGACGCGAAGAGCGCGCTGGAGGCGATGAGAGCAGCTTCGCATTATACGCGCGGACGGCTGTCGCCGGGCGCGGTGCGCGCGCTCTACGGCGATGCGGTGACGTTGTCCGCCTCGCGCATGGATAAGGCGCGCTCATGTCACTTTGCCTACTTCATGCGCTATGGCCTGCGCGCCAAGGAGCGCACGGGCGCGGGCTTTGACGCGCCCCAGATCGGAACCTTCGTGCACGATGTGATGGAGAATACGCTGCGCGCGGCGAAAGAGCGCGGCGGGCTGCATGCCCTCTCCGAAGAAGCGCTGCACGAACTTGTGCGCGCGTCGATCGAGGCATACATCGACCGTGTGCTGCCGGATCTGAACGAAAAAAGCGCGCGCTTCCAATATCTTTTCCGCCGCCTGTGCGCCGCGGTCGACCGCATCATGGACGAGGTGAGCGAGGAGCTGAAAAGCTCTGATTTTGAGCCGCTGGCATTTGAGCTTGCCTTCGGCGCGGACGGTCAGCTGCCGGCCATCACGATCCGCGAGGAAAACGGCACGGCGCGCGTTGTCGGCAAGGTCGACCGTGTGGACGGCTGGCTGCACGACGGGAAACTCTACCTTCGCGTGGTGGACTACAAGACGGGCAAGAAGAGCTTCGACCTCGCCGAGCTGCGCTACGGGCTGGGGCTCCAAATGCTGCTCTACCTCTTTACGCTTAAAGAAGAGGGACAGATGCTTTTCGGCGGACACGAGATCGTTCCCGCGGGCGTTCTCTACACGCCCACGCGCGAGCCGATGCTGCGCTGCGCGCGCGATACCGCGCCGGAAAAGATCGAGAAAGCGCGCAAAAAGGAGCTGCGCCGCAGCGGCATGGTGCTCGAGGATCCGGCGGTCTTGCAGGCGATGGAGCACAGCGCGCTGACCTCGCCCTGCTATCTGCCCATCGCGGTGAAAAAAGACGGCGCGGTGACAGGGAGCCTTGCTTCTGCCGAGCAGCTGGGCAAGCTCTCGAAATACGTCGATCGTCTGCTGCATGAGATCACGCAGGAGGTCTTTGCAGGCAACATCGACGCCGATCCCTACGCGCGCACGCCGCAGCTGTCGGCCTGCACATACTGCGAATTTGCAAACGCATGCCACTTTGAAAACGGCTGCGGCAGCGACCGCATGGAGTATATCAAGGCGACAAAAAACGATGAATTCTGGCAGCATATCGACGAGGTGAACGGAAAGGAGGCGCGCAGCGATGGCTGAAAAATTGACGAACGAACAGCAAGCGGCGGTGAACAGCCGCGAGCGTAGCCTTCTTGTCTCCGCGGCGGCGGGTTCGGGCAAAACGAAGGTGCTCGTCGAGCGGCTCTTTTCTTATGTGGAGCGCGAGGGTGCGAACCTCGACGATTTTCTCATCATCACCTACACGCGCGCCGCGGCGAGCGAGCTGCGCGGTAAGATCGCCAAAGCGCTCAATGAGCGCATGGAGCGCGACCCCGGCAACTATCATCTGAGGCAGCAGATGCTGCGCGTTTACCGCGCGGACATCAAAACGGTGGACGCGTTCTGCACCTCGCTCCTGCGCGAAAACTGCCATCTGCTCGGAGAGGACGCACGCGGACACGCGCTGCGCCCGGATTTCCGCGTGTTGGATGAAAATGAGGCAGAGGTGCTGCGCGGGCGCGTGCTTGCGCGCACACTGGAGGACTTTTACGACCACTTGACGAGCGGCGGCACGCTGCTTGCCGACACGCTTGGCGCGGGGCGCGACGACAGCGCGCTGGAGCAACTGGTGCTGGAGCTGCACGCGAAATTGCAGGCGCAGCCGTATGAGGACAAATGGCTCGACGCGCAGCGCGCCTTCTGGCGCGCGGTACCGGAAAAAATCGAAGATACGCCCTACGGTAAGATTCTTTTGAACGAGGTGGGGCGCAAGGCGCGCCACTGCAAAAGCCTTTTGCAGCGCGCAGCGCAGGAGATGTGCGCAAACGACGCGCTGAACCAGAAATACGCCCCCGCGTTCCTCGACGCTTCCTACCAATTGGAGGCGTTGGAAGGAAAGATAGCGCAGGGGTGGGACGCGGCGCGCGGCGTGACCATTGCGTTCCCGCGGCTTGCCGCGGTGAAGGACAGCGACGGCGGCGAGATGAAAGCACGCATGAAGGGACTGTGGGATAACTGCAAGGAGACCGTCAAGGGATTTGCAGAGCTTTTTGCCGCCTCTTCAGACGAGGCGGTGGAGGATCTTCGTACAATGGCGCCCGCCATGCTTGCGCTCATCGACCTGACGGCGGACTTCTCCAGACGGTACAATGAGGAAAAGCGGCGGCGCAACGCAGCTGATTTTTCCGATCAGGAGCACGAGGCCATCCGCCTGCTTGTTGCAGAGAACGGTGAGCCGACGGAGCTTGCGGCGCTTGTGAGCACGCGCTACCGCGAGATCATGGTGGACGAATATCAGGATACCAACGAGGTGCAGAACCGGATCTTTGACGCGATATCTTGTAAAGGGGAAAACCTTTTCACAGTAGGCGACGTCAAACAAAGCATCTACCGCTTCCGTCTGGCCGATCCGCGCATCTTTTTGCAGCATTACAACACCTGGCCGCCGCTTGCGGCGGCGGACGAGCACGAGAGCGCAAAGCTCCTGCTCTCGCGCAACTTCCGCTCACGCAGGGAAGTGCTGGAGGCGACAAACTTTGTCTTCCGCAATGTTCTTTCCCGGGAAATGGGAGAGCTGGACTATGGGGAGGACGAGATGCTGCGCCCCGGTGCAAGCTATGCCGAATCGAGCGTGTGCGGCGCGGAATTCCATCTGCTTGATCTGCCGACGCAGACAGGCGAGCATCGCGTGCGCGCGAGCGAGGCGGAGGCGGCGTTCGTTGCGGACTATATCCGCAACATGCTGTCAAGCAAATTCCCTGTACAGGACGATAAAACGCGGGAGCTGCGGCCTGTGCGCGAGGAGGACATCGTTATCCTGATGCGTTCGCCGAGCACGCGCCTTCTGGACTATCGCCGCGCGTTGGAATCGCGCGGGATCCGCTGTGCCGCCGATGCGGGCGAGGACTTTTTTGCCTCGATGGAGATCGCGGTGCTGTTCTCGTTTTTGCAAGTGATCGACAATCCGCGCCAGGATGTGCCGCTGATCGCTGTGCTGCGCTCGCCGCTGTTCGGTTTTGTGCCCGATGAGCTTGCAGCGCTTCGCTCGCAGCAGCGCACGGGCGACTTCTATGACGCGCTGCTTTTGAGCGAGGACGGGCACAGCAAAGCGTTTCTTGCGGTGCTGCGATCGCTGCGCGACAGTGCCGCGCACCTGAGCGTGCGCGAGCTGCTGAGTGAAATTTACCGTAAGTGCAACGTGCTCGGCATCTTCGGCGCGATGCACCGCGGGGCAGAGCGAAAGGATAATCTGCTCGCCTTTCTGGAACTGAGCGAGGATTTCGCGCGCACGGGGCGGCAGGGACTTTTCGACTTTGTGTGCACGCTGCGCGAGCAGCTTGCGAGCGGGGAAGCCGCCGCCATGCAGACGACGCACGCTTCCAGCGGCGTTCGCATCATGTCTATTCACAAGTCAAAAGGATTGGAATTCCCGGTCGTGATCCTCTCCGACCTTGCGCGGCGCTTCAGCAACATGGACTTCCAAAGTTCGGTGCTGGTGCATCCGCAGCTCGGGCTGGGGCCGGTGTGCGTGGACGCGCGGCGACACATTCAGTACCCGACGATCGCGCGTCAGGCACTTGAGCGTACGCTGCGCCGCGAAGCCAAGGCCGAAGAGCTGCGCGTGCTGTATGTTGCGATGACGCGCGCAAAGGAAAAGCTCGTCATGGTGCATACGCAGGCAAACGCAGGCGGGCGTGTTGCCGATCTGATGGCGCTGAGCGACTGTCCGGTGCTGCCCGAAGCGGTGGATAGCGGAAAATGCATGGGCGACTGGATCATGCTGCCGCTATTGCAGCGCAGCGAGGCGGGGGCGCTGCGCGCATTTGCAGGGCAGAACAGCGAGGGCCGCTTCTTTGCGGAGGAAACGCCGTGGACGGTGTGTGTGCACGATGGGCTGCAATTCGCTGCGCCCGCGCAGCAAAGCGACGCTGCGGAGGAGGAACGCGCGCCGCAGCGTGAAGAGCTGCCGGCAGATTTTGCCGCCCTGTCATACCGCTACCCCTATGCAGAACAGACGGCCTTTCCCGCCAAGCTGACCGCCACGCAGCTCAAGGGACGCGCGATTGATGAGGAGATCTCTGAAAATACGACGCTGCCGCCGCGGCTGCGCAATCTCTGTAAACCAAAATTCCTTGCAGGAAAGACGGCGCTCACCGGCGCCGAACGCGGCACGGCGCTGCATCTTGTGATGCAGGATCTCGACTTTTTCTGCGAGCCAAACGAGCAGAGCGTGCGTGAGCAGATAGAAAAGCTGCGCGCGCAGCGCAAGCTGACGGACGAGCAGGCGAACGCCGTCGATGTGCGCGCGATCGTCCGGTTCCTGCGGAGCGACCTTGCTGCACGCATCCGGAAAAGCAAACAGGTAGAGCGCGAGTACCGCTTCTCTCTGCTCCGACCCGTGCGGGACTTTTCCTCACTTGATGCGGACGATTCCGTTCTGTTGCAGGGCGTGGTGGACTGCTTCTTTGAAGAGGACGGCGAGCTTGTGGTCGTGGACTTCAAGACCGATCATGTTTCACGCGCGCAGCTTGACGAGCGCGCCGAGCACTATCGCCCGCAGCTTGAGGCGTACTCCATGGCCCTCACGCGCGTGATGGGGAAAAAAGTCAAAGAAAAGGTGCTGTATTTCTTCTCCGCAGGAGAAGAGGTGCGGCTGTAAAGATGAAAAAAGCGTCCGCACAAACGTGCGGACGCTTTTTTTGATGCATGTTCTCATACGATGAAAAATTCCAGTGCGATGACCGATGCGCAGCAGATGAGCGACACGGGGAGAAGCCCCAGCCCGCACCATGCAGCGATGATGCCGATGACCATGGCGGCGCGATGGGCGACTGTGTGGCGTTCATGATGGCGGGGAAGGTCATCACCGAAAGCGTGACATAGGGAACATAGAAGAGGAACGAGCGCAGAAACACGCTGCGGATGGGTTTGCGGATCAGTGTGAGCGGCAGGACGCGAATGAGGTAAGTCGTGGCCGCCATGACCAGAATATAGAGATAGGTATTCATACGCCGCGCACCTCCTCTTCTACGGCTTCGCCTTCGATGGTTTCTTCCTTCTGCGGGAAGAGCACAGCGGCCGCCGCCGAGATCACGATGGTCAAAATCAGAATGCGCGTACCCTCGGAAAGTTCGCGCAGAACGGGCAGGACGCTTGCGAGCCAGCCGAGAAGAAAGCTCACGATGATGCAGCCGAGCACAACGCGGTCGCGCTTGCCCATGGGGACGATGATGGCGATGAACATGCCGAAGAGCATGACGGAAAATCCGCTGACCGCCCATACCGGCATGAGATTTCCGAGCAGCACACCGATGACAGTGCCGGCGCTCCAGCAGGGCATGGCCGCGCACATCGCGCCGATGTAGTACCAGACATTCAGGTACCCCGGCTGCGAGATGGCGATGCCGAAGAGCTCGTCGGTCAGGTCATAGCCGATGATGAGGCGGAAGATGAGCGGCGTGTCGGGAGAGAGATGCTGGCTGAGCGCGCAGCTCATCAGCATGTAGCGCGCGTTGACGATGAGCATCATCGCTGCCATGATGAGAAAGCCGGAGTCGCTCGCAATGATGGTGATGCCGCCGTACTCGCCGGCGGAGGCATTGTTGAGAAAGCTGAGCAGAAAGCCCTGAAACGCGGTCAGATTTGCTGCGCGGCAGGAGATGCCGAGGCCGAAGCTCACGGCAAAATAACCGAGCCCGATGGGGAAGCCGTCGCGCAATCCCCGCAGGAAGTGTCTATTTGGCATAATCAAATAAGTCCTTTACTTGATGGATCGTCTGTGGCGCAGCGCGCCAAACGCCATTATATGACCGGAAGGGACAGAAGTAAAGAGAAATTGCCGGACAGATTTTGAAAAACAAGGAGGAAATTGGGGAAAAACGGTCACGAAGCATAAATGAGAAAAGATTTAAAATTTCTCTTGCAATTTGACAGAAAGCGTGGTAACATACCAAATGGCTTTGTTATCAAGGTACATTTGGATCGGAAAGAGGTGAACACGAGCAATGAAGGAAGGAATCCATCCCAATTATCAGCAGACTACTATTACTTGCGCCTGCGGTAATGTGATTGAGACAGGTTCCACCAAGCAGAATATCAAGGTGGAAGTGTGCTCTAAGTGTCACCCCTTCTTCACTGGTAAGCAGAAGCTGGTCGATACCGGCGGACGCGTTGCCAAGTTCAACAAGAAGTTCGGCCTGAACTAATTCAATCACAAAAGCAGCTCTGCTACGGCAGAGCTGCTTTTTTCTGCATTTTTGGGAAAAATACTCAGCTTTGCTCAGCGGGGTACTTGACAATAAAGGGGAGCGGCTCACTGAGACTTTGGTCGAGGTAGTTTATCTCCTCGTAGCTGTCGCCGCCTGCAATGGCGCGCACTTGGAAGAGGCGGACGCGCAGTACGGTGTCGTCTGCAAGGTTAACGACAAGCTCACAGATGAGCGGTGTTTCTTCGAGAGAAAGGGAGAAAGAGATCGGTTCATCGCCGGAAGCGGTGGAGAGATCGTAATAGGCAGCGCCCTCCGGGACGGCAACGGCTTCAGCGGTGTCGTCACCGAAAGAGGTGCCGTCGCTGCACGACGCTTCAAGCATCACGCGCCTGAGCAGCTGATTGGCGCGCGTGTATTCAAGATACGCGCTGCGGATGGAAACATCGGACAGCGCGCCGAGCGAAATACTTCCGAGAACGGTATTGGGATTGGCTGCAAGGCTGTATTGCCACGCTTTGCCGGTTCTGCGCTCGTAGGAGATGGGGGCGATGAAATTGATGAGCTGCGGCTGATAGCGGGATTTGAGATCATAGATCGTGTCGAGCTCCTCTGACTGTGTCTCACCGTCGTGCTTGAAGTTGACACCAACGCCGAGCTCGTCGCTCAGAGGGACGGTTACACTGCCGTGCAGATACCCGAAGCCATCCTGCGTAAGGTCGGCAGAGTAGCCCGGCCGATAGCTATCCAGCGGCGAGGAATTGCCATGGTCGGTCACGCCGATGATGACAGTCGTTCCCTCGCTGATTGTCTTTGGCAGCAGGGAAAATGCGATGGTGCATTCCTGCTTTTTAAGATCGACGTTTGTGATCTCGTAATTATACTGCGAGATCAGGCTCGACTCGCGCGTCAAAATGTCCGAGACGTTATTGCTGATGCCGTTGATCTGGTTGGAGAGGTTGCTCTGCACGCTGTAGAGCTGGCTGCGAAGGTCATTCACTTGCATGCTGAGCGTGTTGATGCGGTTATTGTAGTGCGCGCCGACGGCGATGAGCGCGGCGAGCGCTACAGCCGCGCCGCCGACGATCTTCTTATGCTGCACGCAGAAGGTGCGAAAATCCGGCTTTGCCGCGGGAGAACGTTCGGCAGCGTCCTGCGCTGCACCCTCGGCGGCGGGAGCGGCGGGGGAACTGTCCTGCTGCTCCTTGGCGTGCTCAAGGCTCAAAAGCGCGTCGACGGAGACCTGATAGATCTTGCTCAGCTCGATGAGCTTTGGAAGCTCCGGCTGCGTCGCGCCGCTCTCCCATTTGGAAACGGCCTGACGCGAAACGCCGAGTTTTTCGGCAAGTTCCTCCTGCGACATACCGCTCGCGCGGCGCAGTTCGTATAGCTTTTCATAAAGTTCCATGCGGGATTCCTCCTTTGGGGAATGATGCTGCACCTGACGCCGTGCACTGCGCCTTTGCAGGAAAAGCATAGCAGGAAAACGGGAGAAAACACCACCAACCGGGCGTTTCTTTTTGTCAACCTGAGGTTGCGTCCACCCCATTTTCGCATGAAAGGGGCGGAAATGTCAATGAAAAGCGTTACCCCCTTTTCTTTTGGTGGAGAATACTCTATAATAAAAATGATTTGCACAGCGCCGCACGGCGCGATAAGGAGAATCTATGGAAGAATTGAAAGAGAACAACGCGCCGCGCGACCGGGCGATCCTGGTCGGCCTTTCCTCGCCGCGGCTCGATAAAAAGGAAAACGCGGACGAGGAGAGCTTGGAAGAGCTGGGGGCGCTCGTCGAAACGGCGGGCGGCATCAGCGTCGGCGTCGTGCTGCAAACGCTGCCCTCGCCGAACCCGCACACATTCATCGGCGAGGGCAAGGTGGACGAGATCCGCGAGCTGGTAAAGTCGCAGGAGGCGACAATGGTCATCTTCGACAATGACCTCTCGCCCTCGCAGATGCGCGTTCTGAGCGAAGAATTCGGCGTGCAGGTGCTCGACCGCAGCGGGCTGATTCTTGACATTTTCGCCCAGCGGGCGAAGACAAAGGAAGGCCGCCTTCAGGTCGAGCTTGCGCAGTATCAATACCTGCTGCCGCGCCTCATCGGTATGTGGACGCACCTGGAACGTCAGGCGGGCACGTCGGGCAAGGGCCCCATCGGCTCGAAGGGCCCCGGCGAAACCCAGCTTGAGACCGACCGCCGCCACATCCACCGCAAGATCGACAAGCTCAAGTCCGATCTTGAGGAGGTGCGCCGCGTGCGCGCGACGCAGCGCGACCGCCGCAGCAAGAATGAGATCCCGGTCGTCGCCATCGTCGGCTACACAAACGCGGGCAAGTCAACGCTCCTGAATGCGCTGACCGGCGCGGACATTCCCGCGAACGACCGCCTGTTCGATACGTTGGATACGACGACACGCCTTCTCACCGTGTCCGACACGCTGGATGTCGTCATTTCCGACACGGTCGGCTTTATCCGCAAGCTGCCGCACCAGCTGGTCGAGGCCTTCAAGGCAACGCTCGAGGAACTCGAATACGCCGACCTTATGCTGCACGTTATCGACATTTCCGACCCACACTGGCTCGAACAGGCGCAGATCGTGGACGAGCTCATCGAAGAGCTCGGCGCGCAGCAAATTCCCTGCCTGCGCGTTTACAACAAGTCCGACCGCTACTTCGGCGATATCCGCCCGCACGGGGAGGACAGCGTCAACATCAGCGCCAAGACCGGCGAGGGCGTGGATGAGCTGCTTGCGCGCATCGATAAGCTCCTCGACAAGGGAACGCGCCGCGTGATGATCCACCTGCCTTACGACAAGGGCGGCCTTCTCGATATGCTCTACCGCGAGGCAAAGGTCGAATCTGTCGAATATGGCGAGACCATCGATGTTGCGGCCGTCTGCGT
>ENA-ORNY01001226-ORNY01001226.1-human-gut-metagenome-genome-assembly--contig:-NODE-1226-length-15192-cov-3.142432_pt1 | contig 15192 bp, 15 predicted proteins | sample MGYA00242122_ERZ509036 | MGnify/ENA primary metagenome ERZ509036 (study PRJEB26280, sample SAMEA2338696) | human gut metagenome | biome: human gut; feature: human-associated habitat; material: faeces... | reverse complement strand
CTGAGCGGAAGTCTTAGACATGGCGCTCACCCCCTTCCAGGGATGATCCGTATGCGACGGAGGAAAACGGATTGTTCGCGTCGTCGGCATCACCGTCGTCGCTCGCATCACCCGCGAACTCCATCTGCGAGGCGTAAATCTCCTGGTAGATGTTGTCACCTGCCAACAGTTCCTCATGCGTGCCCACGCCGTGAATGCGGCCGTCATCCAGCACCACGATGCGGTCGGCATCCATCACGCTTGCGATACGCTGGGCGATGATGATCACCGTCGTGTCGGGAATCTGGGCGATATGCTCTCGGATCTTGGCGTCGGTCGCCATATCGACCGCACTGGTCGAGTCGTCAAAAATGAGCACGCGCGGATGTTTGAGCAACGTACGCGCAATGCACAGGCGCTGCTTCTGGCCGCCGGAGACGTTCGTACCGCCCTGCTCGATGTAGGTGTCGTACCCGTCGGGGAAGGAGCGGACGAACTCATCTGCCTGTGCAAGACGGCAGGCCTCAACCATTTCTTCGTCGCTTGCGTGCTCGTTGCCCCAGCGAAGGTTATCCTTGATCGTGCCGGAGAAGAGAACGTTCTTTTGCAGCACCACGCTGACCGCGCCGCGCAGCGCGTCAAGGTCGTAATTGCGAACATCCACGCCGCCGACCTTCACGCTGCCTTCGGTTGCGTCATAAAGGCGGGGAATGAGCTGTACGAGCGTTGATTTGCTCGAGCCCGTGCCGCCGAGAATGCCGACGGTCATGCCCGAGGCGATGTGCAGATTGATGCCCTGCAAGGCAAATTTCTTTGCCTGTGCGGAATACTTGAAGCTGACGTTTTCAAAGTCGATGGAACCGTCCTTCACGTCTGTGGCGGGGGAGGAAGGGGCGGCGAAGGCAGGTTCTTCCTCAAGCACCTCGCAGATGCGGAGGAAGGATTCGTAGGACATCGTGAGCATCACATAGATCATCGAGATCATCATCAGCGACATCAGAATCTGCATGCCGTAGGTCAGCATGGCGGAGAGCTGACCGACGTCGATGGTCGTGCCGCCGCCCGTGATAATGAGATTCGAACCGATAAAGAGCACAAAGACCATGTTGAAGTAGACGCAGAACTGCATCAGCGGACCGTTGAGCGCGACCACACGCTCGGCGAAGGTGAAGTCCTTGGCAATGTCGTGCGAGGCAGCGGCGAACTTCTGCTTTTCATACCCTTCGCGGGCAAAGCCCTTGACCACGCGCATCGCGCGGACGTTTTCCTCCACGGATTCGTTGAGACGGTCGTACTTGCGGAACACCGCGCGAAAGGCGGGCATGGCCTTGCGCGCGATGAGAAGAAGGCCGATCACCAGCACGGGAATGATGATAAGAAAGGTCGTTGCGAGCGCACCGCCCATGATATAGGCCATGATGACGGCAAAGAGGAACATCAGCGGGGCGCGCACGGCGATGCGGATGCACATCATGAACGCCATCTGCACGTTGCTCACGTCGGTGGTCATGCGCGTGACGAGCGAAGCGGAGGAAAACTTGTCGATATTTTCAAAGGCGAAGCCCTGCACGCGGGTGAAGACGTCGTGGCGGACGTTTTTGGCAAACCCGGCGCTCGCGCGCGAGCCGAACAGGCCGCCGAGCGCACCGCAGCCAAGCGACACAAGGGACATCAGAATGAGCACAAGACCCACGCGGACAACGCCGCCGAGCGCTGCGCCGTTTTTGATCTCATTGACGAGATTGGCTGTGAAAAACGGGATCAGCACCTCAATCGCGACCTCGCCGACCATGCACAGAAGCGTCAGGACGGTAGGCTTTTTGTATTCGCGGATACAGCCCATGAAGTGGCGGATCATTTTCATTGGCATTTGCCTCCTCTCTTGCGCGGCGGGGGACATTCGGGCATTTTCCCCTGCGCGATCATGCGCTTGCGCTGCTCGTCAAACGTATCGTGAATGGTGCGCAGCGCCTCACAGAACGGATCAAGTTCCTCCTTATCGAGCTGCTCGAAGAATTCGCGGTACTCCGCCGCGTCCTTTTCAAAGAAGGCGGCGATGTATTCGTCCGCCTTCGCCGTGGCGCGCAGACGGATAACCCGGCGGTCGTCCGGGTCGCTCAGCCGCTCGGCAAAGCCGCCGTCTACAAGCCGGTCAACGAGCTTGCTCATCTGCTGCTTGGGCATGCGGGCGAAGTTTGCAAGCTCTGTCATCGTCATCGTGTGGCCGCTGCGGCGCATCGATTGAATGCAGTAGTACATATCGAGGCTCACGCCGTCGTTGAGCATGCGCTTGAACGGACGGGCAAACCAGTAGTGCCACGCGGGGATCGTGTCGAGCAGCAGCTCCTGGATCTCGTTGGTCTGCATGTGGTTCTCCTTTCTTGAAAATACTTAGATAGTCAACTTAAATTGACTATCACTTTAAATTGACAGTGCTTAGGATACAACAATTAAAAACGAATTGCAAGAGGAAAGTTGCACGGAAATTGTAAAAAAAGCGGTGGCTTTAACCACCGCTTTTTGTCAAAGTTTATTGCTTGATCGTTGCGTTGTTTCTCACTGTTCGCTCGCTTCTCGGGCGGTTTACAAGGCTTTGCAGTACGGCGCTGATCTGTCCTTCAGCGGCCTCGACCTCGGCATGAAACGCGCGGGCGGAGACGCGCAGCGCCCCGTGGCCGAGGATGATGACCTGCTCGGGGCCGTCGGACGTCGCCACGCGCACACGCCGCTCGCGGCGCAGCTCGTAGGTCGCACGTTCGATGTAGGTGTCGGCGGTCTCTGCTTCCTTGGTGTAAACGACTTTGATGCCGTGTACCGTCTGCACGCTGCCGGGATTGCCCTTGACCTTGTAGGCATCGAACACCACGATGACGCGGCATTTGCGAAAGCCCTGATAGTTTGCAAGAATGTCGATGAGCGCACCGCGCGCAGCGGCAATGTCCTGCGCGGCAAGGCGCTGCAGCTCGTCCCAGGCAAAAATAATGTTGTAGCCGTCAACGAGCAGATATTCCGTGTCCTCGGAGTGGATCGTCACGTCGTAGTGGTCGGCAAGCGAGGTGCGCGCGGGCTTTTTCGCAGGCTCGAACGCGCGGCGCTCTACCTTGCCGTAGGTGCGCTCGAAGATCTCCTGCAACTCCTTGTCCGCTGCATACGCGCTGCCTGCGCCAACGCCGCGGCGCGGCGGGGGAGCGGATTTCTCCTCGGTTTCCTCTTTGTCAAAGTGAATGCCGCTGTCGCAGTGGACATGCTGCGCGACCTCATTCCAAGGAATGGTGATGCTGCCGCCGTGGTCGCAGAAAACGGAGGAGGCGGGATTATCTGTGTCGCGCTCGGCGTCGTAGCCGAGTAAGGCGACGATCTCGTCCTGATTTTGGCAGGTCTCGTACCCGCGCACGGCGCAGGAGAGCTGTCCGCGGCCGCGGGTATAGGCTGCAACGTCGGTGAAATAGTCGCGCAGCGTGCGCACCGGCGCATAACCCGTGAGTACGGTGTTTTCCCCCACGCTTTGCGGGGAATCGACCGTTCCGCCCATGTTCTGGAGGTCGGTCATCGCGCGGCCGACACACTCGGCGGGAACTTCAAGGCGGAAGTCATAGTAAGGTTCAAGAAGCAGGCTTTCCGCCTGCATGAGCCCCTGCCGCACGGCGCGATAGGTTGCCTGACGAAAATCGCCGCCCTCGGTGTGCTTGGCATGCGCACGACCGCCCGTGAGCGTAATGCGAATATCGGTGATGGGAGAGCCGGTCAGCACGCCCAGGTGATCGCGCTCCATGGCGTTGGTGAGTGCCAGACGCTGCCAGTTAAGATCGAGCTCGTCGGTCGAGGCCACGGTGCCAAACTGCACGCCCGAACCCGCTGGCAACGGCTCCAGGCTCAGATGCACCTCGGCATAGTGGCGCAGTGGCTCAAAGTGGCCCACGCCTTCGACCGGCTGCAAAATAGTCTCCTTATAGAGAATGCCGCCGGGCTCAAACTCGACCGCAAGGCCAAAACGATCGGCCAGCACGCGCTGTACGACCTCGAGCTGCACCGCTCCCATGAGCTGCAGATGTATTTGCTCAAGATGCGTGTTCCAGCTTACGCCGAGCATGGGGTCTTCGTCCGCCAACTCAGTCAGCGCTTTGAACACCGCGTGGACATCATGTTCGCCCGGAAGCACCGTATAGGTGAGGACCGGCGCAGTGACAGGCGCATCGCCCGCGGGCTCCGCGCCCAGGGCGTCCCCCGGGCGAACGTGCGCAAGACCCGTCACGGCGCAAATACCGCCAGCAGCAACTTCTTGGGCAAGCTCATACTTCTCGCCGTTATAGATGCGCACCTGGTCGATCTTTTGCTCCCAAGTAGAGGCGCCAGAGCATCCCTCGACAACTTGCTTTGCACGAAGCACACCGCCCGTCACCTTGACCCAGGCAAGACGCTCGCCACGGTCTCCACGACTCACGCGGTAGACACGCGCGGCGAACTCCTGGGGCCATGTTCGCCCGTGCATCAGAGTACACATGCCGTCGAGTAGCTCGTCCACACCTCGGTCCTTGAGCGCCGAGCCGGCAAAGCAGGGCGCTCGGCAACCATGCGCGACAGCGTTGCGACAGAAAGCTCGCCCGCCTCAAGAAACTCCTCGAGTGCTGCCTCGTCCAACGCGGCAGCGTCCTCCTGAACGGCGCCACCCGCCAGCAGTTCGTTGGCATCCAGGCAGCCCTCGGAAAGACGCTGCCCAAGTTGTGCCAGCAAAACATCGCGACCGGGATTCTCCAAATCGATTTTGTTGATATAGATGAACGTCGGGATGTCATAGCGCGCAAGCAGGCGCCACAGGGTTTCGGTGTGCCCCTGCACGCCATCGTTGGCGCCCACAACCAAAATCGCATAGTCGAGTGCGCGCAGCGTGCGCTCCGCCTCGGCAGAAAAATCGACATGGCCGGGAGCGTCCACAAGCATGACGTGGGTATCGCCGTGGTCGAGCACGGCCTGCGACGAGAAGATCGTAATGCCGCGCTCACGCTCGATCGCGTTCGAGTCCAGATGCGAATCGCCGTCGTCCACGCGGCCGCGCTTGCGAATGCGACCCGCGTTGAACAGCATGGCCTCGGCCAACGTGGTCTTGCCGGCATCGACATGCGCCACAATTCCAACGACCGCTTGTTTCGACATGGCTCTCCTCTTATTGCAAGCCCATCGCACGCGGCAACGGGCGTTCACGCTCCACACTGGATGATACAATTTACGGGCCGGCGGGCGAAGCGGGCCCTATCCCCCGACCGAGCTCATCGCCCCGCGTTGCCGCGCGGCGATTTTCGTAGGTTCGCGCCTTGCGAAAGCCGGCTTGCAAAACAGCGCAGCGAACGAAAATGGCCCCACCCGGAGCCATTTTCGTCCGCGCGAATTGTTGATACGCGTCTCCGCTCTTATGCCTCGCGCAGCCAGTCAAACGCAACACGCGGTGTGCCGTCCGACACGTACACGATACCGGCACGCTTAAACCCGGCCTTGGTGATTGCGTCCTGCATGGGCAGGTTGTCCTGATGCGTGTCGATACGCAGGTGATCGGCACGCTCTTTGGCAAAGGCAAACATCGCGGCCGCGATACCGTGTACGGCGCCATCGGATGCCACACGGTGCAGCACGGCGTACGGAGTGTCGCTGCGCCATTGACCATCCTCAATTACGTCATAGCACTCGTCCGGGCCCGGTAAAAAGGCAAACGTCGCCACCACGCGGCCGTCGACTTCGCACACATAGCTGCCACCGGCGGCGATATCGGCAGCCAGTTGCTCGGCCGAAGGCGTGCCCTCGGGCCACTGCGTGGCATTGCCATGTGCGCGCATAAAAGCGCGGGCAACGTCGTAGATAGCCATGACGGCGGGAATGTCGGTATCGAGGGTTTTTCTGATCATCACGCGGCGACCTCACGTTTATTGGTATCACTTTGGTTGAGCAATGATACCAGCGTTTGGAGAGGGGCGCGAAGCAGATGGGAAGCAAAAAGCGAGCCGCCTGGTCAAAGGCAAAAAGCGAGTTTTTGGGCGCTGCCACCGGCGGCGATATGAGCGACCTGTTTGCGCGCGAGGACGAGCGCCGCGACGCCCTGGACGCCGAGCGCGATGAGGCCTGGCGCTACAAGTCGTGCGAGCGCAAAAACCGTTACGACACACGCGCCGAGGCCGAGGCAGTTATGGCCGACTGCGAAAACCGCGGACGGCGCGGTTTGGCCTGCTACAAATGCGAATACTGCGGTGGATGGCACCTGACGTCGCACCCATGGAAATAGACGCCGCATCGGCACGGCGCTAGCGAAGCACCGGTAATCGCACACAAGTTACGGACGCGACGGCACTAAAACATCGTAACGAACTGCCTTGCCCGCAAGTTGATAGCTCGGCTTAACGCCGGCAAGCAGTGGCCCCTTCACCGGTCGTTTGATAACGACCTTGCGCGGGTGCACGGCAAGCGCAGCTTCGACCAGCGTCTCCTCATCGGCGCACGGCTGTTCCAGATGATGCAAGAGTTGGAACTTCTTTTTAACCGCCGCGCTCTTGGTGCGCCCGGGAAACATGGGGTCCAGATACACCACGTCGGGAGCCGCGAGCTCGTCCTGCTCGATCAGCCCAGCTGTATGGCGAAGGCCGGCAATGCTGTCCTCGCCCGCATGAAGGCGCATGCGAGCCACGGCAGCCGCAAGCACCTGATCATCCGCCGCGCGATCCAAGGCATCCTTGAGGAGCGCCGCGATCACGCAATCCTGCTCATACAGATCGACGGTAAAGCCCGCGGCTGCCAACAGCAGCGAATCCTCGCCAAAGCCTGCCGTGGCATCAATCGCCCATGGGCACTCGACGCCTTTTGCGCGCGCAGCCTTTACCAGCAGCTCTTGCTGCAGACGGCCTTGCTTGAGTCGTGGCAGCATGCGGGCAAAATCGGCTCGCAGCTCCATCGAGCCGTCGGTGAGCGTGAGGCCCTCGGGCTTCCCGGTCAGCTCAAGCCCCGCGGCCCGAGCAACAGAAAAGGGATCGACGACGCCCATGGACACTCCTTAATAAACAAACGAATACGCGGGGCGCCGTTTATGCCAGCACCCAACCGTCCGCTATTGTCCCACATGCGACATGGCCCACAGCATCCCAATGCAAAGCACCGCCATCAACCCCGTGCACACGGCAGCGATCACAGAATCGCCCATGCGCCTTCCCAGCGACCGCGGCTCTCGTACTTGCTCTGCTCCGTACATCATGACTCCTCCTTGAGACCAGCTCCTTGTTACGGCCTCATCATCGCAGCGCCGCACATGAGCTGCCATCGATTTGGCTTACGTCCAGCTTTCCTTTTTGAAAGGTTGGATCGTACAGGCAAGAGACGCTTTCAAACGCATGCATCGTCCCGTTGAACTACAATGTGCTTCACGATATGTGCCGTAACCTGGGCGCGACAGATTCTCCGCGCCCGCATCGAAAGGACCAGCTATGAGCGCTGCTCGCAAGACACTCAAAATCCTTGCCCTGATTTATTTTGTTCTGGGCATCGCCAGCCTCGTCATCGGAATTGCCGGCATTGTTACCGGCAATTTTGGATCCGCTTACGGATCGAACGCCACACTCGCCGCTGTTGTGGTGATTGTTAAGGGCCTCGTCGACCTTGCCGCAGGCGTCGCCGGTATCAAGGGCGCCAACAAGCCTTCGCAGGTAGACGGCGCATTTAAGCTCGGTATCGTTGCCGCGGCAGCCACGCTCCTCCAAGCCGTGCTCACGCTTCCCGCACTCGGCGGCAGCTCCGTCAATATCGTCGCCTTTGTCATCGTGGTCTACGACCTGTTCTTTGTTCAGCAGGCACACGCCGTTAAGGCCGAGAACAAGGACCGCCTGTAAGCGCCCGCTTCTCATAACCTCTGTTGCAACCAAGCAACTAAAAAGGGCCGATCGCGCATCTCCGCGGTCGGCCCTTTGCGTTTGCCCAGATAAAACCTGCCAAAACAAACCTGTCCCTTTTTGGCAGGTTAGTGACGGTACTCGGCGATGATGAAGTCGATGTCAGTCTGAAGGGTATCGAGGTTTGCCAGGCGCTCTTTGTCGGCGGGGCGCGTGCGGTAGTAGTAGGGCGTCATCTGAAACACCGCCTCGATGTCGGCCTGCGTCTGAAGCGTAATATTCGCAGATACCCGCTGCGTTCCGACTAACTCGAGCTCGGTGGTCTTCGGCAGCTTCTCATCGTTAAGGTACGGCGTGTCGTAGAGCACCTCCTTGAGCCCAAAGAGATGACGGGCACCCGGCACCACGGTGTAGAGCGAGCCCTCGGGTGCCAGCACGCGGGCAAACTCGCGCTCGTTAAAGGGGGCAAAGAGCTCGGTCACCATATCGAAGGCGCCATCGGCCACGGGGACGTCCTTCATGTTGGCCACGAAATAGGTCGCATCGCCGCGCTTGGTGGCAAGGCGTACCATCTCTTTGCCCAGGTCGAAACCGTAAGCATCCACGCCCGGCACCGCGCCCATGGCACTGGTGTAGTAGCCCTCGCCACAGCAAATGTCGAGCAAAGTCATGGGGTCGCCCGTAGATGCTGCACGGCCAGACACCTGCTTGCGCACCAGCTCAACCATCGCATCGCGCAACGGCGCATAGTAACCGCGATTCAGAAAGTCGCGACGGCTGCGTGCCTGCGACTTGGGATCGCCCATGGAGTCGCCGCTCTTGGACGAGCGCAGTAGGTACAGATAGCCCTCGCGCGCACGGTCAAACCGGTGTCCGCCCGCGCATGCAGCACCGCGCTCGTTATCCACCAGTGGCTCATGGCAAACGGGACACAACAACATGGCAACTCCTTAGCGCGAACAACACAACGTCCACCATTGTCGCACGCCTTCCCCACCTAGTCATTGGAGACGTTCTTGAAGGACTAGTCGTTTAAGAACGTCCCCAATGACTAGTCGATTAGGAGTATCATCATCTGCGCAAATGAGCACGAAAAAGCATGTTAGAGATTGAGAGCGTATGGCTGACACCGTATCTAAGCACATTGACATGACCACCGGCTCGCTGTGGCGCAATATTCCCCTGTTCGCCTTCCCCGTGGCCGCCACGAGCATCTTGGAGCAGCTGTCGAACCTAATCGCCACGGTCATCATTGGTAATTTCTCGGGCGACCAGGGAACCCTCGCCATGGCAGCGGTCGGCTCCAATGTTCCGCTTACCAGTCTTATGCTCAACCTGTTTATTGGCATGTCGCTTGGCTCCAACGTGGTCATCGCCAACGCCATCGGCCGCAACGATCAGAACATGGTCAAACGCGCCGTCCATACCTCGATTTTAATGGCGCTCGTGGGCTTCGTCGTCATCGCGTTGGGCGAGATCTTTGCCGAGCCCATGCTCGCCGCGCTCAACGTTCCCGCCGAGACCATGCCGCTCGCCTCACTCTATCTACGCGTCTTTTTACTGAGCATGCCCTCGATCTTGCTCTACAACTTTGAGGCCGCGATCTTCCGCTCCGTCGGCATCACCCGCATGCCGCTGCAGGCGCTTGCCGTGTCCACCGTCCTAAACATTGGCCTGGACCTCATCTTTGTCCCCGTACTCCACTGGGGCGTCGCGGGCGTCGCCATAGCCACCGCCATCGCCTACACCGTCAGCGCTGCTACGCTCTTTATCCGCCTGCTCAAGACCGACTCCGTCGTCCGCGTCACCCCGCGCGACCTGGCTATCGACCCCGTCGCCCTCAAGCGCATCGTCAAGATCGGCCTGCCCGCCGGCATCCAAAGCGCCGTCTTTGCTGTCGCCAACATCATCATCCAGTCTGCCATCAACAGCCTGGGCACCGAGGTCATGGCCGCATCGAGCGCCGCCATGAGTCTGGAGTACGTGTGTTACAACCTGCTCAACAGCTTTAGCCAGGCGTGCACCACCTTTGTGGGACAAAACCACGGTGCCCGCCAGATCGACCGCTGCACCAAGACGCTTAAGGTCTGCCTGGTCGAAGGCGGTATCGTTGCGCTCACCACGATTGTCGTCATTGTCGGCCTTGGGCGCGAAATCTTGTCGCTGTTCAACAGCGATCCCAACATCGTCTCAATCGGTTATATCCGCGTATGCTCGATCTTCCCGGCGTACGCCTTTAGCATGTTCTACGAAAACATGTCAGGTTATCTGCGCGGCTTTGGCATCTCGCTCACGCCCGCCCTCATCACCATGATCTGCGTCTGCGGCATCCGCTTCTATTGGGTGTTCTGCGTGTTCCCGCACTTCCGCACCTTTGCGAACATCATGATGGTCTACCCCATCAGCCTGGGCACCACGGCGTTCTTTATGGTCGTGGCGGTGCTACTCTGCCACCCGGCACGCACCTATCGCGCCACCCAAGCCAAAGCGACAGCCCGCTAAACACCGCACTCAACGCCACGCCAGTCATTAATTGACAATATGCGAGCTCATATAGTCGATAAAGCGCCTCGTGGCGATGGGCATGGTGTCCCAGCTGCGCCAGGCGGCCACCACGTCGCGCGAGGGGGCATGCACGATGGGCCGCACACGAATATCGGCTCGCATGCCCTCCACAGTACGACGATAGAGCATGCTCACGCCTAGGCCCTCCTCCACCATCGCCATGATGGTGTAGTCATCGGTCACCTCACTCGTCACGTGCGGCGACAGCCCATGCGTTGCGAATGCATCGAGCACCAGACTCTGTTCGCCCTCATCCAGCAGCACAAACGGCTCGGACGCCAGGTCGGCAAGTGTCACCTTTTCCTTTGCCGTCAGCGGATGCTCGGCCGGCAACAATGCTACCAACTCGTCGTGATAGACCACGCGCTTCTCGAGCCCAGCGGTAAATCCGCGTGCCGTAAAACAAAAATCAACCACGCCATCGTGCACCCATTGAGCGTTGCGCGTGTAATCGCCCTGTTTGAGGGTGAAGCGTACGCCCGGGTGCAGCGCACCAAAGTCGCGGATCACACGCGGCAGCACGGTACGACTCACGTTAGTAAACGTCGCGATGCGAATATCGGTCGACGAAAGCCCCAGCAGCTCCTGGCGCTTGCCCTCGAGATCAGCCTCGGCAGTCACAATCTGGCGCAGATACGGCAGATATTGTTTACCGTCGCGCGTAAGCGAAACGCCCTGCTTACCGCGCTCGATAAGCGTGGTACCCAGCTCGCGCTCGAGCGCCTTGACGGCCTGGCTCACCGCACTTTGCGTATAGCCCAGCTCATCGGCCGCGCGTTTCAGGCTGCCGCAGTCGACTACCATACAAACAATCTGATACCGCGATGCCATCGTGCCTCCACATCGATGTAGCTGTAAAACGTTTTGCCATGGCTTTTTCTGTCAACATTAGTATTTCTTAATCATACTGAAGATACATTCGCTTTACTACATCCAAATCTGGGAGCAGAATCCTTTTTACGAAACCGTTCTGTAACAAAAGGAGTCCCATGGATCGCAAAAAAGCAATCGCGCTCTCATTTTCCGTTCCCGTCGCATGGGGCTTTTCGTATCCCCTCATGAAGATCGGCATGGACAGCATGAACGCCACGAGCATCGTCACGCTGCGCTGTATCATCGCCTTTGCGGCTTGCCTGCTGCTCTTCCACAAGCACGCGTTGCGCATCAACCGTGACCTTATGGTCCGCGCCGCCATCATCGGCGCCATCATGGCAACCGAGCTCACCTGCATGTGCCTGGGCTCCAGCCTCACCTCCGCCTCCACTGCCGGCTTTTTGCAGAGCCTGACGGTCGTGATCGTGCCGTTTGCCAACGCCGCCCTGCTGCGCCGCGCCCCCGAGCGCAAAGTGCTCGTCGGCACCGCCATCGTCACCTGCGGTATGTTGCTGCTCTCGGGCGCCGACTTCACCAGCCTGAACCCGGGCGCGCTCATCATGTTGTTCTCCGCCTTTGTCTACGCCGGGCACATCATTGTCGCCAAGCGGTTTGTCGAAGAAGTCAATCCGCTTGCTCTGGGCGTTTGGCAGCTGGGCTTTGGCGGCTTGTTCTCGGGCATCGCCGCATTCACCTTTGGCGGTTTCACACTTCCCAGTACGCCCAGCGAGATCGTGGTCGTCGTTGCCCTCGCGCTCATCTGCTCTGCCTACGGTTTTATCACCCAGACGCTCGTGCAGCCCCACGTGCCTGCCGAGACCACCGGCTTCGCCTTCTCGCTCGAGCCAGTCTGCTCCGCCGTCTTCTCGTTCTTCCTGGTCGGCGAGGTCCTGAGCCCCATCGCCTTCTTTGGCGCCGCCCTCATCCTCACCGGCGTCATGGTGGCAACCGTCGAGCTTCCGCGCCTCCGCGCACATGGACAGGCTCGCATGGCAGGAGCGCCCGAGCACGTCTCGTAGACCCCGCTCTTCATACAGCCGCGGCATAAAGGCAACCGGTGCGCCTTTACAATAGATGCCAACAGAGCATCTGCCATAAAGGAGCCCCATGGACACTGCAACTCGCGACCGCAACATAGCAACTTGGTTGGGCGATGCGCCGCAGCCGGTACGTGACACTACGAACCAGCTGCTCGAGCGCATCGCCCTTTTGCGTGCCGAGCAGACTATCTACCCAGCACAAGACGACATCCTCAATGCCCTCGCCTACACGCCGGCCGACCAGGTCAAGGTTGTCATCTTGGGTCAAGACCCCTATCACGGACCCAACCAGGCTATGGGGCTGTCGTTCTCGGTCCCCGCAACGCAAACCAAGCTGCCGCCAAGCCTGCGCAACATCTATAAGGAGCTCAAAGCCGATCTGGGCTGCCCCATTCCCGCCACGGGAGACCTAACCCCATGGGCACAACAGGGCGTCCTGCTCCTCAACACCACGCTCACCGTGCGCGAGCATGCCGCCAACTCGCACGCCAAACTGGGCTGGAGCACGCTCACCGACTACGTTATCGAACGCTGCTGCCAGCTGCCCCAGCCGGTAATCTTTTTGGCATGGGGTCGCTTTGCCCAGCAGATGGTTGAAGGCAAGCTCGCCGCAACTGGCGCGGGCAAGGCAACCGGCAAGTTCTGCCTGGCATCCACGCACCCCTCGCCGCTTTCGGCCAACCGTGCCACGGCAGAACTCCCAGCTTTTATGGGGTCGCGCCCCTTCTCCGCTGCCAATCGACTACTCGAACAGCACGGCTCGACCCCCGTCAACTGGACTTGCCTCGGCTAACAATCGATACATCAAAAACGCGCCCGACGGCTTTCCATCGGGCGCGTTTCCTATTCGGGCCAAATAAATTGTGTGCGGCCGGCCTCGCCGCCATCGATCAACAGGCTCTGCCCGGTCATAAACCGGTTGGTCACGCCCACAAAGTAGATCCACTCGGCGATCTCCTGGGCGGTGGCCCAGCGTTTAAGCGGCGTGAGCTCCATAATCTGATTCCACAGGTGCTCGTCTTCCATCACGCAACGGTTGAGCGGCGTGATAACGCCGCCCGGGTCCACACTGTTGGCGATGGCCTGCGGCGCCAGACGGTTTGCAAGGTTCTTGGTGTAGGCGATAACGCCGCCCTTGCTGGCGGCATAGGCGGGAAACTCCGACCCCGTATGCCCACTCGCCGACCCCACATTGACCACGGATTTGATAGCGGGCGCCGGCTTGGCGACAAGCCCCTCCCCCACAAAAGCGTAGCGCTCGGTCACGTTGATGGTGCCACACAGGTTGGCGGCGATATCGTCGGCCGAATCCTGCGTACCGGCAACGTTCACGATCACTTGGGGTTCAAGGTCGCCTGGAAACGAGCCCGGCTCGCGGACATCAACAATCAGATGGCGGTAGCGCTCGTGTTCGATCGCCGCCGGCAGCAGATCAAAGCCCACGACCTCGTGGCCCTCGTCCAAAAAGCGCTGCACGCATGCGGCTCCGATACCGCCCGAAGCACCCGTGATCAAAACCCGCATACTTGCTCCTTAGGCGGTTGCGTGGCGCTCGAGGTACTCGGAGCCCACATTCTCGCGCTCCCAGCCGCGCACGACCTTGTAGCCCACGGGGCTCAGGAAGACCTCGCACAGCAGCTCGGCAACAGCGCCGGTCAGCGAGCACATAAGGACCTGCACCCAGGTCCAACCAAAGAACGTGTGGCTCACCACGATGGCAAAGACCAGATTGTCGATAAACTGGCCAACACCCGTGGACACATAGGAGCGGAAGGCAAAGCTCGCAAAGTTATTCTTTTTGAGCATACGGCCAAGCGACTGGTTGAGCGTGGAGTTAACCACGGCAGAAACGAGCATTGCCAGCGAAGAGCCCAGCACCACGTACCAGGTGCCGCCGATGGTGGCGTTAAGGGCGGTGTTGACCTCGATCATGCCGGTGTCGTAGTAGGCGCCCCACATACCGGGCGTGAGCGAGCATGCCCAAAAGCACAGGCTCACGGCCAGGTTGACCAGCAGCGCGAGGATAGAGATTTTGATGGATGCCTTGGCGCCAAAGCGCTTGCAGATCATGTCCTGGCACAAAAACGAGACCCAGCTCACCACAAAGCCGCAATCGAGTGCCAGATACGGCAGGCTGATGAGCTCTTTGTTGGCCAGCAGGTTCATCATGATGACGCTCACGAAAAACAGCGAAACCGTTGCCGCGGGAATGCTCCGCAACAGGACCTTGTAGTCCTCCATGACCTTCTTGATCATTATGTACTCCTTTGGTTTTAGGTTTAACGAGCAGGATATCGGACCCGAACTGCTCGGACGTCTCGGTCTTGAGACGACGGTGGGTATGATAGCCGCTCGCGCGGCATCAGGCAAGCGAACGGCGCGGCAGCTCCGCAGGGCCACCGCGCCGATGCGTTAAAAGGCCACGTTGCCAAACTCCGACAGGATAAGGTCGGGGTTGTGGTCGGTTGCCCAATCCACGTTCCACGGGCTCGTGAACAGCAGCAGCTTACCGCCGCGCATGTCCTCGACGCGCAGCGTGTCGCGCGTGAGCGAAAGGCCCGGGATATCAATAGTGTCGGGGTCGTTCTGGATCCAGCGGATGTCCGTATAGGGCAGCGGCTGGCGACGAACCTCAACACGGTACTCAGCCTTGAGGCGGCGCTCGAGCACCTCAAACTGCAGCACGCCGACCACGCCCACGATGACGCTCTCCATGCCGGCGCCCAGCTCGCGGAAGATCTGGATGGCGCCCTCCTGGGCAAGCTCCTCCATACCCTTGACGAACTGCTTGCGCTTGAGCGTATCGACCTGCGTAATGCGAGCGAACATCTCGGGGGCAAACGTCGGGATCTGCGGATACTGCACGTGGCGCTTGC
>ENA-ORNY01001225-ORNY01001225.1-human-gut-metagenome-genome-assembly--contig:-NODE-1225-length-15198-cov-44.332563_pt1 | contig 15198 bp, 7 predicted proteins | sample MGYA00242122_ERZ509036 | MGnify/ENA primary metagenome ERZ509036 (study PRJEB26280, sample SAMEA2338696) | human gut metagenome | biome: human gut; feature: human-associated habitat; material: faeces... | reverse complement strand
TTATATTTTTATAATGACTAGAAATATAGTTCTGAATATCTTTAAACATCAACAGGTAGAACAGGAATATCAGTCGGAAGTTATAGAGAAGACTCTTCTTTATGAATTAACAGAAAAGGAAGAGATCTTGAATAACGTATATTATAAGGAGATGTTGATGATTATTCAACTCACCCTGGAGAAAATGCCGAAGCGTCGGAGGTTGATATTCGAACTTAGTCGTTTCAGGGGATTAAGTCATAAAGAAATAGCTGATAAACTCGATGTTTCTATCCGAACAATAGAGCATCAGGTTTATTTGGCATTGATCGAATTAAAGAAGGTACTCCTCTTTTTTATTTTTTTTCTCTAATATTTTTAAGTAGTATGTATGTAGTAGTTGTATTTAGTGTATAAAGCCCAAAAAAGAAAGAAAAAGATTCAAGACCCCTTTCGGGACTTGACATATAAAGCCGGAAGCAGCAGCCCGCGGGCTGCTGCTTCATAATTTATTTACCGATAAGAGTATTGTCGGCAAGGATCTCGGGCTTGTGCCTCATGCTGTCGGCGTCACCGAGCTTTCGTATAACGCGGCAGGGCACGCCGGCGGCAAAGCTGTCGGACGGAATGTCGCGCGTGACCACGCTGCCCGCGCCGATGCGGGCGTTGTCGCCGATGTAGACCGGGCCCAGCACCTTGGTGCCTGCGCCGATCAGCACATTGTTGCCGATGGTGATCCTGTTGCAGTCCACGAACGTGCAGCCCGTATTGACGGTGACGTTGTTCCCGATATGGATGTTGCGGCCGTAATCGCAGATGAAGGAATGGCCGATGGAGACCTTGGTGCCGACGCTGCCCAGCATTTCCTTGAGCACCTGGCGCTTTTCCTCCTTATGGTCGTAAGGGAGGGAATTGTATTTCATCAGGAGTCGGTGCGTCTTGTTTTTGAATTCCAGAAACACCTTGTCATGGCAGTCGTACCATTCGCCCGCCATGCATTTTTCCAGTTCAGTCATTATTTTCTCCTTTCTTGATTTTTGTTTATGGGATTTGACTCAAATTATTTGTATTGCTTTCATTATTCAGATAGTAGAGGCTATCTGATTTTTTGTTGCCAAAACGTTGCCACAAACATTTTATATGATGATGCAATTCCTGTGGAAGCTGTTTCGGATGACATCAAATATGGTACTTGTTTTTTCTTAATTCAAAAGCTCGTTCACCACCCTCTAAAATATCACAAATATGCTGTTGAATCCCTTGAGAGTTTAGTATTCCCAATTTCGCTTCTTCGCCCACAGTAGACAAAGGCAGGTTGTTTTCAATAGCACCAGATCTATATTCAAATCTGTACTTCTTGTTTGGAACATTGCTTCCTTGCTGATTAGCAACAATTACCTCTTCTGCATCAGAGCCAAGTACAACATTCGCATTGTGTGTAACTATAATAATCTGCCTATCTTTTTTCTTTCGTTTAATGAACGGAATCAGATCATTAAAAACCGAGCGGTTATCCAAATCATCCTCCGGCTGATCAATGAGAATTGGACATTTGCTATCTGCCAAATCTATTAACAGCTTTAATAGCACAAGCGCTTTCTTGCCTGGCGACATAACATCAATGGTATCATTGTCCATTTGTACGTTATATTTTATTTCAAACCAGTCATCACAAAGTTCTCGTATTGCAGTTTCTTGGGTGTTACCTTTTTTGAGTTGTAGCTTTTCGTCAAGAATTTTATTAATAAAATCTCTTAAAAGTGGTTCCGTATATTGATCTTCTGAAAAACTATCTATTGAAATAGTATCTTTTAGTGCTATAGAACGATTATCGAAAAGCCGTAAAACTTTATCTACATATGCTTCTTTTTTGAACGGAACCTCTACAGAAAACTCTAAATCATTACTTTTGAATTCGGGCTTTCCGTTGACAGTTTGGGCATATTGATTGTGAAAATGCTTAAACTTTTCTATCGATTGACAAATTTCAGAAATATACGCATTTTCTTTTTCAATCAAAGCCACTTCTTTTTTCTCTATTTCCGTTAACGATTTTAGTTTTTTATTCTCTTTTTGGATGTTATTTGACAGTTCTGAGATAATCTTATTTTTTTGTACCTTGGATTTTAAGCTATCTTGAATTTCTAAAAGCTCGTCTTTTCGACGTTTCTTTTTATCCAATCCTTTAGAAATATTGCCAATTATAGCTTGTTTACTTTGAATCCAAATTGTATTTGCAGCGATAATAGCATCGTCTGTTGCACGGTTTAATAATTCTTGAATATGATCTGAGAGAGAAAAACTGAAAGTTATCTTTTCAACTACAGCCTCAATATTTTGAATATTAGTAAGATCCTTTTGCAAAGAAAGAATTTGCTCATTAACTATATCGATGTTTGTAATGGTTTCGTCATATGAATTTAGTTCTTCTTTTGATAAATTAGGATCCGTTGACAAGATGTCTTTTTGGGAGGTTAATTTCTCAATTTGAGCCTCAATACTTGCTCGGCTCCCGATCTCTTTCTTTTCGTTTTTAATACTATCTATTTCTTTGCGATTTTCAATCAATCCAAGGATAGTTGTATTTAATGCAATTTTATATTTTTTTATTGATTGAAGCATCAAATTATGTTTTTCTTTAACATCAGAGTCGAGCCAAACAATTTCTTCAATTATTCTGTCTATCTCAGTTGTCGATTCTTTTGCATCGCTTAACCTATTCAAGTATGTTTGTGGAACATAAACGATCTTTCGTGTCTCGTCTTTTTTTCCGTCTTTCCAAGTTACAGTAACATTTTCGATATTTCTAGTAGTAGAGGATGATTTATCTTCTTTTTCTTCAACTTGCGATGGATCTATAGCATTGGCTAAGTTATGAAGCAAAATAGATTTACCAGTTGACTTACCACCAATAATACATGTTAAATTTTCATTGAATACTATGGGATTAACTTGAAAATCTTTATCAACGAATTGTACGTTTTCGATTACATAGTACTCTGCCTTATAGTCTGGAACTATTTGAGAGATTTTTACACGTTCTTTAGGTTCATAAAGAATTTGCTTTAATCCATTAAATGTAGGATCGGCTTTTATCCAACAATATCGCTGCTGGTCTGGCTCAAATATTTTTTCGTTTTGGTGCGCATCACATCCGTGGACACATGGTTTCAAAGAACCACATTCTTTAATTACTAAATCTGCTGGACAGTTTGTTTTTTCACCTAAAAAGTAAGCAATATCAGAAGGCGTTGCCGAAAAAATACCGTCAACGAATTTATATATTGCTTGTCTAAAGGCTTTAAGTTGACTGTCCCCTTGAAAATCATCCAGATAATCAGAGTGATTTATTGCACCACTTACCCCATCATTTGTGCTATTCGACACTAAAATGATAGTGTTTTCTCTAAGTTTTTTGTCGTTTGCAAAAATCTCTTGGATTTTATCAAATGACGGAACAAATTGCTCTATCCCTTTTATGTAGGCAGAATCATCATCCAATTCAGGTTTAATTGTTTTTCCAAGCCGAATTAATTCACTTCGGGATGCTGAAAAATTAGTTGAGTCATATATGAATTTGATTCTAGAAAAGAATCGATCTTCAACAGATTCAATAATGTCCGGATTGAAAAGAAAATGGATATTAATAGGAGAATCATTGGCTATTGGCTGAATTCGCATTTCCACATTTGGCAATACAAGCTTAACACTAGACGGCAAATTCCTATCTGCTACTACTTTTTTGTAATTGTCGATGGACAGATAGTCGGTTATTGCAATAACAGCTATATTTTTTAGTGGATCTTCTCCATTGCCAATATACGCATGAATATCCTCGTAATATTTATTCCACTTATCATCGCAGGAAACACCAGCAAAATTATCGTTTTTTTGAGTGCCTGGGGTGTGAATATGTAATTCCCATCTTCTCCACTCTGATCCTTTTTCATAATTCATATGAATATCCTTCGCTTTGGATTTGTACAATAATCAAAGCATATCTAACCTTCTTTAGCTACCAAAGCTAAACATATATTGCTCCGTGTTGTACACATAATCAAATGCAATTTTTAATACAACTTTCACACCACACATGCGGTAGAAGTGTCGAATTGAATGCCTCATTGAAAATCGGATATAGTTCCTTATAAGTTTTATTAACTTGAATAATCCTTTTAAGCTCCGATGTTTCCAAAGGAATAATCTTCATTCCCACTCAATGGAAGCCGGGGGCTTGGTGGAAATGTCGTAAAGGACGCGGTTGATGCCCTTTACTTCATTGAGGATGCGGTTGCTGGTTTCCCTCAGCAGGGCCGGGGGGAGTTCCACCCAGTCCGCCGTCATGGCGTCTTCCGACACGATGGCGCGCAGGTTGGTGGCCCATTCATAGGAGCGTTCGTCCCCCTTCACTCCCACCGTTTTTACGGGAATGAGGCCGGCATAGGCCTGCCAGACTTTGTCGTACCAGCCGTATTTCTTCAGGTTGCCGATGAAAATGGCATCGCATTCCCGGATGATGTCCAAGCGTTCTTTGGTGACCACGCCGGGGCAGCGCACGGCCAGGCCGGGGCCGGGGAAGGGGTGGCGCCACAGAATATCATGCGGGATGCCCATGGAGGCGCCCAGTTCCCGCACCTCGTCCTTGAACAGTTCCGCCAGAGGTTCCAGTACTTTCCCCTGCGCCTGGAGCTCCAGCACGCGTTCCACGCGATTGTGGTGGGTCTTGATGACGGAGGCCTTGGATTTGGCGTTGGAGGCGCTTTCGATCACGTCCGGGTACAGGGTGCCCTGGGCGAGCATTTCCGCGTCTCCCACGGCATCCCAGAAAACGTCGATGAACAGGCCTCCGATGATGCGGCGCTTCTTTTCCGGATCGCTTTCTCCGTCCAGGGCCGCCAGGAAGCGTTCGGAAGCATCCACCGTTTCAATTTCCACGTTCATGCGGGCGAAATTGGCCCGCACTTCCTCCGCCTCGTTTTTGCGGAGCAGGCCGTTATCCACAAAGATGGCGCGCATGTTCACGCCCGCTTCATGCAGCAGAACGGCCAGCACGGTGCTGTCTACGCCGCCGGAGACGCCGCAGACCACCTGCTTGTCGCCCACGCGTTCCCGGATTTCCCGGATGAGTTCCCTTTTAAAGTCTCCGATGTCGAATTTTTTGAGGTTGGCCGCGCAGGAAAGGAAGTTGCGCAGGATTGTGCGCCCTTCATGGGAATGGGTTACTTCCGGATGAAACTGGATGCCGAAGGTGGTTTCTCCCCATTGGAGGGAGACGGGGACGCCTTCCGCATTGCGGGCGATGACGCGGCAGCCTTCCGCCAGATGGTCCACCGTGTCCGAATGGCTCATCCATACCTGGGAGGAGGGGGACATGTCCCGGTACAGGCCCGCGCAGGTTTCCGGCAGCAGGGCGGCGGGGCCGTATTCCCGCTTGTTGCTGGCTTTTACGGTGCCGCCGTGCTTGATGTTCAGCAGCTGCATGCCGTAGCACACGCCCAGGACGGGGACATTCAGGCTTTGGAGCCATTCAAAGTCAATGTCCGGGGCGTCCGCGTCCGTGGTGCTTTTGGGGCCGCCGGAAAGGATGACGGCGCCGGGTTCGTGAATCTGGTCCAGGTCTTCCAGCGCATACAGCTTGGCCATGTAGCCCAGTTCGCGCACGCGGCGCACGATGAGCTGGGTGTATTGGGAGCCGAAGTCAATGACGGCTACGAGGTGCTTGTCGTCCATGTGAGGGAGGAGTTAACAGGAATAATTGACGGGTTCTTCCGTGATGGTGATATCGTGGGGATGGCTTTCTTTCAGGCCGCCGGAGGTGATTTGAACAAACCGGGCCTTGTCCCGAAGTTCCTCCAGGTTGTGCGCGCCCAGATAGCCCATGCCGGAGCGCAGGCCGCCCATGAGCTGGAATACCACGTCCGCCAGCATGCCCTTGTACGGAACGCGCGCTTCCACGCCTTCCGCGACGAGTTTGCCGGAGCTGTTCTGACCGTAGCGGTCGCCGGAGCCGCGGCGCATGGCTCCCAGGGAGCCCATGCCGCGATACTGCTTGAAGTGACGGCCCTGGTAATGAACCACCTTGCCGGGGCTTTCTTCCGTACCTGCCAGCAGTCCGCCCAGCATCACCAGGTCGGCGCCGGCGGCCAGGGCTTTCACAATGTCCCCGGAATAGCGGATGCCGCCGTCCGCAATGACGGTGACGCCCGCGGGACGCGCCACGGAGGCTACCTCCTGAATGGCGGTGAATTGGGGCATGCCCACGCCGGAGATGACGCGGGTGGTGCAAATGGAGCCGGGGCCCACGCCCACCTTGATGGCCTGCACGCCCGCCTTGATAAGGTCGGCCGCTCCTTCCGCCGTAACCACGTTGCCGGCTACGATGGGACGGTCCGTCAGCTTGCGGAGGTTGGAAACCACGTCCATCACGCGGGTCGTGTGTCCTGTGGCGGCGTCAATGAACAGGGCGTCCGCTCCGGCGGAAATCAGGGCTTTGGCGCGGTCCAGATAATCGGGGCCCACACCCACGGCGGCGCCGCAGCGCAGGTGGCCGTGTTCATCCTTGGAAGCGTCTGCAAACATGGCGCGCTTCTGGATGTCCGTTTCCGTGATGAGGCCGGCCAGCACACCGTGTTCATCCACCAGGGGAAGCTTTTCAATGCGGTGGGTGTAAAGGATGTGGCGCGCTTCCTCAATGGTCGTGGTGGGAGCCGCCGTGATCAGGCGGGCAAGGGGGGTCATGACATCCTTGACCCGGACATTCTGGTAATCGTCCACGCCGCGCATGTCGCGGCCGGTGATGATGCCTTCCAGCTTGCGGTTGGCATCCACGACGGGGAAGCCGGAATAGCCTTGGTCCATCATGATCTGGTGGACTTCTTCCAGCGTCATGTCCTTGTTGACCGTGACGGGGTTCGGGATAACCGCGTTTTCAAAACGCTTCACGCGGGAAACCATGGCCGCCTGGATGTCAATGGGGTTGTTGCGGTGGATGACGGCCAGGCCGCCTTCCCGCGCCAGGGCAATCGCCAGTTCCGATTCGGAAACGGTATCCATGGCCGCGGACAACACGGGGATTTTCATGTCAAAGCCGGGAACAAGCTGGGAACTGATGTCCGCGTCGCCGGGAAGAATCGCGCTCAGGCGGGGCAGCAGGAGCACGTCATCAAAACTTAATCCAAGAGGGAAATCTGCCATGCGATAATCTACAGCCGGACATCCTTTAACGCAAGCCGAAACACAGGAGAATCTTATTTTTGAATGAGCGGCGCAGTTTCTTTCTTTGCCCCATGCCATATTCGCGGGCGTTTCCGTTTCCCGTGCAGAAACTCTTCCCTCTTGAAATGGGGAGGCCGCCTGCCTATCCTGAAAAAGAAATGACGTCCATGAGTGCTCCCGAACCTTACCGAGTCCTGTTTGTCTGTCTGGGCAACATCTGCCGCTCTCCTGCCGCGGAAATCATTTTCAAAAAAATGGTCGCAGAACAAGGTCTGGAACATTTGATTGAGAGCGATTCCGCCGGAATGATCGGTTACCATCGGGGCTGCCCTCCGGATAGCCGGATGCTGACGGTGCTGAAAAAATACGGATATGAGGATCCGGGGCTTAAGTCGCGCCCCGTGCGGAAAGAGGATTTGGAACAATTTGACCTGATTGTGGGAATGGACCGTGAAAATCTGCGGGATTTGAAACGGTTGGATAAAAAGGGACAGTGGGCAGGCAAGATAGCGCCCATGTGTTTTTTCACGACTCGTTTTCCGGATGAAGAAGTGCCTGATCCCTATTATGGGGGGCAGGAAGGCTTTGAATATGTGGTAAAACTGCTTCAGGACGGTTGCGGCAATCTGCTGGAGCGTTTGAAGGAGCAGCTTTCCTTGTAAATTCAGGCGTGGAGGCTGGGAAAGTGGTGGTTTATCCTGCTTTCTCTCCATTCAGACATGCCGGGGTTGCTGAACATGCCCGCAGGCGATAACCGTTTTTATGGATTTTGGATTTCTTTTCCAATTCAGGGAGATCATGCTTTTTCCGTTGAAGAGTTCATGAATCCATGTTAAATGAAAAATTGCCGTGTTTCATGGCGCGCAGTTAAAGGCCATTTGGATATGTTGCTTCCGGAATTTTCCATATGGGCCAGAGTTTTCCATTCGGAAGTGCAGAGAAGAAATTTTTACCATTTATTGAACCACGGCTGAGGCCAGGGGGCATCCCGTGTTGGACGTGTTGAAACAGGAGGTTTTGTTGTTATGGATAAGGAACGGATAAAAATTATTGCAGTTTTTCCAAGATTGGGATGATGCAATGTTTGCGTTTCAATAGCTAATCCGATTCAAACCATGAAAGAACAATCCTTTGATAACGATGTCAATTCCCTGACGGGCATGAGCAATTCCAATAGCGGAGCTCCCTCCGCGATCGACGAACAAGCGCCAACGGACGCTTTTGAAAGAAGCTGGGACTGGGATTTTGAAGTCAGGGAGCTGGGGCCTGATGAAACGGCCGAATGCAAGGTGACCATGGGAGCCGACGATCTGGCTAACTTGACCGTGGATGGAGAAGAACGGCTGGACATCGGCCCGCGCGGACAGTACGGAGGCGGCAGTTACGAGCCGCAGACGGCTTCTTTCATCATTGAGCCCGGAATGCATCGGGCGCATGTGGACTATAGCAATATTTCCATTCCCAATGCCAATAACAACATTGCCAAATTCTCCTTTGACCTGAAGGTGGAAATTACCAACCGGCAAACGGGTTCTTCTTCTTCCTATGTGCCCCCGGAGGCGGAAACGGAGCCAGTGGACAACAACGACGAGGGCGACGATGATCCATGCGGAGGCTCCAGCAGCGGAAGCAGCAGTTCTCCCAACAGCAGTTCCAGCAATCCATGCCCTAATGGCGACAACGGCGGGGATGAGGATGAGACTGATCCGGACAATCCTTTTTCCCCGGATGACTGCATGGACAACCGGGGCGGTTCCCCCAGCACGTCTGCCGTGCGCAGCCTGGTTTCCTCCGCCTCCGCATATGGAAAGTTCTCTTCCGCAGGCAAACGGGTAACTGCCCAGACGCGGAAAACCAGCATGGTATGGCGCACCAGCTTCGGTTCCTTCCGCGGTATGGAAGGCGTGCCGTACGGGATGCTGGAAATTGTGGCTTATCACTTCTCTTCCAGGTTGTGGACGCCCGCAGCCCTGCAATACCTGCATCCCATGGCCAGCTGTATTCTGCCCCCTTCCGGTCGGGAGTTGGGGGCTGACATGGCATTCCAGATCCGGAACGGAGGCACCCGCGCCAACTATTACTGCTATGCCGGCGCGGCTAGTGCAGGCTCCATCGGCGGCTCGCGGAAAAGGACGGGTTCCGTTTCCATGGCGTATGCCGCGGCAGAGGGGCGTGTTGTCTCGGCTTCCGCCAGCGCGGCGGAAATGAGGGTCAGCAACGCCGGGGGCAATACAGTCATCTACGGCGGTTCTTCCGTTTCCGCTTTGGGCGCGGCCTCCGGCTACCGGACCAGGCTGGGTTCTTCATGGACGGCTCAGGATTTTGCCAATTACCTGGACATCGTCCGAAGCGCAGATGATGTCATCCGCCAGGTCTGGAACCTGTGGGACGGTCTGGCCAATATTGAGAACGTGACGAATACGGGCTATGTGATCGCCTTTTATCTGCCCGAGCAGGTGGAGGCCAAAAACGTTTCCACCGGTCTTTACGCCGTTACGGGGACGCCTTTTAAAACCTTCACCATTGAGGGCAATGCGGAGACCGGCAAGCTCACCGTTACGGAGCAGGCGGAAGGGCGCGAGCCTTACGTCACCCGCTACTGGCAGGGAACGGGAGGGGCCTGGTGCATGTCCCAGGGGGAAGGGGAAGACGCGATTTACACGATCCGTGAAAGGCAGGAGGTGTCTTCGGGTATTTGGAAACTCTTCACTACCGTGCAGCGCGGGGAAAACGGCGCTCCTATTTCCCGGGTGTGCGAAACCTATGAACAGGGCCGCAGCGGCAACCTGTGCACCAGCCGTATTGAGGCTTATGGAACCGACTATGCCCGTGAAACGACTTACGCTTATAACGCCGCGGGCAAGCTGATCCGGGAGACGGCCCCCGACGGAAGTGAAAAGACCTGGTCTTACGACGCCTTCGGGCGTGAAACCGTCCGGATGGAACCCTGGGCGGGCGGGGGAAGAAAGGGCACCTACACCTATTACCGCTGCTCCGACCATGCCGATCCGGATATTGCGCACCAGTACGTGGTGCTCACTATGAACGCTGCCCGGCTGACGGATACGCATTACGCCTATACGGAAGCCAACCATGTGCGCCGTGTGGAAAAACGCACCACGGCGTTGGGCGCGGAGGGAGAGCAGCTGGAAGTGACGGAAACGTGGCTGCCGGCGGCGCCTAACGAATACGCCCGGGGGAGGCTGAAGATGAAGCAGTCCGCCAGCGGCGTGCAGACGGTCTATGGCTATGAGGCGGCCAGCCAGTACGGCGCCCTCTACAGGGAGACCAGGGAAACGCAGATAGCGGGGCAGGCCGTGCCGGGGCACAGCACGAGGAAAGTCACGTACGTTTCCGCTCACGGAAATAACACGCGCGTTGAGAAATACGCCTTGCTGACGGATGGAACCTGGGCGCTGACGGATACGGCGGATTACGAATACGACAAGGAAAACCGGTGGATTAAGCGTACGCGCGGCAACGGCAGGGTGACGGAACGGGAGATGATGTGCTGCGGCCCCTTGTGGGAAAAGGATGAAGACGGCATCATGACTACTTACTCCTACAATACGGCGCGCCAGCTGGTGGAAGTCAGCCGGTCGGAAGTCACGGACGGAGAAACAATCGTCACGCCTGAAACCATCGTCAGCTACACGCGGGACGCCTTCGGCAGAATCCTGCAAACGCGCCGGGACGTCGGCCCCATGACGACGACGGAAAGCAGGGCTTACGATTTGCTGGGGCAGCTGGTGCAGGAAACGGACGTATTAGGAAGGAGCAATACACATGCCTACAGTGCGGACGGCCTGACGGAAACCGTCACCACGCCGACGGGCGCGACGCTCGTCACTATCCGCCATGCGGACGGGACCGTGCTGGAGCAGAGCGGCACGGGGCAGAGGCATCTCCTCTACCGTACGGAATACTCCGCGGAAGGCGTGGTCCGTTCCACGCTGCTTCCCCGGGCGGAGGGAGAACCGGCGCTGGTGGAACAAACCGTCACGGACGGCAGGGGCAACATGGTGCGCGTCTCCCGGGCGAACGCCAACGGCGGCCTTATTCATGACCGGCGCGCTTTTGATCTGAACAACAGGCTTTTGCGGCAGCAAGTGGATGGAATGGCTCCATTGCTTTATGACTATGACCCGTTTGGCAATATCGTCAAAACCACGCTCAAACTGGCCGAAAACCCCACATCCGCCAACTCCCTAGTCACGGAGTACGTCTATGCCCGCCGGCAGCGGGAAGACGGCGTGTACCGGGTAACCACAGTCACGCGCTGCAACAGCCAGGGAACAACATATGCGGAAAGCACGGCCGAGCTGGTTTCCTTCCTGTCCCCCTCGCTGGCCGGAAAAAACATCTCCACCGATCCGCGGGGCAATGAAACCCTGCAATGGACGGAATACGCGGCTCCGGCCAGACGGACGGTAAAAACGCAGTCCCCGGCTTCTTCCGTCATTGCGGAAACTGTCGTCATAGACGGTTACGCCGTATCCCGGAAAGACCATGCGGGAGTTCTGACCGCTTCTTCCCGCGCTTATACGGCCAGCGGCAGCACGGAGACTTATACGGACGCCCGCGGCAATGCCGCCGTTACCGTCTTTGACATCGCCGGACGTGAAACAGCCAGGACGGATGCCGCCGGCAATACGACCGCCATCCAGTATGACCCGTCCACGGCTTCCCCCTCCTGCGTCACGGATGCCTTGGGCAACACGGCCTGCTACGCTTACGACCCGCGGGGACGCAAAACCGCCGAATACGGTACGGCCCTTCAGCCCTCCGTCTTTGGCTACGATGATGCGGACAGGCTGGTATCCCTCATGACGTTCCGCGTTCCGGGAGAAACCATCGCTGCCGATCCGCGGGAACGGACGGACGGGGACGTGACGGCGTGGAGCTATGACGACGCCTCCGGCCTGATGACGGCTAAAACCTATGCCGACGGCCATGGGGAAAGCTACTCTTACGATGACTGGAACAGGCTGGCGGTTAAACGACAGGCCCGGACGGCGGACGGGCAGGGAACGCCTCTGGCGACTTCTTATGCCTACGATCCGCAGACGGGCAACCTGGTCTCCGTCACTCACAACGACGCGACTCCTTCCATCACCTGTACCTACAATCACCTTAACCTGCTTACGCAGGTCACGGACGATTCCGGCACGAGGACGCTGGCTTACAACCAATATAATGAAGCGGAATCGGAAACTGCGGCAGGGCTGGCGGCAAGCGCGCTCAACTATCTGCGCGACGGTTTGGGGCGGCCTTCGGGTTACAGTCTGCATTACGGGGAGGGCGTTGTCCAGCAGACGGCCTGGGAATATGACGGTTGCGGACGTCTTTCTACGGTTTCGCTCAATAACGGCGCCGATCCCTTCGTCTATGGTTACCACGCCGTCAACGGACTGCTGGAAACGCTTGATTACCCCAATACCCTCCGGAGATGGTACACCCGGGAAGAAAAACGGGATCTGCTGACCAGAATCGACTATATGCGTCCCGGCAGCGTCAACTACCCGGCCAAAACCGACTACGCCTATGACGCGCTGGGGCGGCCCACAGAAAAGAAGGACTACTTCAATACCCCTGCTCCTGACCTGACGCACAGCTACAGCTACAACGGCCGCGGCGAACTGGCCGCCGACGCGATGAGCCGGGGGGGAACATATTCCTATGTGTATGACAACATCGGCAACCGCGTCACCTCCCGGGAAGGTTCGGGTGCGTCAGCGGCGGCGTACACGGCCAACAGCCTGAACCAGTACACGGCCATCACCCGGGAGGAAGAAGCGCCTTTCGCGCCTGGCTATGATGCCGACGGCAACCAGACAAAGATTCAAACGTCCACAGGAGAATGGGAAGTTTCTTATAATGCCCTGAACCAGGCGGCAAGGTTTATTCAGGGGAACAGGCGGGTGGAGTGCCGCTACGACTATCTGAACAGGCGGATTGAGAAAGCCGTCTATGAAGGAGAAGTCCTGATGTCGAAAAAACGATTCATTTATCACGGCTACCTGCAAATCGCGGAACTGGACGCCGCCGACGCGACGGAAACAGCAATGCCCGTACTGCGAAAAACCTATCTGTGGGATCCGCTGGAACCGGTAGCTACGCGCATTCTGGCCATGAGCCTCTTTGATGAAACGGGAACCTGGGCGGAAGACCTGTACTATACGCACGACCTGTTGAAAAACGCTACGGCGCTCTTCGGCATCCGAGCGGGCCGCCGCGCCTTGTACGAATACGGCCCGTATGGGAATATTCTCAGGATGGAAGGGAATGCCGCAGAGGATAATCCGTTCCGGTTCTCCAGCGAATACGCTGATGACGAACTGGGGCTGGTTTACTACAATTACCGCTATTATAATCCCCAAAATGGCAGGTGGATAAGCAGGGATCCTGTTATAGAGAAACAGCGAGATAATGTTTATACATATGCGTATAACACCCCTTCTATTTTGATCGATGCGCGAGGGCAATTCGCGTTTGCGATTGCTCTATTTAATCCTATAGGAGTGGCGGTAGTAGCGGCGGCGGCAGTAGTTGTAGCTGTTGCGACGGTGGTGGTAGTTGCTGAAAAAGTAATAGATGAAATAAACTCGGATACTGCAGATAAAGCAGTTCCAGAAACAGCTCCAATAGCAATTCCTCAAAAACCTAAATATGGGAATTGTTCAAAACGGAGACATAGTGAATTAAATAAAGAGGTTGGTCGTAAATGCAAAGGTCCATCAATGCATTGTAAAAACAAAAATATTTGTAAAGATGAAATAGAAAGAAATATAAAAAGATTTCAAGATTGTATTGATGCAAGAACAAAAATAAATAATGAGTGTTTCAATGGTGGAGATAATGCACATAATGATGAAATTGAGCGCGCTTTAGCGGGTAAAAAACGTTGCCAAGATAAACTCAATCAATTATTATAAAAATTTCCACAGTCAAAAAATTCATAAAATTAAATTTTTATCTATCGTGAATACTAATTTCCTATCCTATCAATCCTTTATTGATGCAATGAAGGTTATATATCCTGTATTTCCGCTTCCGAATAATAAACAATTCGAAATATGCATTGATTTGATCAAATCAGAATCTTTTGCGTTACCTGCAATTGAATTTTGTGAATATGTTCATATTCATAAAATAAATTGGTTAAAATGCTCGTGGGAACATGATTTAATGCCACTTGAATACGATACAACAATTTTGCCGAATTATATATTTTCGACATCTTTTCTTAGATATTATTTCCCGGCATGTTTAAATTTAACTATCAAATATTTTTTTGGGGATTATCATAAATATGAAGTTGGGAATATCGATTCATTTGTAGAACATACAATTGATGCTGTTATTGAAAATTATAAGGATTTGAATGAAAGTGAAAGAACGTTGTTGGGAAGAATATTAAAGATAATAGAAAACAATCCATTTTACGATTATAAAAATGAATGCATAAAATTAAAAGATAAAATTATGAATAATTAGATATAATAATTTATATTGTCATCCTCTCTTCAAGATTGAGAATATAGGATTTCCTTTATTATATTCATCATCATATCTAATGACCGTGTGGCATATATCCGATTTGACGTTTCGAAAGAAGATGTTCAAGCGACCCTCTTCATGTTCTTTTCTAGAAGAAACTACATATCAAATTCTTTTTAATGATTAATATAATATGTGCAGATCTAAATTAGAACAGCAACATTCAATAAGAACGGTCAATGGTTTTTACAAGATCTTGAACTAATAGTATTGTGAAGTAATATTACAATATGATCGGACAACGGAAACGATAACGCCCGTATTAAGAAAAACCTATCTGTGAAATCCTCTGGAGCAGGTAGCCACGCGCATCCTGGCCATGAGCCTCTTTGATGAAAAGGAAACCTGGGCGGAAGACCTGTACTGCACGCACGACCTGTTGAAAAACGCTACGGCGCTCTTCGGCATCCGAGCGGGACGCCGCGCCTTGTACGAATACGGCCC
>ENA-ORNY01001214-ORNY01001214.1-human-gut-metagenome-genome-assembly--contig:-NODE-1214-length-15258-cov-5.588239_pt1 | contig 15258 bp, 13 predicted proteins | sample MGYA00242122_ERZ509036 | MGnify/ENA primary metagenome ERZ509036 (study PRJEB26280, sample SAMEA2338696) | human gut metagenome | biome: human gut; feature: human-associated habitat; material: faeces... | reverse complement strand
GGGAGATGCTGCGGCGGCTGGAGGCCGTGGACCCGGAGACGGCGGCGCGGCTGCACCTGCGGGACGAAAAGCGCATCCTCCGGGCCTTAGAGGTATATGAGGAGACCGGGGAGCCCATGTCCCGGCGGGACAAGCGGGGCCGGGAAAAGCCGGACCGGTACCAGGCCCTCTATATCGGGCTGAACTTCCGGGACCGGGCGGACCTGCGGGAGCGCATCGACCGCCGGGTGGACGAGATGGTCCGCCGGGGGCTTTTGCAGGAGGTGCAGGCGCTTCTGGACGGGGGCCTTCCCCGGGACGCCACGGCCCTGCAGGCCATCGGATACAAGCAGTTCCTAGCGGTGGCCGACGGCACGGCCACGGCGGACCAGGCGGTGGAGGAGGTCAAGCTCCGCTCCCGCCAATATGCCAAGCGGCAGCTGACCTGGCTGCGGCGGAACCCGGCGATCCACTGGATCTACTGGGACAAGGAGCCGGATTTCCCGGCGGCTCTCCAGAATGCGACAGATTTTCTCACGGCCCATGGCTTAGGATAAGGGCAGGCGGACAGCCGTCCGCACAAAGAGAAAAGGAGCATTCGTTATGCAGAAAAACAACCTTCAGGACATCTTTTTGACCAAAGTCCGCAAGCAGAGCCTGCCTGTGACCGTGTTTCTGATGAATGGTTTCCAGATGCGGGGCAGCGTCACCGGCTTCGACAGCTTCACCGTGGTGCTGGACACCGACGGCAGGCAGCAGGTGATCTATAAGCACGCTATATCTACGATTGTCCCGCTGCACCCGGTGGCCCTGTATGACCCATGCCTGCCGTCGGAGGCGCAATAGCGCCCCGGCCGGAAGGCCGTCAAGCGTTTTGCCCCGGGCAAAACCTTGGGCACGGGCGGATTCACTTCGCCCGTGCGGAATAAAATCACGGGGCCCCGGATGCCGCCCTGCCGCGATAAACACCCCGATACCACACCACAAAAGGAGGTACGTTATGAAATCCACCCGCGTATTCAAAATTCTGTCCATTGCCCTGGCGGCGGCGGTGGTGTTCTATTTCCTGGTCCAGGGGGTGCGGTATCTGACGAACCCCTACGCCACCACCCGGGTGTATACCAGCACCACGGAGGACGCCGTGGAGGCCTCCGGCTGGCTGGTGCGGGAGGAGGAGACCTTCCGCACCGATGCCGGGACCCTGAGTCCCACCCGGGAGGAGGGGGAGAAGGTGGGCCAGGGCCAGGTCATCGCCGCCACCTATGACAGCCCCGGGGCCCTGGAGGCCGTGGCCCAGATCCAGGCCAAACGGCTCCAGTTGGAGCAGCTGGAGTATGCCCTGTCCTCCTATCTGAACCCCGACGCCGCCCTGAAGCTGGACGGCTCCATCTCCGACGACATCATGGCCCTGCGGAAGAACCTCACCGGCGGGGACTATACCGCCGCCTCCGGCGACCTGTCCCAGCTGAAGGCCGCCATCGTCAAGCGCAGCCGGGCCTACACCTCCAGCCAGGAGATCAAGGCCGAGATCACCGCCGTGCAGGATGAGATCGACTCTTTGCAGGCGGGACTCACCGGCGCGGCCAACATCACCGCCCCCCGGGCGGGGACCTATTCCGCCGTGTGCGACGGATACGAGTCCGTGCTGACCCCGGCGGGGCTGGATGACCTGACCCCCGGCGCCCTGGACAAGCTCACCGCCGGGGAGAATAATGCCAACGTGGGCAAGCTCATCTACGGCAACACCTGGTACTATGCCGCCGCCGTCACCCAGGAGGAGGCCCGGCGCATCGCCGGCTGCGGCAGCGTGTCCCTGCGGCTGACCAAAGGCATCACCGATGACATCGCCGCCACGGTCTACTCTGTCAGTGCGGCGGAGGACGGCCGGTGCGTGGTGGTGCTGGCCTGCCGGGAGTATCTGGCGGAGACCACCCAGCTGCGGCACCAGACGGCCCAGATCGTGCTCCACAGCTACACCGGGCTGCGCCTGCCCTCCGTGTGCCTGCGGCAGCAGGAGGACGGGACCCTGGGGGTTTACTGCGTCCAGGGCAGCTTCTCCCGGTTCAAGCCGGTGGACATGGTGTACCAGGGAGATGACTATGTGCTGGTGTCGGTGCCCCAGAACACCGACGGACTGGACACCCTGCGCCCCGGGGACGAGGTCATCATGACCGGCGTCACCCTGGACGGCTCACAGATATTGACAGGAGATTAATACGGGAAAGGAAGGCTTTCACTATGTCTATTGCGGAGAACATTGCCGCCGTCCGGCAGCAGATGGACCAGGCGGCCCGGGAGACCGGCCGCACCGGCGCCGACATCATCCTGGTGGGCGCCAGCAAAATGAACGACGCTGCCGCCTGCCAGGAGGCCATTGCCGCCGGTATTGACGCCCTGGGCGAAAACCGGGTCCAGGAGATGACCGCCAAGCTGGCGGAAAACGCCTACGCCGGCCGTCCCCTGCACTTTATCGGCCATTTGCAGCGCAACAAGGTCCGTCAGGTGGTGGGCAAGGCGGCGCTGATCCAGTCTGTGGGCAGCACGGAGCTTTTGCAGGAGATCGAAAAGGCCGCCGGAAGACTGGAGCTCTGCCAGGATATCCTGCTGGAGGTGAATATCGGCGGCGAGGCCGCCAAAAGCGGCTTTTCCCCGGATCAGATCCACGCTGCGGCGGAAATGGCCCGGGCCCTGCCCCATGTGCAGGTGCGGGGACTGATGACCATCCCCCCGGTGGCGGCGGAGCCCCACGGAAATTTGGCATATTTCGAGAAAATGCGTTGGTTATATGTTGACATCAATGCAAAAATATACGATAATAAGATGGAATATCTCTCAATGGGCATGAGCGGCGACTTCGCCGACGCCATCCGGTGCGGCAGCAACATGATCCGGGTGGGCACGGCGATCTTCGGCGCGCGGGACTATACGAAATAAAGAGCAGGAGGGACGCATATGAGCCTGAAGGATGAGTTCAGAAAGTTTATCCACCCCTATGACGAGGAGGATGAACCGGAGGAGTATCAGGAGGAGGAGCGCCCGGAGCGTCCCCGCCGGGACGAGGAGCGCCGCAGCGACGACCGCCGCAGCAAGGTGGTGAACATCAACTCCGCCGGGCAGCTGAAGGTGGTGCTGATGAAGCCGGTGAAGTTTGACGAGGATGCCAACACCATTGCTGACCATCTGATGGAAAAGCGCACGGTGGTGATGAATATGGAGAACACCGACCCGGATATCGCCCGGCGTCTGCTGGACTTCGTGTCCGGCGTGGCCTATGCCACCAGCGGCAACGTCAAGCGCGTGGCGGCCAAGACCTATATCGTCACCCCCTATTCGGTGGACCTGATGGGGGACCTGATCGACGGACTGGAAAACAGCGGCCTGTATATGTGACGGACCGAGAGAGAATACGGAGGGATAGAGCATGTACACACCCCAGGAAGTTTCCGAAAAAACCTTTCCCAAGTCCACCGGCCTCAGCAGCGGCTACAGCATGACCGCCGTGGACGAGTTTCTGGACGGCCTGACGGAGGATTATACCGCCCTGTATAAGGACAACACCACCCTGAAGGCCAAGCTGAAGATGCTGGCGGAAAAGGTGGAGGAATACCGGGCCACCGAGGACGCCATGCGCTCCACCCTGCTGGCGGCCCAGAAGATGGCGGCCCAGATGGTGGCCGACGCCCAGGCGGAGAAGGAAAAAACCATCGCCGATGCCCAGGCCCAGGCGGAGCAGATCCTTGCCGACGCCCGGGGCGAGGCGGATGTCCAGGCCCGGCAGCTCCAGCAGGAGATCCGGGATTCCTGGGAGAAGCTGGCAACGGCCCAGAGCGAGACGGCGGACTTCATCCAGCGCAGCCGGGACCTGTGCGCCCAGCAGCTGGCGTTTCTGGATTCCCTGCCGGAGCGCAATGCCCCGGAGCAGGAGGACCAGGAGCCGGAGAACGAGGCGGTGACCCTGCCCGCCCCGGAGGAGAACGCCGTGCCCGTGGCGGACGCGGAGCCTGTTCCCCAGGAGGAGGCCCCCCAGCCGGAGTCTGCCGCCGAACCGGAGCCGCAGCCGGAGTTTCAGGAGAAGAAAGAGGAGGAGTCCCCCTTCCCCCTGGATTTCAAGCTGAATCTGGAGGACCTGCAGTTTGGCCGCAACTATAACGGCGGCGACCGGCGGTGAATCATTCTGTCAAAAGCGGCCCGGCGGCCGCTTTTGCCTTATCTGCAAGGAGGTGGCAGTATGATGCCCATCGTGGCCCTGCTGTATGACTTTGACAAGACCCTGTGCACCACGGATATGGAGGACTACGCCTTTATCCCGGCTCTGGGCTATACCCCGGCGGAGTTTTGGAAAAAGGCCAACGATTTCGGCCGGGAGAACCGCATGGACGGCCTTCTGGCATATATGTACACCATGATCGCCGAGTGCCGGGCCCAGAACATCCGGCTGGACCGGGAGTTTCTGGTGCGCTGCGGCCACAGCCTGGAGCTGTTCCCCGGGGTGGCGGATTGGTTCGGCCGCATCAACGCCTTCGGCCGCAGCCAGGGGGTGCAGGTGGAGCACTATGTCATCTCCTCCGGCCTGCGGGAGATCATCGAGGGCAGCGGCATCGCCCGGGAGTTCCGGGAGATCTACGCCTGTGAGTTCTTCTATGACCGGGACGGGCTGGCCTCCTGGCCCAAGCTGGACGTGAACTTCACCAACAAGACCCAGTTCGTCTATCGCATCAACAAGGGCGTTCTGGATGTGTCCGACGACAAGAGCCTGAACGACTCCATGCCCGACGACAGCAAGCGGGTGCCCTTTACCAACATGATCTACATCGGCGACGGACTGTCCGACGTGCCGTGCATGAAGATGATGCGGGCCTATGGCGGCCAGGCCATCGCCGTGTATCAGCAGGAGAACCGCCAGGGGGTGGAGGACCTGCTGGCCAAGGGGCGGGTGGACTTCATCTTCCCTGCCGACTATCGGGAGGGGACGGCCCTGGACGCCACCGTGCGGAACATCATCCGCAAAATGGCCATTACCGACGCGCTGACGGAGGAAAACGCCGCCCAGCGCCGGAATATCGGCAAGGCGGGCCTGCCCTACCAGGCCAGTCTCTTTGAGGAATAAAATCACAAAAGTGCGGCAGTTCACGAGAACTGCCGCACTTTTTCCCGGGGAAACGGCAGGTTTTCCTTGCATCCCGGGGGCTTTTCCGATATAATATCATGTGCGGCGGTTTTGGAAGCGCCGCGAAAGGAAGAATTGGGAAAAACTCTTGCTTAAATCGCCGCCGGGCCTGGCCCGGGGCCTTAATGTAAGGAGAAAGGCAGCAAATGAAGGTAAAGATCACCTCGGACAGCACCTGCGACTTATCGCCGGAGCTGATCGAAAAGTACGACATTGCCATCACCCCCCTGTCGGTGCACTGCGGCGACCAGGTGGGCCGCGACGGCGTGGAGATCACGCCGGAAACCATCTATGACTATGTGGAAGCCAGCGGGCAGCTGCCCCGGACCAGCGCCGTCAACGTGTTTGACTATGTCCGGGAGTTCCGCCACTGGCGCCAGCAGGGGTACAGCATCGTGCACTTCTGCATCAGCAGCGACTTTTCCAGCTCCTACCAGAACGCCTGCATCGCGGCGGCGGACATCGGCCAGGTGTATGTGGTGGATTCCCGGAACCTCTCCACCGGCCAGGGCCTGCTGGTGCTCCACGGGGCGGAGCTGGCCGCCGCCGGACAGACGGCGGAGGAGATCCAGAAGGCCTGCACGGACCTGGCTCCCCAGGTGGAGGCCAGCTTCGTCATCGACCGGCTGGACTATCTGTACAAGGGCGGTCGCTGTTCGGCCCTCAGCGCCTTCGGCGGAAACCTGCTGAAGCTGAAGCCCTGCATCGAAGTGAAGGACGGCAAAATGACCCCCGGCAAGAAGTATCGCGGCCCCATCGACAGGGTGATGCTGCAATATGCCGACGACCGGCTGCGGGGCCGGGACGACATCAACAAGCACCGGGTGTTCATCACCCACACCCGCTGCGCCCCGGAGGCGGTGGAGGCCGTGCGGCAGAAGATCCTGGAGCTGGCCCCGGACTTTGAGGAGATCATCGAAACCACCGCCGGTTCCACCGTGACCTCCCACTGCGGCCCCGGCACCCTGGGCGTGCTGTTCATCCGCACCAAATAAGTCTGAAATTCCCGGAGCACTGCTCCGGGAATTTTTTTTAAAATTTTTTGAAAAAACCGGTTGCAGTTTCGCCGCTTTGGTGTTTCATGAGTATAGGGGGCAAAAAGCGCCCTATCTGCGGGATCACCTGTGCGGGGACCGACCCTCTCCTGTACGGTATCCATAGAAAAATACCGCCGGATTTTCCGGCGGTATTTTTTGCTCGTTTGCGTATCAGAAGGCCCAGGTGCCGTTCCGGAACAGGGGAACGGTTTTCCCATCCTGGCATACGCCGTCGATAGACAGGTCCGCCGAGCCGATCATGAAGTCCTCGTGGACCATGGAGTCGTTGACGCCCAGGCTGCGGCACTCCTCCAGGGTCTTGCTCTGGAAGTCCCGGATGGTGTCGGCAAAGCCCATGCCCAGGGCCAGGTGGCAGCAGGCATTCTCGTCAAACAGCGTGTTGTAGAACAGCAGGCCGGACTGGTTGATGGGGGAGTCGAAGGGCACCAGGGCGCACTCGCCCAGATAGCAGCTGCCCTGGTCCATGGTGATGAGCTTGGTCAGCAGGTCGTTGTTGACCTTGGCGTTCCACTCCACGGCCTTGCCCTCGTGGAAGCGGATCCAGAAGTTGTCGATGAGCTGGCCCTGGTAGCTCAGGGGCTTGGTGGAGTAAACGATGCCCTCGGCCTGACCCTTCATGGGAGAGGTGAAGCACTCCTCGGTGGGGATGTTGGGGTTGAAGAAGATGCCCTGGAGGCTGGTTTCGCCGCCGCCGCAGAACTGCCCCTCCGGGATCAGACCCACGGTCAGGTCCGTGCCGTTGGCGCTCTTATACTTCAGCTGCCGCAGGTGCAGGCTGTTGAGATACTGGCACCGGTCATGAAGGTCCTTGTTGTGGACGTCCCAGGCGGCCAAGGGGTCCTCATCCACCCGGCTGGTGGACAGAATGGCCTCCCACAGCTTCTCCATAGCCTGGCTGGTGCGCAGGCCCGGGAACAGCTTCTTGGCCCAGGCCGCGCCGGGCACGGCGGCGATGCACCACTGATACTTGTTCTCGATCTGGTCCCGGTATTTGCGGATGGTGGGATAGAGCCGCTGCTGGGACTTGGCCATCTTCTCCTGGTTGATGCCGTTGAGGCCGTCGGGGTCCTCCGACAGCAGATAGATGCGGCAGGGGATGGCGTCCACATAGTGCTGCCAGCGGGCCTCCTCATAGTTGTCCAGCTTGGACAGGGTGGTCATGGTGCGATAGCGGTAGTGCAGCTTCTGCAGGGGCTGATAGCTCCAGTCCACCACCACCTTCTTGGCCTTGCGCTTGTAGCACTCCTCCACCAGCATCTTCACAAACTCCGGCTGATCCAGGTCGGCGGCGATGAACACCTCCTGGCCGGGCTGCACGTTGACGCCGGTCTGGGCGATGAGCTGGGCATATTTGCGTAAAACGGTCTTTTTCATGGCTGTGATTCCCCCTGTAGTACAAAATAATGGAAACATTATACCACCAGCGGACAGACTTGAAAAGGGCTTTTTGTGAAATTTGAAGAAAGCCGCCGCGTCACTCCGCCTGGCGGGCGATGTCCAGCAGCCAGCGGACCGCCTGCACCGGATACCGGCCCCGGGCCGTTTCCCCGGTGAGCATCAGGGCCGACGCCCCGTCCAGCACGGCGTTGTATACGTCCAGCACCTCCGCCCGGGTGGGGGTGGGGTGCTCCGTCATGGTGTGCAGCAGCTGGGTCACCACCAGGAAGGGCTTCCCGGCCCGGCGGCACCGGGCGGCGATGTCCTTCTGGGCGGCGGGCAGGTGCAGAAGCCCCAGATTGCTGCCCAGGTCCCCCCGGGCCACGGTGACCACGTCGCAGGCGTCCATCCATTGGGGCAGACTCTGCCAGCCCTGCCGGTCCTCGATCTTGGCGAATATCGTGAGGTGCTCCAGACCCCGGCGGGCCAGGGCCGTCCGGACCTGCTCCAGCTCATGGCGGCTGCGGACAAAGGGCTGCATCACCGCCGTGACCCCCTGCCCGGCCGCGTTGTCCAGGTCCAGCAGGTCCTGGGCCGTCAGGGCCGGGCGGAGAAGCTCCACCCCGGGCAGGGTGATGCTTTTCCGGCTTTCCAGCACCCCGCCCCGGGTGACGGTGCAGGTGACGGCCCGGCCGCAGGACTCCGCTCGCAGGGCCATCAGGCCGTCATCCAGCAAAATCTCCTGCCCCGGGGCCACGGCGGCCAGGATATCCGGCTCCACCGGCAGGCTCCCGGGGCCCAGGGTCACGGAATCTCCCTCCGCCAGGGGTACCGGCTGCGGCAGGGCGCCCATCCGCAGCTCCGGCCCCCGCATATCGACGATCAGCTCCGCATCCCGGCCCGATGCCTGCCGGGCCGCCTGTACCGCATCGGTCCAGGGGCGGCAGGCCGTCAGGGTGGTGTGGGACAGGTTCAGACGGAAGCCCGTCAGCCCCATGTCCAGCAGTTCCGTCAGCAGGTCCGCCCGGCAGCAGGCGGGGCCAAGGGTGGCGTAGGTTTTCACGGCGTCTCCTCCTTGTGAAAGTGGTCGTATACCGCCCGGGCGGCGGCCTTGGGCAGCACCGCCTCCAGCTGCAGAAGCTCCGCCTGGGCGATGGTCTTGACGCTTTTGAAGTGCTTCAGCAGGGCCTTTTTCCGGATGTCTCCCACCCCGGGGATGCCGTCCAGCCGGGAGGTCAGGGCGGATTTCGTGTGCTTTTCGTGGTGATAGGTGATGGCGAAGCGGTGGACCTCCTCCTGCACCCGGCCCACTAAGGCGAACAGGGGCGGGCTCTGCTGGATGCCCAGCTCCTGCCCCTGGGGCGTTACCAGGGCCCGGGTCCGGTGGCGGTCATCTTTTACCATGCCCAGCACCGGCACGGTGAGGCCCAGCCTTTCCAGCACATGGCAGGCGGCCTCCGCCTGGAGCTGGCCGCCGTCCATCAGCAGCAGGTCCGGCAGGGGGGCAAAGTGCTCGTCCCCCTCCAGATACCGCCGGAACCGGCGCTCCAGCACCTCCTCCATGGCCCGCAGGTCGTCGGCGTGGTCCAGGGTCTTTACCTGGAACCGGCGATAGTCCCGCTTCAGGGGCCGTCCGTCGGCAAACACCACCATGGAGGCCACCATGTCCTGCCCGGCGGTGTGGGAAATATCGTAGGATTCCAGCCGCCGGGGGGCCTCCGCCAGCCCGGCCAGGGTCCCCAGCTGCTCTAAGGTCTTGCCGGTGCGCTCGGCGTCGGAGGTGATGCGCTCCACCTCCTCCCGGGCGTTGCGGCGGGCCATGCGCAGCAGCTCCGCCCGCTCCCCCCGCTGGGGCACCCGCAGGGTCACCCGGTGCCCGGCCCGGCCTGTCAGCAGGGCGGCGAAGGTATCCATATCCTCCAGCTCGCAGGGCACCAGAATCTCCCGGGGCAGGGCCTGGCGGTCCAGGTAATACTGGCTCAGCACGGCGGAGAGAATGTCCGCCTCCTCCTGGTCGGCGGCGGCGGAGAACACCTCCACCTCCCGGCCCAGCAGATTGCCGTCCTCAATGTGCAGCACGGCGCTGCCGCAGCGGACCTGGCCCGGGTACACGCCCCACACGTCCGTGTCGGCGCAGACTCCGGCGATGACCTGCTGGGTCTTGCCCAGCACGGAGATGGCCCGGATCCGGTCCCGCAGGGCGGCGGCCTTTTCAAAGTTCAGTTCCTCCGCCGCCTGCTCCATCTCCTGCTGCAGCTCCGCCGTCAGCTGGCGGTAATGTCCGCTGAAGATCCGCACCGCCTGGCGGATCCGGGCCTGATACTCCGCCTGGCCGGGGCCGTCCGGGCGGCAGAAGCCGTCACACCGGCCCATGTGGAAGTTCAGGCAGGGGCGCTCCTTGCCGATGTCGCGGGGGAACCTTCGGGAACAGGTGGGCAGGCGCAGGGCGGCGCACACGGCGTCCAGCGCCAGGCGCGTTTCGTGCCGGCCGCCGAAGGGACCGTAGTATTTCGCGCCGTCGTCGGCGGTGCGGTTCACCAGGGTAAAGCGGGGGTAGTCGCCGCTGTCCAGCCGCACGAAGGGATAGCCCTTGTCATCCTTCAGCAGAATGTTGTAGCGGGGCTGATGGCGCTTGATGAGGGAATTCTCCAGCACCAGGGCCTCGAACTCCGACCGGACGATAATGGTGTCGAACCGGTCCACATGGGCCACCATCATCTTCGTTTTCTCGTTGTGGCTGGCGGTGTCCTGAAAGTATTGGCTGACGCGGTTTTTCAGTTTTTTGGCCTTGCCCACATAGATGACCTGGCCGGTCTTGTCCATCATCAGATAGACGCCGGGCAGCAGGGGCAGGTCGTTGGCCTTGGCGCGGAGCTCATCACGGGTCATGGCGTCATCTCCTTTCATGGAAAACTACAGATACGGGGATAGTATACCACCGCCGCGTCCCCTGGGCAAGGGGTGGAAGTACCGGAAAGTACAGAGAAAAGCCTGCGGCGGCGAAAAAGCAGTAGCGCGGCGCGGCAGGATGTGATACAATGGGTGCGAAAAATATGACGCGGGAGGCGCGGGATATGGAATTGCAGTGGTTTGACATCCGGGAGCTGACGGAGGACGCGGCCCAGACCGTGATAGGCATGATGGATGAGACGCGGCGGCGGCGTGTGGCCGACATCGCCGGCGAGGACGACCGGAAGCGCACCATCGCCGGAGAGCTGTTGGCGCGGCGGATGCTTGCGCAGTCGCTGGGCTGTGCCGAGAAAGACGTACCGCTTCAGTGGGACGAGCTGGGCAAGCCCAGCGTGGAAAAGGACGGTGTGTATGTGTCCGTGAGCCACTCCGGCCCGTGGGCGGTATGCGTAACGGCGGACGCGCCGGTAGGCGTGGACGTGGAGGTGGTACGCTCGGCCCAGGAGAAGTTCATGCGCCGGGTGTGCAGCGAGCAGGAGATGGCGTACATACGGTCCGGGGACGACGGCGACTGCCAGCGGTTCTGGGAGATATGGACGGCCAAGGAGGCGCTGTTCAAGCTGACGGGCAAGGGTCCGCTGCTGGCGCTGAGCCGCTTCAGCCTGCCGGCAGGCGTAACGCTGGACTATACGGCACAAAAGGGCTGCGCCCTCACCATCGCGGCGCAGATTTTGTGAAAAATTTTGCAAAGTTGGCAAAAAAGACTTTTCTTTCCCGTTTTTTTTTGGTACAATAGGGGCAGAAACATACGTCGGAGCGCAGGGCGCCCGGCGGTTTGAGGACGGACAGAGGAGGTTCGCTTTTTATGATCCGAGTCGGCATTATCGGCTGCGGCAAGATCGCACAGGTGCGCCATCTGCCTGAGTATGCAGCCAACCCCAATGCGGAGATCGTCGCATTCTACGACAAGAACATGGAGCGCGCGCAGGAGATGGCGGCGCAGTACGGCGGCAAGGTGTACAACAGCTTCTATGAGCTGGTGGATGATCCCAACGTGGACGCCGTGTCCATATGCGTGGAAAACCGCAGCCATGCGGAGATCTGCACGGCTGCGCTGTACGCCGGCAAGCACGTGCTGGTGGAGAAGCCCATGGCGGTAACGCTGGCGGAGTGCGAGTCCATGGTGGCCGCCGCTGAGCGCAATGGCAGACACCTGATGGTGGGCCACAACATGCGTTTTGACCCGGTGCACCGCAAGGCCAAGCAGATGCTGGACAGCGGCATCATCGGCGATGTGATCACCTTCCGCACCATTCTGGGCAACTCCGGCCCCGAGGGCTGGTCTCTGGAGGGTACGTGGTTCTTTGACAAGAACAAGGCGGCCATGGGCGCCCTGTCCGACATGGGCATCCACAAGGTGGACCTGATCCAGTACCTACTTGGGCAGAAGGTCATCGAGACCACCGCCAAGGTGGTCACCCTGAATAAGCGTGACGACAACGGCAAGCTCATCAGCGTGGATGACAACGCCCTGTGCATCCTGAAAATGTCCGGCGGCGCACTGGGCACCATGGCGGCCAGCTGGACGGTGTATGGCCACGAGTGCCAGTCCACGGTGCTGTACGGCACCAAGGGCCTGATGATGATCTACAGCGAGCCGTCGGCCCCCATCATCATCAATGACCTGGAGGGCAACCGCACCAGCTTCGCCTTCGAGACAACGTCCCACAACTCCGGCGTCATCGACGAGTTTGTGGACGCGCTGGTCCACGACCGGGAGCCGGAGGTGTCCGGCAAGGAGGCTCTGACCACCATGCGGACCATCTTCGGCAGCATCCGGTCCTCCGACATCGCACGGCCGGTGGCGGTAAACACCGATTTTGTGACCCATATCTGAGACAGAGACGCACTTGGGGCGGGCGATACGCCCGCCCCGTTCATTTCCCCGGAACGCGGGGACAGAAAGCGCAAGGAGGCAGCATATGTATCGTATTGGCATTGATCTGGGCGGCACCAACATCGCCGCCGGCGTGGTGGACGAGGGCCAGCACATCGTGGCGGAGGTCAGCCTGCCCACCGGTGCGGAACGCCCGGCGGAGGCCGTTGTCGCGGACATCTGCCGCGCGGCGGAGAAGGCCATGGAGAAGGCCGGCATCACGGCGGCGCACTGCGCGTCCGTCGGCATCGGCTCGCCGGGGACCTGCGACAGCGCCAACGGCGTGGTGGTGCGGGCCTATAACCTGGGCTGGTTCAATGTGCCGGTATGCAGCATGGTGACGGCGCGGCTGGGGCTCCCCTGTCATCTGAGCAACGACGCCAACTGCGCCGCTCTTGCCGAGCAGGTGGCCGGGGCGGCGGTGGGCCACGACAACGTGGTGCTCATCACCCTGGGCACCGGCGTAGGCGGCGGCATCATCATCGGCGGGAAAATTTATGACGGTATGCGGGGGGCCGGGGCCGAGCTGGGCCACACCCTGCTGGTGCTGGACGGCGAGCCCTGCACCTGCGGCCGCCGGGGCTGCTGGGAGGCGTATTCCTCCGCCACGGCCCTGATCCGTCAGGCCCGGCAGGCGGCGGCGGAGCATCCGGAGTCCCTGCTGGCGGGGGCGGAGGAGATCACCGGAAAGACCGTGTTTGACGCGGCGGACCGGGGAGACGAGACCGCCAACGCCGTGGTGGACCGCTTCTGCGACTATCTGGGGGCGGGAGTGACCAACATCGTCAACGCCCTGGCTCCGGAGGTGATCCTCATCGGCGGCGGCATCAGCCGACAGGGGGAGCGCCTGCTGGCCCCGGTGCGCCGGTATGTGGAGAAAAACTGCTTCGGCGGTAAGGATGGGGCCATCCCCATCATCGCCGCGGCCCGGCTGGGCAACGACGCCGGTATCATCGGCGCTGCCGCCCTGTAAAGTATGAAAAAAGACAGACAGCGAGGCTGTGAGGCCCGCTGCCTGTCTTTTTTATCGGATTTTTTCCAGGCGCTGCTGGCGGTCCATGTCCCGCAGGACCCCCAGCACCAGGGGCACCGTCAGGGCGAAGGCGCACACGTCCGACACCGGCTGGGCCAGCTGCACCCCCAGCTCCCCCCAGATATGGGGCAGGGCCAGCACCGCCGGGATGAAGAACAGCCCCTGCCGGGCTGCCGCCAGCACCGAGGCCTGCCAGACCTTGTTGATGGTCTGGGTCAGCATGCTGGAGATGACGATGACGCCGCACAGCGGGAAGACCAGGCACTGCAGGCGCAGGGCCCGGGCTCCGAAGGCGATGACCTCCGGGTCGTTGCGGAACACGGCGATGATCTGGGGAGCCAGGACCAGGCCCAGCACCGAAACCGCCGTCAGGAACACCGTGGACCACTTGACGCAGAAGCGGAAGCCCTCCTTCACCCGGTGATACAGCCCCGCGCCATAGTTGAAGCCGCACACCGGCTGGAATCCCTGGCCGAAGCCGATCAGGGCGGACTGGGCCAGCATCATGGCCCGGCTTACCACGCTCATGGCGGCAATGGCCGCGTCGCCGTACAGTCCGGCGCTGCGGTTGAGGCAGATGGTGGCGATGCTGGCCAGCCCCTGGCGGCACAGGGAGGGCAGACCGCCCTTGCCGATCTCCAGGAACAGGTCCCGGCGGAAGCACACGTTTTTCAGCCGGATCCGCAGGTTGCCGCCCCGGGCGCAGCCCAGAAGCAGCATGCAGAAGGAGGCCAGCTGGCTGAGGATGGTGGCCAGGGCCGCCCCGGCCACCCCCATGTTCAGCCCGAAGATCAAGAGCGGGTCCAGCCCCACGTTCAGCACCGCCCCGGCGGCGATGCCCACCATGCCATAGGCGGCGCTGCCCTGAAAGCGCAGCTGGTTGTTCAGCACGAAGGACGCCGTCATATACGGGGCTCCCAGCAGGATGATCCGCAGATAGCTGCGGGCGTAGGGGAGGATGGTGTCCGTGGAGCCCAGCAGCCGGGCCAGAGGCGTCAGGAAAATCTGGCCCAGCACCAGGATGACGCATCCGGCCAGAAAGGCCAGGGTCACGCCGGTGGCGGCCATTTTTTCGGCGTCGGCGGTTTCGTGGCGGCCCAGCTGGCGGGAGATATAGTTGCCGGAGCCGTGGCCGAAGAAGAAGCCCACCGCCTGGATCACCGCCATCAGGGAGAACACCACGCCCACCGCGCCGGTGGCGCTGTTGCTGTGGAGCTGGCCCACGAAATAGGTGTCCACCATGTTGTAGCAGGCGGTGACCATCATGCTGATGATGGTGGGGACCGCCATTTTGCACACCAGATGACCCACCGGCTGACCGGTAAGCTCCTGGAATTTGGCTTCCTGTTTGTCGTTCACGTTTTACCTCCGCAGGCGGATGCCGCATCCGCCCGAAAATTTCAGCCGGGGCGGGGCACAGCGGCCCCGCCCCGTTGGTCAGATCAAATGGGCGATTATTCCACCACGGGCAGGGACTTCACCACGGCGGCGCACCGGGGGCACAGGGTATCGTGACCGGCCACGGTGCCCACGCTGGTGAGCACCTTCCAGCAGCGGGCGCACTTGACGCCCTGGGCGGGGGCCACGGTGACGGACAGGGCGTCGCCCACGGTGACCCGGACCTGGGACACGATCAGCAGGTCCGCCAGGGTATCGGCGTCCATGTCCGCCAGGAAGGCGTCCTCGGCGGGAACGGTGACGTCCACCTCCGCCTCCAGGCTCTTGCCGATGGTCTTGTCGGCCCGGGCGGTCTCCAGCGCGCCGTTGACGGCGGTGCGGAGGGCAGCGATACGGGCCC
>ENA-ORNY01001213-ORNY01001213.1-human-gut-metagenome-genome-assembly--contig:-NODE-1213-length-15265-cov-3.623274_pt1 | contig 15265 bp, 15 predicted proteins | sample MGYA00242122_ERZ509036 | MGnify/ENA primary metagenome ERZ509036 (study PRJEB26280, sample SAMEA2338696) | human gut metagenome | biome: human gut; feature: human-associated habitat; material: faeces... | reverse complement strand
ATCCGAGCTTGAAGCTGAATGAGGACTATTTTTTCTGCTTCGGCTGCGGAGCCAAGGGGGACGTAATCGACCTTGTGGCAAGGCTGTTCGATCTGAGCAGTTATGAAGCAGCGCAAAAGCTGACAGCAGATTTCGGACTTGACCAGAAACCGCCTACTGCCGCAGCTTTACCCAAGCCGAAGCATCCCTGTATCCGTCAGTTCCGGGAGGACGAAATACTGTGCTTCCGGGCGCTGACGGATTATCTGCATCTTCTGGAAGATTGGAAAGTACGGTATGCACCCAAGACACCGGACGATGCTCTGGATGACCGTTTTGTGAAAGCCTGCCAGACGCTTGATTATATCGAATATCTGACAGGCATTTTGACAGTGGGCGATCTGGAAGAACGGGTTGCCATGGTGGACGAGCTGATGAAAGGCAGCAAGATCACTTTTCTGAAAGAGTACATCGCAAGTAAGAAAAAGGAGGATTGAAAATCAATGGTAATGAAAACAGTAGACTTTTTGAGCGCAGGACGAAACCATTTCACGGAATCATGCTTCTCTGAACAATGCGCTCCGTTCACGGAGCAATGGGTGTTTTCGCTGTTCCAGACCAAACCACACGGAGCAGTAAAGTGGGATATGGTCATATCTGGACAGGACATCACAAGCGAAATTCTGAACGGATTTCAGAGATGACAGATTTTTCACTATTCGGTGCATCTGCTCCGCTTTGAAGTGGAGAGCGTTCGCCGAAACACAAACAAATTTATGGAGGATTTTTCAATATGAATGTACGCAACGAAATAAAGGCGCAGATCGTCCGCGCCGGTTTTACCATGCAGGAGGTTGTTGACCTGTTACATGATGAATACGGCTGGTCGGACAGCGTTTCCAATTTGTCTGCCAAGTTGCAGCGGGAGAGCATCCGCTATAAAGAGGTCGTCGAGCTGGCCGACGTGCTGGACTGCGACATCGTGTGGGTGAAGCGAGGGGAGCGCCGATGAAAGCACAGTACGCCATTCTCCGCTTTGCCAAGTACAAGGGGCCGGAAATCGGGCATATTGAGGCTCACAACGAGCGTACCAAGGAGAAGTACGCCAGCAATCCCGATGTAGACACGTCCCGCAGTCACCTCAACTTCCATCTGGTGACGCCGCAGCGCAAGTACCGCGCAGAAGCGGAAAAGCAGATCGCCGAGGCGATAAGAGATGCAAAAAAGTGCGGAGCGCGCTATATGGTGCTCGGAAACGGCTCGAATGTTCTGTTTGACGATGCAGGCTTTCGCGGCGCTGTGATCTTTACCAAAAAGCTTCGCGGAGTTTCCGTGGACGCTACCACCCTTTGCGCGGGAGCCGGAGCATCGCTTCTCGCTGTAACAACGGCAGCACGAGATGCGGGACTGAGCGGGCTTGAATTTGCCTACGGTATCCCCAGCAGTTGCGGCGGTGCCGTTTGCATGAATGCGGGAGCATACGGCGGAGATATGGCTAGTGTCGTGGCAGAAGTTGCCGTTTATGATTCGGAAAAAGACAGGATATGTCGTCTTGATGCTTCTGAAATGCGGTTTGCGTACAGAAAAAGCATTGTCGGAAACGGCGAAAGATATACGGTGCTTTCGGTGACGTTCGAGCTCGAGTGCGGCGATAAAAATACGATAACCGAAAAAATGACCGAGCTGATGAAGCGGCGCGCCGAGAAGCAGCCGCTGAACTTTCCGAGCGCGGGCAGTGCGTTCAAGCGTCCGGCTCCCGATAAATATGTCGGAAAGATGATCGAGGACAGCGGTCTCAAGGGATATTCGGTGGGAGGTGCGCAGGTGTCGGAAAAGCACGCGGGCTTTATAGTGAACCGCGGCGGTGCCACATCCGACGATATGATTAAGCTTATCGGTCATATAAAAAATACTATATCCGAAAATTACGGCGTTGATCTTGAATGCGAGATCAGGCTGATACCCGAAAAAGCATGAGTTTCGGCGACAGCGTAAAGGAAGAATTGCTTTCCGCTCTTCCGACGGCGGCTTGCTGCCGCAGGAGCTTTTTGCACGGACTTCTTGTTAATGCCGAAAACGGCATTGCCGAGGCGGAAGTCGTTTCCGCCGTGCCGCTTACGGACGGCGAAGTGAATGCACTCCGCACAAAACTCAAAAAAATCACAGGCAAGCGCATTGAGCTGTTGTTTGAAATCGACCCTTCCGTTATCGGAGGACTTATTGTCCGCGTTGACGGGTGCGTGATTGACGCAAGCGTCAGGAAGGATTTAGACAATCTGCGTGAGCTTATGGGCAAAACAGCACATTAATCGACTCTGATTAAAGCTTTCCTTCAAAAAAGGATCCGGCCTCCGCTTTTTAAGCGGCACTGCTCGGAGTTGTTTTCACAATGAAAGGATGGTCAAGATAATGAACCTGCGGCCCGAAGAGATCAGCACATTAATTAAAGACCAAATTAAAAATTACAGAACAAAAATAGAACCTGCCGAAACAGGCACGGTAATTCTGTTCGGAGACGGCATTGCAAAAGCACACGGGCTGCGCAGCTGTGTTTCCAACGAATTGCTGGAGTTTGACGACGGCAGCATCGGTATTGCACAGAACCTTGAAGAAGAAGTTGTTTCAATCGCCGTGCTTTCCGATGAACCCGACATTCACGAGGGCACCGAAGTCCGCCGCACGGGAAGGATAGTTTCCGTTCCCGTCGGTGAAGCGCTTTTGGGCAGAGTTGTCCATGCTCTCGGCGGCCCGATAGACGGCAAGGGACCCATCAACTGCACCGAAACTCGCCCGATCGAAGCTGAAGCTCCGGGCATCATCCGCCGCAAAAGTGTTTCTGTTCCGCTGCAAACCGGCATCAAAGCTATCGACAGCATGATTCCGATCGGCAGAGGACAGCGTGAGCTTATCATCGGCGACAGGCAAACGGGCAAAACTTCCATTGCGATTGACGCAATTATTAACCAGCGCGGCAAGGACGTCATATGCATCTATGTTGCGATCGGACAGAAAAACTCCCTCGTTGCACAGATAACCGAAACGCTGCAAAAAGCAGGCGCAATGGACTACACTGTCATCGTTTGCGCTTCCGCTTCCGAAAGCGCACCCGTGCAATACATTGTTCCCTATTCCGGCTGCGCAATGGCCGAGTATTTCCGCGAAAAGGGCAAGGATGTTCTCATTGTTTACGATGATTTGAGCAAACACGCCGTTGCTTACCGCGCACTTTCGCTGCTGATTCGCCGCCCGCCGGGACGTGAAGCATATCCGGGCGATGTATTCTATCTGCATTCGCGCCTGCTTGAACGTGCAGCCTGCGTTGCGCCCGAGTACGGCGGCGGTTCGATCACGGCTCTGCCCATCATCGAGACACAGGCGGGTGACGTGTCCGCATACATCCCGACAAACGTTATTTCCATCACGGACGGACAGATTTTCCTTGAAACGGAACTCTTCCATTCAGGTATTCGCCCCGCAATCAACCCCGGCATTTCGGTCAGCCGTGTCGGCGGCGCGGCTCAGCTCAAACCCATGAAAAAGGTTTCCGGCGAGCTGAAACTGCTCTATTCCCAGTATCGTGAACTTCAGGCTTTTGCTCAGTTCGGAAGCGATTTGGATGCAGACACAAAGGCAAGGCTTGCATTGGGCGAACGCATTGTTGAGGTGCTGAAGCAAAAGCGCAATTCTCCCGTCACCGTGGGCTGCCAAACGGCAATTATTTACGCTGTTACGCACGGAAAGCTCAACGATATTCCCGTTGAAAGCGTTTCCGATTACGAAGCGGCACTGTACGAACTGCTTCGAAGTGAATACTCCGACCTTTTGAACAGGTTTGATGCAGGGCAATACGAACAGGCGGATATTGACGAGCTGAATTCCGCGCTTGCGAAACTTGCCGAAAAGTTCCGCCCGTGAACATTCCGCGGGTTCAACAGATAAACAGATAACAGAGGTTATTTACAATGAGCGCAAACATCAAGCTGCTCAAAACAAGAATAAAGAGCGTTGATTCAACACTGCACCTGACCCGCGCAATGCAGCTTGTTGCCGCAAGCAAAATCCGAAAGGCAACCGAAAAACTTGCCGCATCGCGAAGCTATCTTGATGCGTTCGGAACCGTCATGGCGCAGCTCGCATCATCAAGCGAATGCGCTTCCTCGCCCTTTCTCAAACCGCGAAGCGGCAAAAGAGCAATCCTCATCGTTATTGCGGGCGACAGAGGACTCGCCGGCGGCTATAACGCCGGCGCATTTCGCAAGGCGGCGGAAGCGTTTTCTCCGACCGACGACGATAAAAACTCCGGTGGTTACGACATAATCGAGGTTATTCCCATCGGCAGACGCGGCTTTGAACGTTGGAACACTCTGACGAAACGCAGTTACGGTGCGGAAGCTTTCACCGTGCAGGAATGTGCAGAGCTTTGCGACGACCTTTGCAAACGCTACCTTAATGATGAATTTGACAGGCTGCTTCTCGTGTCAACCGAATACATTTCGGTTATGCAATGCGAGGCGCACCTTTCCTGCCTGCTTCCTTTTGAAAGGCCGTCCGGCGGCTCCGCACGCCCCGCCGAATTCGAGCCGGACAGTGAAACCGTCCTGAACGCCGTTGTTCCGGAATATATATGTTCAATGCTGTTCGGTGCCGTTCGAGAAAGCTTTGCGTGCGAAGTTGCGGCACGGCGTGTTGCAATGGACAGCGCAACAAAAAATGCAGGCATCATGATGGACGATTTGCAGCTTGAATACAACCGTGCGCGGCAAAGCGCGATCACGCAGGAGCTGACGGAGATCATCGCCGGTGCCGATGCGTAAACGCTTCACAACACTCTACCACTCCGTTTCCGAAAGGAGTTTATAAAATGGCAAAAAAACTTACAGGAACTGTCTCCCAGGTTATCGGCCCGGTCATTGACGTTCACTTTCCCGCCGGGCGGCTGCCCGCAATAAACAATGCACTCACTGTTCCGATCGGCAATAAAACGCTGACGGTTGAAGTTGCTCAGCATATCGGCGGCAACACCGTTCGCTGCATTGCGATGGAATCCACCGACGGCCTCAAGCGCGGTGAAACCGTTACCGACACCGGAGCTGCAATCAGCGTTCCCGTCGGCAGGAAAACACTCGGAAGGATTTTTAATGTTCTCGGCGACCCCGTGGACGAAAAACCAGCCCCGAAGGACTGTGCACATTGGGCTATTCACCGCACGCCTCCCGCATATGCGGAGCTTTCCTCTTCCACCGAAATTCTTGAAACGGGCATCAAAGTCATTGACCTGATCTGCCCGTATGCCAAAGGCGGAAAAATCGGTTTGTTCGGCGGCGCGGGCGTCGGCAAAACGGTTATCATCATGGAGCTTATCAACAACATTGCCACCCAGCACGGCGGCATCTCCGTATTTACCGGCGTAGGCGAACGTACGCGCGAGGGCAACGATCTTTATAACGAAATGAAGCAATCCGGCGTTCTTGAAAAAACCGCGCTTGTTTACGGACAGATGAACGAACCGCCGGGAGCGAGAATGCGCGTCGGCCTTTCCGGCTTGACAATGGCGGAATATTTCCGCGATGAGGAGCATCAGGATGTTCTGCTTTTCATCGACAATATCTTCCGTTTTACGCAGGCAGGCAGCGAAGTTTCCGCACTCTTGGGGCGAATGCCCTCCGCTGTCGGCTATCAGCCCACGCTTGCAAATGAAATGGGCGCATTGCAGGAACGCATAACGTCAACAAAAAAGGGTTCAATAACCTCCGTTCAGGCGGTTTACGTGCCCGCGGATGACTTGACCGATCCCGCACCCGCAACCACTTTTGCGCATCTTGATGCAACAACGGTTTTGAGCAGAAACATTGCTTCCCAAGGCATTTATCCCGCAGTTGACCCGCTTGAGTCAACAAGCCGAATCCTCTCCCGCGAAGTTGTCGGTGCTGAACACTATGCAATTGCCCGCGAAGTTCAGCGCATATTGCAGCGTTATAACGAACTTATGGACATCATTGCTATAATGGGCATGGACGAGCTTTCCGATGAAGACAAACTGACCGTTTCGCGCGCACGCAAGGTTCAGCGTTTCTTCTCTCAGCCGCTTACGGTTGCGGAGCAGTTCACCGGTTTTAAGGGCAAATATGTTCCGCTCAGCGAAACGATTCGCGGTTTCCGCGAAATTATCGAAGGCAAGCATGATGACCTGCCCGAATCCGCCTTCCTCTTTGTCGGCTCGATTGATGAGGCGGTTGAAAAAGCAAAAAATCAGAACTTATAATGTTTCGGGAACATAATTAATGTCTCCCGCACACAGCGTTTATTGCAGCAGGTGCAGTATGAAAGATTATACCCTTAAAATTTCAACCCCCGACGGTGATGCTTTCTCAGGTTCCGCCCTGAGCCTTTCCGTGCGCGGCACCGAAGGCGAGCTTGGCATTCTTGCAGGCCACGCCCCGTTCGTGACGGCCGTTGTCCCCTGCCGCTGTCGACTCATTGAAGCGGACGGAACGGAACACAGTTTCAGCTGCGGCGGCGGCTTGCTCTGCGTTGCACCGGGCGGCAAATCGCCCGAAGTTTCCCTGCTCTCAAGCAGGATAAGCTTCGAAAGCTGAACACAGTATTTTTTACGACACAAAAGATAAAAGCGGACAGTCCGAGGGTTTGCTCTCAAATATCGGGTTGTCCGCTGTTTTCAACTTTTTCTCGACATTCAGTATAAAACCGATTCATTGTATAACCTTTGTTTTTATACCTCTACGTCTTTTATCATATACCATCAACGTTGTTTCCGTGCATAAAATGTGCTCAATATATTTATATTGGAATGACTTCGTTCCCGCAACGTTTCTGTTTTTGATAGTTGCAAACGATTTTTGTTATTTGATTATATCCTACTCTTTCGGTACGAAAATATGTATTGTCCAAAGCGCAACACAACATCTTGGGCTTGGCTCGATACCGAGTGCCAAAATATAGTGTTCAAATGTCGCCCAAAACCCTTGCAGCTTCCGCTGCGCTATGCTATAATAAAAACAGACGATAGAATCATTCTCGAATTTATCCTGTTTTCGGAGGTAAAACAATATGTATAGAGTCATCAAGAGGGACAACAGCATCGTTGATTTCAACCTTTCAAAAATCAAGGACGCAATGAGCCTCGCATTCCAATCCCAACAAAAACCCTGCCATCCCGATGTTTTGGATCTGCTCGCGCTGAAGGTTACAGCCGATTTTTCATCCAAAGTTAAGGATGAACTTGTGAATGTCGAAGACATTCAGGACAGTGTTGAGTCCGTTCTCATTCAAGCCGGCTATGCAGATGTCGCAAAGGCATATATTCTCTATCGACGCCAACGCGAAAAGCTGCGCAACATGAAAAACACTTTTCTCGACTATCGTGACACGGTTAACAAATACCTGAACGTCACCGATTGGCGCGTTAAGGAGAATTCAACCGTCACCTATTCCGTGGGCGGGCTTATTCTTTCCAACAGCGGCGCAATAACTGCCAACTATTGGCTCAGTGAAGTTTACGATGACGAAATTGCGAACGCTCACCGCACCTGCGAATTCCATCTTCATGATCTTTCAATGCTGACGGGTTATTGCGCGGGTTGGTCGCTGCGCCAGCTTATCGAAGAGGGGCTTTCCGGCGTTGCGGGCAAAATAACGTCCTCCCCTGCAAAGCATCTTTCAACGCTCTGCAACCAAATGGTCAATTTTCTCGGTATCATGCAGAACGAATGGGCGGGCGCACAGGCGTTCAGTTCATTCGACACATACCTTGCACCGTTTGTCCGCACGGATAATCTGACCTATGAACAGGTCAAAAAGTGCATTGAAAGCTTTATTTACGGTGTGAACACCCCTTCCCGCTGGGGCACTCAGGCACCGTTCTCCAATATCACCCTTGATTGGACCGTTCCGGAGGATCTGCGCGACCGTCCTGCAATCGTCGGCGGCAAACCCATGGATTTTACCTACGGTGACTGCAAAAAAGAAATGGACATGGTCAACAAGGCCTTCATCGAAATCATGATAGACGGCGATGCGCACGGCAGGGGCTTCCAGTACCCGATTCCGACCTATTCCATCACTAAGGATTTCGATTGGTCCCCCACCGAAAACAACCGGCTTCTGTTCGAAATGACGGCAAAATACGGCACACCGTATTTTTCCAACTATGTCAACAGCGACATGAAGCCCAGCGATATCCGCTCCATGTGCTGCCGTCTGCGCCTTGACCTGCGCGAGCTGCGCAAAAAGAGCGGCGGATTTTTCGGAAGTGGTGAAAGCACCGGCAGCGTCGGCGTTGTTACGCTGAACATGCCGCGTCTCGCTTACCTTTCCGCAAACGAGCAGGAGTTCTATCAGAGGCTTGACAAGCTTATGGACATTGCCGCACGTTCGCTGCATGTAAAGCGTACCGTTATCGGCAGACTGCTTGACGAAGGACTCTATCCCTATACAAAACGCTATCTCGGTTCGTTCAACAACCATTTTTCCACCATCGGACTTGTCGGCATGAACGAGGCTTGCCTTAACGCAAGCTGGCTGCGCGAGGACCTGTCGCACAGAGAGGCGCAGGAATTCACAAAGGCGGTTTTGAACCATATGCGCGGCAGGCTTTCCGACTATCAGGAACAGTACGAAGGGGAATTGTTCAACCTTGAGGCAACTCCGGCGGAGTCCACCGTGTATCGCTTTGCAAAATACGACGCAAAGAACTTCCCCGGCATAATCACCGCCGGAAAAGAGGGTGAAACGCCTTATTACACCAACAGCTCACATCTTCCCGTCAGCTATACGGAAGATATTTTCTCTGCACTGGATATTCAGGACGAGCTGCAAACGCTCTATACCTCCGGCACGGTGTTCCACACCTTCCTCGGTGAAAAACTGCCCGATTGGCAGAGTGCGGCGACCCTTGTTCGCAAAATTGCGGAGAATTATAAGCTGCCTTACTATACCATCTCCCCCACCTACTCGGTTTGCCGCACGCACGGTTATCTTGCAGGCGAGCAGCACACATGCCCGCATTGCGGAAGCAAAACCGAGGTTTACAGCCGAATCACCGGTTACTACCGCCCGGTGCAGAATTGGAACGACGGCAAAGTTCAGGAGTTTAAGGACAGGAAGGTGTACAGCATACTGGACTACCGCGAGCATAAGCAGCGCGAAGCCGAAGCTGCCGCCGCCGCTGAAAAAAACGCATCCCCCGATGTCGCGGCTGCATATACGCTTTTCACAACAAAAACCTGCCCGAACTGCAAAGCGGCAAAGGCGATTCTCGACCGAGCCGGAATCAAATATGATGTTGTTGATGCGGAAGACGAGCCCGAGCTTGCTCTGCGCTACGGCGTGATGCAGGTTCCCGCATTGGTTGTTGTCAGTTTCGGCGAAAACGGCTCCGGCAACGCCGAAAAGCTGTCCGGTGTCGGCCCTATCAACGGCTTTGTGCGCAGCATGGGCTGTGAACAGACGGCGAACTGAGTATCCTGCTCACAAATTTCCGGTAATGAAATAACAAGTACGATCTGCCGCCGGGCAAAGTGATTGCCTGCACCCGCCGCATAAAAATGCAGCTTGTGTTTATCACTCGGTCCGTGCGGCATTGTATTATTGCCTGTTTTTACTTTATTGTCCAACGGAGTGTTTATTTTATGGAACTTTTCGACACACATGCCCACCTTTCGGATGAAGCCTTTGACGAGGACAGGCATTCGCTGATTCCTAAGCTTTTCGAAAGCGGCGTCACACGCATTATCGATGTTGCCTGCGATGTTCGCACTGCTGACCGAACGATTGAACTCATCGATCGCTATCCCTTCATTTACGGAACCGTCGGAATGCATCCGCACGATGTTTCCGCAATGGATAATGCGATGATGGACAGAATTTCAGATATTTTGCAGCACAAAAAAATGCTTGCTCTCGGTGAAATCGGGTTGGATTATCACTATGACCTTTCCCCGCGCGATTGTCAGAGAAAATGGTTTGCGGAACAGCTTGAACTTGCAAAGCAGCTCGGTTATCCCGTTGTGCTCCATATTCGCGAAGCATTCGGGGACTGCATGGACATTCTTCACGCACACCGTGACGGACTGCGCGGAGTTATGCATTGTTATTCCGGAAGCGTTGAAACGGCATTTGAATGCCTTGACTTAGGACTGAAATTCAGTTTCGGCGGAGCCGTAACTTTTAAAAACGCAAAAAAACCCGTTGAAGTTGTTCAAAAGCTGCCGCTCGACAGCATCATGCTGGAAACGGACTGCCCATACATGACCCCCGTGCCGCACCGCGGCGAACGCAATCACCCCGGGTTTATGCACCTTACGGCAGAAAAAATTGCGGAAGTTCGCGGCATTTCCGCAGAGGAAGTCTGCTCCGCAGCTTATAAAACTGCCAATAGCTTTTTCGGCATCGGATAATGAATGCAAAAATGCCCGCCGCACTTCCGTATTCACGGCAAATGCTGCGGGCTTGTCAATGCTTTATTTTACAATTAATTCACACTTTTCGGTTTTCAAACCGCTCAAGCTCGGCGGTCATTCCTCATTCGCGTTCGAGTTTTGTTTTGCTATTTCCATGATTTCGGGATATTTTCGGGTTATATAGGCATAGCCCGCTTCGCTGTGCGGAAGGCCGCATGCAGAGCAGTCCTTCACGCCGCCCGCAATGAATTTGAAATTCCCGCCGCATTTATCGCCCAATGCATACAGCGGACAATAGCAGAAAAGGCAATTGAAAAAACCGTTTTCAGGCAGTTTGTGGCAGGGGAAATACTCGCACCTGCTGTTTTGAAAATATGCAAAATGCGGCTGACCGTAATTTTCTCGCTGCTCAGTTTCCGAACCGCTCGTGCTCATATCATTCACATTTTTTGTTTCATCCATGTTCAAAATAGCTCCTTCTTGATAGAATCCGATATTCTGCAATGCGTTCCGTTTCAGCTTTCCGCAGCTTTTTCTGCATTCTGCATACTGTCAATGTATTCGCAGGCCGCAATCGCCGCAACACCGCCGTCCGCACCCGCTGTCACAAGCTGTCTTACGGATTTTGTTCTGCAATCACCCGCCGCAAAAATCTCCGGTCTGGAAGTCTTGCAGTCCTCGCCCGAACGGATAAAACCGCTCTCATCAAGCTTCACAAGCTCCGCAAACACACCGTTGTTCGGCGCAAACCCAACGGCAATGAATGCGCCGCTGACCGAAAGCTCCCTTTCCTCGCCCGTTTCGCGATTTTTAACAACGATTCCGGAAAGCTTGCCTTCCCCGATGAAGCGCGCAACGGTGCTGTTCAGAACCGGCTCAATGTTTGCGCAGGCAGCAAGTCCGTCCGCAACATGTTTTTCGGCACGAAATTCGCTGCGGCGGTGAATCAGATAAACCTTGCTGCAAATCTTTGAAAGATATATCGCATCCTGAACGGCTGTGTTTCCTCCGCCGATGACCGCAACGGCTTTATCCTTAAAAAACGCACCGTCGCAAACTGCGCAAAATGATATTCCGCTGCCGATAAATTTCTGTTCGCCCTCCGCGCCGGGCAATCTGTGTTTAAGTCCGGTGGCAATTATAAGCGTTCGTCCCGTAAATTCCTGATAATCGGTTCGTACCGTCACTGTTTTGTCCGCGTTTTCGCTGACAGCAACAACGGCACCGACTTCAACATCCGCACCGAGATTCATGACCTGTTCAACAAGCACTTCAACAAGCTCATTGCCGCTCATCGGGCGTGTGAACGGGTAGTTTTCAACATGCGGGGAGAGCGTTATCTGTCCGCCGAACGCTTCTTTTTCAATAAGAAGCACGGATTTTCCTGCGCGACGCGCATAAACTGCGGCTGTCAACCCGGCAGGCCCCGCGCCTGCAATTATAATGTCATAAATTTTTTGCTGCATTGGAAATTCCTCCGTTACATCAGTTTCTTCAGCGGTTCAAGTTCCAGTTTGTCGAAAGCTCTAAGCGCATTGTAAAGCTCCGCCGCAATAAGACGCATTCCGCCCACGGAATTGCTTTCGATATTACAAGGCATGAGCGGATCGTGCAGGCTGCGGCGAACAAGGAACCAGCCGTTTCCGTGCGTTTCGTCCGCATTCACGCGGACCCCCTCGTAATTCGGCTGAACAATTTCAAATCCGGGAAGGTTTGAAAAATGCTTTTCCACAGTTTCCAATACGGCGGCGGTGTAATCCGCCGTGTCGTCAAGCAGCACATTGAGCCGCGCTTCCGCGCTTTCGCAGGGTTCTTTAAGGTTTGCAATAAGTTCGTTCAAAGTCTTGCCTTCGCGCCGCGCTTCAACAAGCGCGACAAGCAGCTTTACAATTATGTATGCACCGTCATCAAGAAAATAGTTTTCGCGCAATGCCCCGTGGCCGCTGGTCTCCATAGCGAGTATCGCATTCGCGAATATCGCATTCGCAAATTCGGCATCAGTTTCTTCCTTCGCTTTTTTTGCCGCTTCTTCCAAGGCAAGCAGGCGTTTCGCTTCGTTTATAACGTTGCGGTAGCCGCGCTTGAACCTGTGGTGACGGCAGCCGAGGGAGTTGATGAAATCCGTGAGCCCGGTTGATGTAATCGAATCCGTAACAACTGTTATCGGGCCGTACTGACGAACGAGAATCGCCGTCATAAGCGCAATCAGCCTGTTCCTGTCAAGCGCAATAACGCCGCCGTCGGAAGGGAGGACCGCGCCCGCTCTGTCAACATCGGTGTCGAAAATAATGCCGAAATCCGCACCCGTTTCCGTAACGGCATCGCATATGCTGCGCATTGCATCGGCATTTTCGGGATTGGGCTGATGATTCGGGAACCTTCCGTCCGGTTCAAGGAACCTGCTGCCCGTGATATCCGCACCCAACGGTTCAAGCAGCCGTTCGGCAAAGAACCCCCCCGCACCGTTGCCGGCATCAACAACGATTTTAAGGCCGCTGAAAGGTTTTTCATCTTTTGCACAGCCGAGGGCGGAAAGGATTTTTTCTTTAAGTCCGTTTACATAGGGCGTCATAACGTCAACCGTTCCGCATTGGCCGCGCTGCGCGGCAATCGGAAATGCGGCTTCTTCGGCGGACGCAAGAATTGCCGTAATATCGGCCTTTTCAAGTCCGCCCGCAATTGCGGTGAAAAATTTCATGCCGTTGCGTTCCATCGGCAAATGGCTTGCCGTGACCATTATTCCGGCATCAAAATGCAGTTCGTTCACGCAGCACATAAACATTGCCGGAGTGCTTGCAAGGCCGCCGTCATAAGCATTTGCCCCGACGGAAGCAATGCCGTCCGCAAGCCAGACAGTGAGCTGTTCACCGCTCAGTCTTGAATCCCTGCCTATTGCAATACGCAGTTCGGAAGCGGGCTTATTTGCCCTGTCCACAGCAAAAAGCGCAAATGCCGCGCCGATGCGCACAACGCTGTTCTGTGTTAAATTCACGGGCTTTCCGCCCTCGGTTTCAATCGCAACTCCGCGAATATCGCTTCCATTCTGAAGTTTTTTAAAGTCAGTCATGCCATTCCTCACATTTCATTCGGGCTGTTTTCTTGCGGTACAACAAACAGGGCAGCCGCAAAACCGCCCGTTTGCAAATTCCAAAAATCAAATCAATCTTATCAGGCTTCGAAATAGTCGCCCCTGCGGTAATCATACAGCGCATTCACAAAGCCCTTGTCGATATTGTCAAGCACCTTGCCCGTGCCGATTGCAACGCAGGAAATGGGATCCTCCGCAACATAGCAGGGAACCTTCGTGTGTTCGGCAACGAATTTATCCATGCCGTAAAGCAGCGCGCCGCCGCCCGTGAGGCAAATGCCGTTTTCCGCAATGTCGCTTGCAAGCTCCGGCGGAGTTTTTTCAAAAAGGTTTCGAACCGTTTCAAGGATATTCTGAAGAGGTTCTTCAAGCGCATCGATCATTTCGTTTGAGCCAATTGTTATCGCCTGCGGCAGACCGGAAATCAGGTTGCGGCCTTTAACGTCGATAAATACCTGTTCCTTGCGCGGATAAGCCGAGCCGATGCGAATTTTCATCTCCTCTGCGGTGCGCTCACCGATAAGAAGGTTGTGCTTTTTGCGCATATAACGAACGATGGATTCATCAAACCTGTCGCCCGCAACTTTTATTGATTCGCTGAGAACCGAACCGCCGAGAGAGATTATCGCAACGTCGGTCGTTCCGCCGCCGATATCAACGACCATGTTGCCGCGCGGCTGGGAAATGTCTATCCCTGCACCGATTGCGGCGGCTATGGGTTCTTCAATAAGGTAGGTGTGGCGCGCGCCCGCCTCCTCGGTCGCCTCGATTACGGAACGCTTTTCGACTTCCGTAACGCCGGACGGAACGCACACAACCACGCGGGGCTTAAAGAAAATGCGTGTGCCGACAACCTTTTTGAGGAAGTGGCGCAGCAGTCTTTCCGTAATGTCGAAATTGGAAATAACGCCGTCGCGAAGCGGACGTATCGCAACGATATTGCCCGGAGTCCTTCCGAGCATACGGCGCGCTTCCTCGCCGACAGCATAAATCTTGCCCGTTATTTTTTCAACCGCAACAACGGAGGGTTCACGCAGCACGATACCCTTGTTTTTTACATATACCAATACGCTGGAGGTACCGAGATCGATACCGACATCGTTGAATTCAAACATACCCATTATTTTTAACTCCTAACAAAACCCGAAGTCGGGGGAAGTTCATTGTAGTTACAGCTCTTCAGGGAGTTCCCGTGCTCATACATCATTGCAAAACAGCCGAATGAAGTTTGAGCGCAAAAATACCCATATGCTATTATTTTAACATTAATCAACGTTCCAATACAATAGTGAATGCGGCTTTTTTTTAAAAAAATTTAAACATTTTTCGATATAATCGGTAAGTATTGCAAATTCGGCGAATATGCTTTTGCAAGGGGTGCAAATCCTGCTTTCGATTTTGTCTTCCCCCTGTTCTAAACAGCTTGGAAAGGATGTTCATAATGATTTTCACCTTCAGACCCTGCAACAGGCGTGCACATTACAGAAAGCGCAGAGTTCCGCGCTTTATCGTGTCGCTGCTGCTCTCACTGCTCTGCATAACCGCCGTTGTTGTGCTGCTGCTGCTTGCCCCGCAATGGGTGCTGATACTGATAATTGCCGTGCTGATGTTCTGCATCTGTTTTATCTCACGCTGAACTTCGGCTGCATTTTTAAAGCCCTGTACCGGGTATTCGGCAGTCGGCGGAACGCGAAAACCCAACCGTTGATACCGAACAATCAATAAGCGGCTCGCAGCTGTTCCCCCGTTTCAAAGTCAAAAAACAAAACGAGCGGAGGCA
>ENA-ORNY01001211-ORNY01001211.1-human-gut-metagenome-genome-assembly--contig:-NODE-1211-length-15281-cov-3.422698_pt1 | contig 15281 bp, 6 predicted proteins | sample MGYA00242122_ERZ509036 | MGnify/ENA primary metagenome ERZ509036 (study PRJEB26280, sample SAMEA2338696) | human gut metagenome | biome: human gut; feature: human-associated habitat; material: faeces... | reverse complement strand
CGCGGAAATGCTGATGTCCACATTAAAATCTCTCGCAAAAGCGGGCTATTGCATTGTAGTCATCGAACACAGGCTCGACGTTGTTCTGCCGTTCGTGGATAAAGTTTTTCACGTAGGAAATAAAAGCGTAGACGAAATCGCGGACAGGGAAAAATACCTGAAAGAACAGTCGATCGAAATAGAAGATACCTGTTCGACTTTTAGCGGTACGTTACCTGTGTTTTCGCTTTCGGACGTAGCGTTTTCGGTTAAAGAGCGGGATATACTGAACGGAGTTACCTTCGATATTTTAAAAGGCTCGCGGGCGGTACTTCTCGGCGAAAACGGTTGCGGCAAAACAACGCTTTTAAGACTTATTTCCCGCCTTGAAAAACCTTGTCGCGGCGTGATTCTGCAGAATATCGACGATAAATTCGGGCAAAAGAGTAAACAAAGCAAAAAATGGTATCAAAAGGTGGGCGTGGTGTATCAGAACCCCGACTATCAACTGTTTATGCCCACGGTGGAAAAAGAGATTAAATTCGGCTCAAAGTCTGACGAATACGCCGACGAAATAGCCGAAAAATTCGGAATAAAGCATTTATACGCCCGTCATCCGCAGTCACTTTCCGAAGGTCAGAAAAGGCGAGTTTCGATAGCCGCCGTCGTTGCAACTAATCCCGAAGTGTTGATATTGGACGAGCCGACGGTGGGGCAAGATTATAAAGGCTTGTGCAAAATGGTTGAAGTGCTGAATCGTATTCACGAGGAAACGCATAACACGATGATTACCGTTACGCACGACAAGCGTTGTGCGGCGGCATTATGCGACCGCGCTGTATGGATAAAAGACGGAAAGACTTATAAAACGGGCGATAAACGACTTATAGACGGGTTTTTCACGAATTGTCAAGACAAAATTAGCCTGCGCTAATTTTGTCGAAAAGACAGGCTTTTTATTGACACGACGGTATGACGGTGGTATAATATTTTCGTTGTTAGCAAAGGCTAACCGATATAAACGATAAACAGTACGGCACCGCGCAAAAGCGCGGTTATAAAAAGGAATTTGGTTAGCCTTGACTAACCAAAATAAAGAAGCATTACTACAAGGAGCAAAACATTGCTGTTACAACTTAAAAACATAGGAAAAATATATGACAGCAACGACATTCTGACGATCGGTATACGTGGAATCGATCTCGATTTTGACTATAACGAATTCGTAACTATTGAAGGTGAGAGCGGAAGCGGTAAGTCCACTCTTTTAAACGTTATCGCGGCGAACGACAGTTATGAAGAGGGCGAGTTGTACTTCAACGGCGCGGAAACTTCGCACTATTCGGAAACGGATTGGGAAAAGTACCGCGAGAAGAATATCGCGATGATTTTCCAGGATTTCAATATCATCGAAAACCTCACCGTACTCGAAAACGTGGAACTTGCGTTGTTACGCGTAGAAGATAAAATCGAGCGGCGGAAAACGGCGGAAGATCTGATAGCGAAAGTGGGGCTTACGGCGCAGAAGAATCGCAAAGGCAGCAAACTTTCGGGCGGCGAAAAACAGCGTACCGTAATTGCGAGAGCGCTGGCGAAAGACAGCCCCGTTATCCTTGCGGACGAGCCTACGGGAAATCTCGACGTCAAGGCGAGCAAGGAAGTGGCTGCTCTTTTAAAGGCGGTATCCAAAGATAAACTGGTGATCGTGGTGACGCACAATCCCGAATTTTTCGTGGAATACGCCACAAGAAGAGTTACGATTTTCGACGGATCGGTGAAAGAAGATAAGGTAATCAGAAAGCCTCTGCCGAAAACAAGCGCGGATAAAGAAGAAATAAAAGCGGGAAAGTGGCAGAATTTCAAAAATACGATGCACATCGGCACGCTGAATTATAAAAGTCGGCCGAAGTTTACGGCGATGATGAGTTTTGCGCTGTTTGTGTGCGCCATAACGCTGTTCCTCGTGATTTCCGTGTTTGGTAATTCGCTGATCCGCCCTACGCAGGTGCCGCTCGACGGTACGGGCGTAACGGGAAAGGTGATTCTTTCCAATCGTTCCAATTCGATTACGCAATCCGATCTGGACGAGGTGGCGGGGCAGACAAAAGCGGGGTATTTTCTGCTCGACAGAAACCTTTCCGAATTTTCCGTAGATATTCCTAAGCGCGGGGGATTAAGCAGTTCGTATACGCTCACCTGCCTTTACGATCCGTATAAATATTGCCCCGAAGCGGGCAACGCCGTGCTGATTATGTCCAAATCCGAGGACGGCGACGCGGAAACGATTAAAAACATGATCGTAAATGCCGAAATAGGCATTAAAAATATCACGCTGAAAACCACGGTGGATTTAACAGAACCGAAACTGTATCTGGGGTACGACGATTTGAACGCCTACGGCAAGAAAATGCAGGCGGTGAATTCCGTGATGAAACTCGGCAATAACGAAACGACGGTGTTTACGTTCAGAGCGGGCGAAGAACTGGCGGCGGGCGAAATCAATCTCGTCAATTCAAATTTCTACGCTGCGGACGGTAAACAGGTGGTGTTCAACGCGAAAACCGATAAATCATACGTAGTGGTCAGTTCCGATAAAAAGAAAGAGGACGTCAGCGGACTGATCGTTGAGATGAACGCGGAAGATTATGCGGCGATGTTCGCGGGGGAAGAAACGTCGGTGCAGAGCGCGCTGTATTACGCGAGCGACGGCGACGCGAAAGCAGCCGTTAAAAATCTGCCGGGCGGATATATGGGAATGCTTTCCGATTCAGACGTGTACGTGCAGAACGCAGGCGACGTATTTACGAACAATATATTGTGGTATCTTGCTCTGATTGCCGCAAGTTTGTTGTTCGCAATGCTGATTTCCGTAATCTTTATGCGTTCCGTAAAAATCTTTCAGGCGGATTTCGCCGTGTACAGAACGCTCGGAATTTCAAGAAAAATTTCTTCGCGGTCGTTGTACGTGCAGATGGCGCTCATATTTCTGCCTACGCTTGTCCTTCTGCCCGCCGTCAGCCTGATTGCCACGCTTATGCCGTTCAGTTCGTTGCCGTTTATTTCTGCGGGAAATTATTTCTTTGTGGAATTCATGCTGCTGCTTATCGTGGAATGTGTGGCGTTCGGCTTCAACAGAAACATCAACGGACAATCTATCCGTAAATCTTTAAGAAGGGGGTCTAAATAATGATTCGCGTGGAAAATATCAAAAAGACGTTCAACCCCCATTCTTCGGCGAGAAATCAGGTGCTGAAAGGCGTTTCGTTCGATTTGCCCGATAAAGGGCTAGTGGCGATATTCGGGAAATCGGGCAGCGGCAAAACAACGCTTCTCAATATTTTGGGCGGGCTGGAAAAAGCCGACAGCGGTAAAATCACCATAGACGGCGAAGCGATGAGCGGAAACGTGGATCGTATCCGCAACCAGAAGATAGGCTTTATCTTCCAGAATTATTATCTCGAACGCGGCTATACGATCGCCGAAATCATGCGCAACGCGATGCTGCTTGCGGGCTTTAAAGACGAACAGGAAATCGAACGCCGCAGCGAAGAAGTGCTGAAACTTGTGGATATGGAGCGCTTCAAAAACAAGCAGGGCGACGCGCTTTCGGGCGGACAGAAGCAAAGAGTCGCAATCGCCCGCGCGCTGATCAAAGGCGCCGACGTGATTCTTGCGGACGAACCCACGGGAAATCTCGACGCGCAGAATACCTATAAAGTAATGGATATTCTGAAAGAAATATCCAAAACAAAACTCGTTGTTCTGGTGACGCACGAAGTGACGCTGATCAAAAAATACGCCGACAGCCATATCAAACTGGTGGACGGACAACTTGTGGACGACGCGGAAATCGACGAGGCTGAACTTGCCGAAATCACCTACGGAAACGTGAAAGCAGAGCCCGTAAACGCCGCGGATCTTACCGATTTTCATAAGAGTACGGCAAAGAAAAACGGCAAACTGTTTACATTGAAAAACGTTCTTCGTTCGCTGCGCGCGGATAAAGATAAATCGGGCTCGGGCGGAAACATATTCAAGCAGATTTTCATATTCGCGATGTCGGTAGCCGTTTGTTTCTTCTCGTTTTTCGCGTTCGAGGCGTTATCGGTAAAAGCGGATAACAAACCGCTCGACGATAACAGCGTGTACGTGAGCATGAATAACTATCCCGAGGTGAGAAAACTCAATCCGTCGCTCTACGAAACGATCGACTTTTTCGAGATGAATTACGCGGAGGGGAGTTTTTCTTACAACAATCTGCAATCTCTTTCGGGAATCACCGCAAGTTATGCGCCGAAAGCGCTGAAAAAAGATGATACCGCGGAGAGTATGAAACTGGAATTCGGCGAAATGCCGGGAAGCAAACAGGTGCTGATTACCCGCGCGCTTGCCGAAACGCTGAAAAACAAACTGCGTATTGAGGAACTGGAAAACGACAGATCGCTTTCGCTGATTCTCTTTGAAAAGGATTATGCGGTGAGCGGAATCGCGGAGGGGGAAAACCCTTACGTGTATTTCAACCGCGCAGACTATGTAAATTTTTTAAGCGTATATCAGGAAATTCGTTTTACGGATAACACGAATCTTTTCTTCAAATCGGATTTCATCGATTCGGAAACGTATAAAACGATTAACAGTTATTCCGCGGAAATATGCGTGTATACGGGCGAAACGCTGGATTTAAACGACAATCAGTGTGTTGTGGAAATCAATCGTAACGCCGTTTACAAAATGATGAGCGACACGGCGCAGGCCGATTACCGCATGGAAATCGCGAACGCCACGTTGCTGAAATCTCCCGAATTTATTTCGCTTACCGATAGTTACCCGATGTATATCCGTAAATTTCAACTTACGCGTACGGTGATGACGACGGATATCCGCATTTACGTAACGGAATCCGCGCTCGATAATATTTTCGTGTACATATCGCCCAATCTCGACGCGCTGGGCAGCGGATCGAATTATTATTTCGATATTTCCACGGGCGGCGGGAATCAACTTTCTTCTCTGGAACAGCGCCTTACCGACAGAGGCGTGGTGAAAGCGGATCTTTCCGCTTTGCAACAGGCGGAAAACAAAGCAAAACTGGATACCGCGCTGAAAAGCCTGTACGTGTTTATCGCCGTGGCCGTGCTGATGTATCTAATCTATTTCTTTATCGAAAAATCGGGCAGCGTTAAAAACAGTAAAGAATACGGCGTTTACCGCGCGATCGGCGTAAACAAGGGCAATCTTCTGTTTAAAGAAACGATGGCGGCGGTGTTCGGAAACCTCGTGACGTATCTGATAGGTTTTGTGATCGTAACGGCGTTGTTCTGCGCGAGATATGCGGTGATGAACGTGGCGTTCGGTGCGTTTATCGGGCTTGCGGCGGCGGCGTGCGCGGCGAGCGCGCTGATCATGGTGGGCATTTCGTTGATCCCGTATCTGTTCGTACTTACGCAGAGCCCTTCGGAGATTCTTTCTCGCTATGATATTTAACGATAATTATCCGGGAAACCGGTGATTATACAATAAAAAATTTTTACAAGGAGCAAAATTATGACAGCAGTAAGAAAGAAGTTGGTTGCCGTACTTCTTTGTATGGTGACGTTACTTGCAGGAATCGCTCTGCTTACGTCGTGTGGAAAAAACGACAAAGCGGACGATCTCAAAGTTACTTTCATGGTGGAAGACGACGAATCTTCCGAATGGAAGCAGGCCGCGGAGTATACCGCAGAAAACGGAGAGGTGGAACTTCCCACGGTTTCCAGGCGGTATTACACCTTTGCGAACTGGTATGAAAACAAAGAATTTTCTGGCGCGCCCTTCACGGGCAAAAACGTTACGAAGAGCCTCACCGTTTACGCGCGGTTTATTCCCGTGGAAGTGAACGTGCACATCAACGGCGTAGATCAGGGCACGCAGAATCTCATCGACGTGGTGAAAGGAACGTACAATCCGGGCGAAGGACTGGAATTCGACGGCTGGTACACCAACGCGAATTACACCACGAAATGGGATAACAAAGCGGAAACCAACGATCTTTATGCAAAGAGCGTTGCGCGCATTACGTTCAACGACGGCTATCAGGACGTATACACCACTACGGTGAACCCGGGCACGGTGTATGAAAGCCCCGTTACGCACGAAGCGAAAACGGAAGACGGCGCCGCTTCCACCGTGGAAAAGGCGTTGATTTGGAAAAACTATATGTCCGCATACGATATTTCTTACGTAAACGCGGACGGAACCGCTTTCGATTTCGGCGCGCCGATCGAAAAGAGCACCGTTATCACAGTGAAATGGCGTTCGCCTTTCCTCAAATATCAATTGAACGAACAGACGGGAAATCTTTGCGTTACCATGTACGGCAACGACGCGCTTTACGACGATACCGAAAACGTTGCCAAAGCGGGCGACGTTCCCGTGATGTCCGTGCTCGGGAAAATCACGTTCGATAAAGACGGCGACGGCGTGGCTGAAACCTATACGGTGGAAGCGGTGCGCCTCGAGAGCGAGATTTTAAACAGCGCGGCGATCAAAAAGATGATTATCGGCGAGGGGATCGTATCCGTACAGAGCCTCATTGCCACTTCGGCTTCTTCCGTGGAAGAAATCGCGCTTCCTTCTTCTTTGAAAGTGATTCAGAATTGCTTCAACAATCTCAACAAATTGAAGAGCGTTACGATTCCCGAAGGCGTGGAAGTGATTATCGGATCTTTCTGGGCGAATACCTACGCATCCCACAACGGCTACGGGCAATACAACAAAGGCGAAGAATATCCTTTCGACATCGCTATCCCGGACAGCGTAAAAAATCTTTCCATAGTGCCGAACAATCTTACGTTCAGCCACAGCAAGGCAAACGCCGGAGCGGGCGATTTCTACAAAGAAGGCAACTATATTTATAAAATAGACGATAAAGACGGACATCGCGGCGATCTGATTCTTGTATCCGACGTAACGAACGATTCTTCGATCGTTGTTCCCGAAGGCGTGAACGGGATTCAGGCGGGTACGTATTTCAATCGCTCGCTTGAATATCTCACCCTGCCTTCCACGTTCTCTTATATAAACTACAACGAAGATATTTCCTCGTATCTTGCGGCGGCGTTCCAGTATTCGAGCAAATCTTTCCTGTTCAACGCGCAGTATGCCAACGATTTAAAGGGTAATATCGCGCCTACGGGCTATGCGATTTTCAGCGGTATGGAAAGCATCACGCTTCTCAATTTCAGACAGGCGGAATATCCCGAATCTCTTCCCGCTTCCGCGTTCATCGGAGATCCTACGAGTTGGGCGGTTCTTGAGGAAACCATGTATGAATTCTGCGACAGCACCAGTCTGAAAGACAAAGTGGTGTATTCCGGGGATAGCGCGATGCCCGTCGTCACCGTGAATTACGAAAATACGCTTACGGGCGAAACCTATCAGGCGACGATCGGTAAAACAAAAGGACAAAATCTCACGGCGGAAGAACTTCTTGCCGCGATCGACGAAAAACACGGCACCGCGCTGAAAAACGCTTATGCGGAAAAGAAACTTACGCTTGTTTCCGTGAAAAACTTCGGGCGGGATTACGATCTTTCGGCTACCCTCGAAACAAACGTATATCTCGACGTAGCCTTCAATTATTCCGTAGACTGCGGATACGTCGCAACGGATAACGGCGACGGCACGGCTACGATCACGGGCTACGACGCGGAAACCGCTTATGTGGCGGGCGACGGATTGAAAATGGTGGTGATTCCCGAAAACGTAACCGTAAACGGAAAGAGCCTTAAAGCCACGAAAATCGCCGCGAACGCGTTTGCGAATCAGGCGGATCTCGGCTACGTATTGCTTTCCTCCGCGATGAAAGAAATCGGCGAAAAGGCGTTCTACAACTGTGCGGCTCTGAAAGTGGCGGATCTTTCCGCCTGCAAATTGGAAAAGATCGGCGCGAGCGCGTTTGAAGGGACCGCCGTTTCCACCGTTACTCTTGCGCTTTCCGAATTGAAAGAAGTGGGAGCGTACGCTTTCAAAACGCAGACGATGATGTATTTCACCGTTGCGGCGGGCGAAGAAAACAGAGCGATGATCGCCAAAGAAGATCTGAAAGAAGGAGAATTCTTCTTCTCGTATGCGAACATTGTCGAATCTATGATTAAGCAATATCAGGCGCCTGTCGGTATTTATCAGTACGTTTCAAAATCGACGGCGGGGAAAGGCGATTCCGCTTACACCGTATGGGACGTGCAGTTTGTATCTTCGGCGGGCGGATATAATGCGAATCAGACCTCCTGTTCGATTTATCTCGGAGATATTTCCGATAAGGCAAATATCGTTCGTTATGAAGTGATGGAAGGCGCGTACTATTATTTCAGCGAAGAAACCAATCTTTACATTCAGAGCGTTTCAAAAATTCACGCGAATGCGTTTACGGCTTGCGAGAGCGAGAACCTTAGTTCAATCAAATATTCTCCCAAATATATGGGTAGTGCAATCAAAGGCAGAAAGTATTTGAAAGAACTTGTCAGCGACGAAAATTGCGGTAAGGTATTCGAGAAAGGCTGGTATGCCGGATATACCGACGACGGGCTCGGCAGCATGAGAATGAAAGCGCTGTAAATCCGGAAAAATAAGTTCATAAAAAAAGCGGGAGCAGCCGTTTTCCAAAGCGACTGCTTTCCGCCGATAATACAAAGATGTATGCTATCAGGAGGTGTTACCTTTGAAAAAGAAAGTTATTGTGCGTCTGACGGCGTGGTTGGCGGCATTGTTTTGTGTGTTCGGCGCGGCAGGGTGTGCCGCGGCGGTTATTCCGTCCGATCCGAAAGACGCCATCATCGACAAATACGGTAACACGCAATTTAAAATCACGTTCGACTCGAAAGATCTTGCTTCGCCGCTTTCCGATATGTATTATTCGGCGAACAGCATGCCCGTGCTTCCAACGCCCGAAAAGGTGGGGTACGTTTTTGCGGGGTGGTATTTCGACTCCGCTTTAACGAAAGTGTGCGACGTGGAAAACGGCGATCTGTACTGGCAGATGAAGAACGTCACTTTATACCCGAAATGGGAAAAGGAAGCGATCGTAAACAACGGTACGTATGAAATCGATTACGATGCGCATATCGTGGAAGACAGCGTTGTGAAAGGCATACTTGCCGATAAATACGGCTGGTATAATCTTGCCGAAGACATTATCGCGAATGAAACGTATATCGAAAAGAACGATCAGGGAACGTATTTGCGCATTCAGTACGACAGCCACGAACGCGGACCGATTTTTGCCGAAGGCGGCGGCGGGGAATTCGAGGTGCAGACGTACACCGTCACCGATCCCGGAAACAGGATCAGCGAAAGCCTCAGTATTCTCGATCGCACCAGCGTGATTCAAACGATTTATTACGATATTTCGGGGCTGGATCTCGCCGACGAAATCACGCTGAACGTTGCCTATTACAATTGGGGCGCAAAACTTTCGGGAAACGAAACGAGGGAGCAGTGCTCCGTTTCGTATAAGGTGAGTTTCAGAATTACCCGTTTTATAGGTTTTTCCAAATCGTTCGTGAATACGGAAGGAAAACTGGATAACGGCGTGTATCTCGTGCCCACGCATTATACGGGGCTGAATAAAAATCCGGGTATGCTGGATTATTTCCATCCCGTATACGCGTATCTTGTGGCTGAAAACGGGCATTATACGCTTGTGAAGCCTTTAAGCGCGTACAATTCGGATATTCTGGGCAATCTTTCGGGCGACGATTTCTTCAATCGCACAACGGGCTATTGCCGCGATTTCGCTTATTTCCTCACGGATCAGAAAAACGTCGTGGATATTGCGGACGACGATCCGAATTACAATAGTTATTATCGGCCCGCGATGCTGAACGCAAAAACATGGGGCTCGCTCACCTACGAATTTCATGCGGATACGGGCGCGTATTATTACACGTTCGATCTCGGCGATTCGCTTACGAACGACATAATTTTATACGGCGGTTCGACGGGCGCGATGGAGCAGATGTTCAGTTTCCCGTTCTCTTACCGAAGGCTTACGATTTCGTACGACAGCATGGTGCGGATTACGGACTGGAATTATACGCCCGTTTCGGGGGATAGTTTCACTTATAAAAAGCCTGCCGCGATTTATGCGGGATCGGTGGCGGAAGACTTTGCCGATAACAACGCGGCGTTCGATTTATTGAAAAATCACAGCCTTTCCGTGCGGATGATCAATATGTTTTTCGCTTCTACCGACGGCGGAAACACCGGAGATAAAAATTTCGACTGCAAAATGACCATCGCGCCCACGGCGCAGACGGCGGCGGGAAATCTTTCGGAAATGCGTTACGCGTTTTCGTATTTCGATTTAACCTACGACGTTTACGGGTACGATCCGAAAACGGACGGGGAACTTTATTCCGCGGCAACGAATTTCTTAACGCTGATCGACGTTTCGGCAACGAATTTTACGATTGAAAAAACGGATATAGGAAAGACGGTGAGAATCGGCGAAACGGTGGATCTGATTTCTCTGTATACCGAAAAGACGTACCCTTCCGTAAAGGCGGCGGATCTTTCGTGGCAGGCATATTCGCTTGATAAAAACGGAAACGCGGATTTCTCAAAACCCGTTACGCTTGCCCGTACGTTTACGATGACGGAAAGCGGCACGGCGATTCTTTTCGCCGAAAAGGCGAACGATAAAACGCGCACCTGCCTTATCACCCTGATGCCCGAAGAAGAGCCGCGGTATAAAATTTTGTCCGACGCCTGGACGTACAACGAAGCGGAGGGCGTATACGTGACGAACGCGCGGTACAAAATCGGGAATTACGTGCCCGTACCCGAAATCACGTGGGAATGGCTCGGCGTGAAATATTCGTCGCATAATCTGAAAAAGAATGACGACGACGAGCCGAGAACGGACTTTTTGCGCGTGGCGGTGTACGGATATACCGACGGGATTTACGTGCATAGGTACGATCAATTTTCCGACGGATACTCACAGACAAACGTATTTCAGATGTCCGTGCCGAAAATGCGCGTGGAATTCCGCCTGGTGAACAGATTCGGCGAGTTCCGTTCGGTGTGGCTGGAATACAGAGCGGAAGCGGTGGGCGATTACGCGTTTATTTCTGACGGCGAAACGGTGAGCGGCGGCGATCTGAAATACGAAAAGCAGGAGGACGGATCGGAGATCCGCGCGAAAGTTTCCTATCGGGAATTGCAATCGGCCGTTATAAGCGGCGAAGAACAATTTATGGCTTTGCCCTCCGCCTACTCGTTGCGCGTTACCGACAGCGACATTACGAATAAATACGAATTGCCGCTTGTTTCCTGCAACGTATATCTTAAAAATTCCACGGTGACGGCAAACAGCCTTACGCAAGCGTGGGATCTCGTGAAAGACGAGCGTTATGCGATCGTGCAACTTACTTATGCCGACGATTACGGCGACACCGTTACGTTGAAAGCGATGTGTAATTTTACGATCGACGGAAGACCTCTTTCCGATTATACTTTTGTGAGCGGAGACGCCGCGCTCTTTACGGGCGAAACGCTGACAATGGAAAAGCCGAAGATCGCTTCGGGCGATTATCTGCCGCTGAATCGGCCGTATTTGCATATCTACAAACAGTCCGGCGTGAATTTCGTGCGGGTGGAAGACAGCGATTTATCCGATAATTCCGGTACGTACGGCGCGGAATTCACTTTCCTTAGAGAAGGCACGTATCTGCTCGTCTGGGATTTCCGGTTCGGGCTGGATTTCGACGGCAACGCTATTTTCGATTGCTATTACAATCCGCCCGTGGAAACCGCTAACGGTACCTATCCGATCGAAGCGACTTTTGCGCAGAAAGTGGTGGTGTACGACAGAAATTGCGATATCACCGTCACCTATGTCACCGATACGGAGCACCCGTTCGATTCCTCGAAAGTCGATTACACGGAACGGGACGGATATCAGTATTACACTGCGACGGTGAGCATGGCAAAGGCGAACGCGTCGCCCGATTACAATATGTTCGCGGCAAGCGCCGATCGGCTGTGGGGATGGAGTTCTTCGTGGAGCGGAGACGATCGTTTATTCACGGCGGGATCCGCTATCGGGCGGCTCGGCATTACGCTGAAAACCGTGAACCCCGTAATTTACGCACTGTGGGATAAGGGTATCAAGGTGAGCGCGACGATCGAGGTGGACGGAAAAGAAATGCCGCTCGGCGAAATGACCTACTATCGCCCCGTCACAGGCGGAATTTATACGATGAGTTTATTTGATTTCCGCCAATGGTACGAATTCAATACGTATAAGGATTACGAAGCGGCGGAATGGCATGCGAGCAAGGCGATTTTTCAGGATTCCGTCGCCGCGGGATTCGTTTACAAAGACGTGCTTGTTGTGGGAACGACGGACAAGGCGTTTACAAACGGCTACCGTGTGACGGAAGGATTTACCTTGAAACTGATTCTGAAACGAAAACTGAACGTTTCGTATCAGGCGATCGACGAAAACGGCAATAAACTGACATTCCGCAGTCAGCCCGGCGCAGACGGCAAATGTCTCGAAGGATATACGCTTGCGGACAAGATCACCGAATCGAAACTGAATATGCTGAAAAACGTACAGTGCACGGATTCCTCGAAAGTATTCAGATACTGGGCGGTGATGGCGGACGGCGTTCTGATGCGGATCGACCCCGAAAGCACGCTTTTGGAACAGAGATTTTCGGGCAAAAACGAGCAGACGGGAAAATATAACGGATCCGTTGTGTTATACGCCGTATTCGGGGCGAAGGAGAACGCATAATGAACAAACTGAAAAGACTGTTATCGATAGCGTTAGGCGCCGTATTAAGCGTTTTCGGGGCGTTGCTTTTCACTGCGGCGAACGTAACGGCGCATGCGGAGTCCTCGATCGACGGAGCGGACGGAAAGTACGAAATGAGTTACGATTTCGGCGGACAATCGGGGATCGGAAAGCAGATGCTTGAAAAATACTTCGATAAAACCGCCGTGGTGGAAAAAATAAACGACAGATATTATTTTTCGTTTACGCAACTCTCCTCTTCGATGGAAAATCTGTCGCTGAATCTCGAAAGCGGCAAGCAAATCGGCTATCGCGTAACGGAAGATAACGGAAACAGAAAGACGTATTCTTACACGTTATCGGAAGAAAATCTGCAAAAAGAACTGCCGTTTTCCGTCTTTGTATCCGTACGAGGCGAAACGTTTCCCTTCACCATCACGCTGAATCTTTCTTCGGCGAGAAGGGTGGGAGAAGCGGAAGATACCTCTGCGGAACGCCCCGCGGAGTTCGTTCCCGTAATCGTTACGAGTTCGGGCAGCGAATACGAAGCGACGAAAGGGCAGACTTTCGTGATTCGCGAAGCGGCGGCAAGCCTCGGCGAGGAAACTCTTGACGTAGAGGTGAAGGCGTATTATATCCGCGGTGAAGAAAAAACCGAAGTGGCTTTGGACGGGAATAAACTTGTGCTTGACAACGCGGGCGAATATCACGTTATATATCGTGCGGAATCTACGCGGTATACAACGTCTTTCGGCAACCCTACTTATGCGGAAAAGGACGTGAAGATCATTTCCTGTATCGGCGGCGGAGACAGTCTTGCGAAGTTGTATGATACGAACGGCGCGTTGCCTGAAGGCACGATGCTGCTGGCTTCCAGAATAGAATCGGACAGCACCGTTTACAAGGCGGCTGCCGAAAAAATGGCGACGATCGCAGACAGATTTCAGGTGTTCGGCGTGGAACTTGTGACGGCGGACGGAAGCGAAGCGAAAGCGAACGGAAGCGTAACGATAGGCATTAAAGCGGATTTTACTTATAACAGAAATCAGGTGGCGGCGTACCTTCTTGACGAAGACGGAGGGCTGTCGAAACTGAACGTATCGAACGGCGGAAGTTACGTGAACGTGGAAACGGATAAAAGCGGAACGATTATTCTGTGTATTCCGGGCGTGGCGTTTCATATGCCGATTTGGGGATATATTCTGATTCTTGTCGGCTGCCTGATCGTGGCGGCGGGCGTTACCGTAGCCGTTGTGTTTGCGGTGAAACGCAGAAAAAAGAAGAGCGGAGGCGCGGAACTTTGAAATTCGCGATCGGATCGCGGGCATACGGAAAAAACAGTCCTTTCTTAACGGAAAGCGACTGTTTTTTTGATTGCTTGCGTAAAAAAGAAGCCGAGTATGAGATCATCGCGCGAAAAAGAGAGGGTAAATTCAGCGAAATCGGGCGATTAAAATACGAAATTCCGCGATTTTTTTAATGACGGGCGAAACGTGCGGAAATTGCAGTTGCGCATTGAAAAAAAGTGTGCTATAGTTTGTTGCGAGTTGCCGCCTATTGCCGAGTCAGCACGGATAGCGAAGATCAGCTTGAAAGTTACAAAGCGCAGGTGGCGTATTATACCGACGCAATAGCAAAAAATCCCCGGTGGAGATTCGTTGACATTTACGCAGACGAAGGCATTACGGGTGTAATGGCTAAAAAACGAACAAATTTTATGCGTATGATGCGCGATTGCGAAAAAGGGAAAATCGACCTTATCCTTACAAAGTCCGTTGCTCGTTTTGCGAGAAATACCGTTGACAGTTTGAATTATGTAAGACGACTGAAAGCAAAAGGAATAGGCGTATATTTTGAAGAACAAGCCCTTGATTCTCTTAAAACCGAAAACGAAATGGCGTTAGGTTTATATAGTGTCCTTGCCCAAGCGGAAAGCGAGAATATCAGTGCAAACGTGCGGTGGGGTATTCGTCAACGTATGCAGTCGGGGACATTTAAGTTCCGATATAATCTTCTCGGCTACCGAAAAGGTGAGGACGGCGAACCCGAAATTGTCGAGGAAGAAGCAAAATATATCCGAGCTATTTTCAATATGTATCTCGACGGCAAAAGTCTTGATCAGATAAAATCATATCTTGAAGGCGAGGGCGTATTGACAAAGACAGGAAAAACCGTATGGAACAAGTGTATTATTCAAACCATTTTGACAAATGAAAGATATTGCGGCGATTTGCTTATGCAAAAAACGTTTACGGAAAATTGCATTACGAAAAAAGTAAAGAAAAACCGTGGCGAAATGCCGAAGTATCTGATAAGGGACAATCACCCGGCGATTATTGCGCGAGAAACATTCAAGCGGGCGCAAATGGAAATGGCACGCCGCGGGAGCGTAAGAAAAAAGACGGATTCCGGAATTACGGAGCAGGGAAAATATAGCGGCAAAGTTGCTTTAACGGACATACTCGTATGCGGTGAGTGCGGTAGCCCTTACAGGCGAAAAACGTATAGCCGAAACGGA
>ENA-ORNY01001199-ORNY01001199.1-human-gut-metagenome-genome-assembly--contig:-NODE-1199-length-15403-cov-9.342911_pt1 | contig 15403 bp, 7 predicted proteins | sample MGYA00242122_ERZ509036 | MGnify/ENA primary metagenome ERZ509036 (study PRJEB26280, sample SAMEA2338696) | human gut metagenome | biome: human gut; feature: human-associated habitat; material: faeces... | reverse complement strand
CGGGAAAAGACCAGAAAAACCGAAGGGGTTTTTCTGGTCGGTTTAAGGGGGGCCGGGGGAAATCGAAATCCCCCCGGGCTCGTTTTCTTTTCCCAATCTTTTCTTTTGGAGAAGCAAAAGAAAATGCTGGACAGCAGCCGCAGATTTCTAATACGAGTTCTTACTTTGCCGTGCGTCTCAAAATGCTGCGGCTTTTCGTTTATTCCACGCCGGTGACTTCGTAATCCTGCGCTTCGACGGCAGCCTTGAGCGTCTCGTTCGAAACATCCTTCGTGAGCGTGACGACGGCGGTGCCGTTGTTGTGATCCGCGACTGCGGAAGCAACGCCGTCCACAGCCTCGAGTGCCTTTTTGACGCGCGCTTCGCAGTGGCCGCACATCATGCCCTTTACGTGTAATGTCTTTGTCATACCAGGTTCCTCCTTATTTTGTTCTGCCAGATGAATTTCCGGCATGGGTTTTCCTTTGTGATCATGCTTGGAACTGTACAGCCTGCACAGATTCAACCGCAGCGCGTTCGACACCACGCAGAAGCTGGACAGGCTCATCGCCGCCGCGCCGTACATCGGATTGAGCGTCAGCCCCAGCCCGACGAACACACCGGCTGCCAGCGGGATGCCGATGACGTTGTAGATAAACGCCCAGAACAGGTTCTCGTGGATGTTCCGCAGCGCCGCACGGCTGAGGCGGATGGCGGCGGCAACGTCCAGAAGCGTGCTCTTCATAAGCACCACGTCCGCCGCGTCGATGGCGACGTCGGCTCCCGCGCCGATGGCAATGCCGGTATCGGCGGCGGTGAGGGCGGGGGCATCATTGATGCCGTCGCCGACCATAGCGACGGGGCCGTATTTCTGAAGCTCACGCACGACGGCCTCCTTGCCGCCCGGCAGAACGCCCGCGACTACATCGTCCACGCCCGCAAGCTTGCCGATGGCGTCGGCTGTGCGCTGGTTATCGCCCGTCAGCATCACGACGCGGATGCCCATGCCGCGCAGCTGCCGGATGGCTTCCGGGCTTTCCGGCTTGATGGCGTCCGCCACGGCGATGAGGCCGAGGAGCTTTCCGTTTTTCGCGAACAGCAGCGGCGTCTTGCCGGATTGCGACAGTGCGTCCGCCTGCTTGTGGATCTCCTGCGGCAGGGCGAGCTGCGAAGCCATATATTTGACGCTGCCGCCGAGCAGCTGCGCGTCCAGTACCGTCGCGGTCAGGCCGCTGCCGGTGATGGCGGCGAACTTCTCCGCCGCTTCGGGCTGCAGTTTTTCTTCTTCGCCGCGCTTCATGATCGCTGCGGCCAGCGGATGCTCGCTCTTTGCCTCCAGCGAAACGGCTGCCTGCAAAAGCTCCCGCTCCGTCACGCCGTCCGCCGGGATGAGATCTGTGACCTCCGGCTGGCCGGAGGTGATGGTTCCGGTCTTGTCCAGGGTGACGATGCACGTCCGGCCCGTGTGCTCCAGACTTGCCGCCGTTTTGAACAGAATGCCGTTTTTCGCGCCCACGCCGCTGCCGACCATGATGGCGACCGGCGTGGCAAGGCCCAGCGCACACGGGCAGCTGATGACCAGCACGGAAATGCCCCGCGCAAGCGCAAAGGAGAATTCCCGGCCCAGCAGCAGCCAGACGATTGTTGTGACAAGCGCGATGGAGATGACCGCCGGGACGAACACGCCCGCGACCTTGTCCGCCGTTTTGGCAATCGGCGCTTTCGTCGCCGCCGCATCGGAGACCATACGGATGATCTGGCTGAGTGTGGTATCCTCGCCGACGCGGGTGGCCTCGCAGCGGAGGAAGCCCGAGCAGTTGACCGTCGCGGCGGAAACGCCGTCGCCGGGGGCTTTATCGACTGGGACGCTCTCGCCGGTCAGCGCCGCTTCGTTGACGGCGCTCGCGCCGTCCAGCACAACGCCGTCGACCGGGATGCTCTGGCCCGGACGGACGACGAACACGTCGCCCTTGCGAACCTGCGCGGCGGGGATTTTAACCTCTTTGCCGTCGCGGATGACCGTTGCCGTCTCCGGTGCGAGGGCCATGAGGCTCTTGAGCGCGTCCGTGGTTTTTCCCTTGGAGTGCGCCTCAAGCAGCTTGCCGACGGTGATGAGCGTGAGGATCATGGCGGCGGACTCAAAATAAAATTCGTCCATATACGCCATGGCGGCTTCGCTGCCGCCGTGGAGCTGCGCGTCCGTCATGGCAAACAGCGCGTAGACGCTCCACCCGTAGGACGCCGCCGCGCCGAGCGAGACGAGCGTGTCCATGTTCGGTGAGCCGCGCAGCAGACTCTTTGTGCCGCTCACGAAAAATTCTTGATTGATGACCATGACGATCCCGGCCAGCAGCAGCTGGACAAGGCCCATGGCGACGTGGTTGCCGCTAAACCAGCCTGGCAGCGGCCAGCCCCACATCATGTGGCCCATCGAGAAATACATCAGAATGAGCAAAAATGCGACAGAGGCGATCAGCCGCTTTTTAAGATGCGGCGTCTGCCTGTCCTCCAGTGCGCTTGCGTCCGCCGCAGGAGCGGCTTCCTGCCCGCGCACAGACGCGCCGTAGCCCGCGTCCTCGACGGCTTTGATGACGGCGGCAGGCTCCGCCGTACCCTCGACGCCCATCGAGTTCGTGAGCAGACTCACGGCGCAGGATGTAACGCCCGGCACCTTTTTGACCGCCTTTTCCACACTGGCGCTGCAAGCGGCGCAGTGCATGCCGGTCACGGTATATTGCTGCATGAAAATCCCTCCCTGGGAATCAATTACTTCATTAGCTTTTGCAGAGTTGCGGCCAGTTCATCCACGATTTCCTCATGGCCGTTTTTTAAGTCCCGCGTCACGCACGTGCGCAGATGCTCGGCCAGAAGCTCGCGGTTAAAGGCGTTGATAGCGGCGTTGACGGCAGCAGACTGCGTCAGCACGTCGTTGCAGTAGGCGTCAGCCTCGACCATCGCCTGCAGGCCGCGCACCTGTCCTTCAATGCGGCGCAGGCGGTTCAGAAGCTTCTTTTTCTCCTCCTGCGCGCGCAGCGTATGCTTCTCACAGCAGGAACATCGCTTGGGTTCCGGCATAGGCCAGCCTCCTTTTATCTCAGATACCCCATCGGGGTATCTTCACTATATACCCTGATGGGGTATTTGTCAAGTGTAAATTTACAGGGCTTCCTGTAGGGGCCGATGCCTACTCGGCCCGTTGGGAAGCTGCGAATTCGCAGTAGAATTCCGTAAAAGCCGGTGCGTTCTGCGGGCGGACAGAGTCGTCCGCCCCTACGGGATACGTGAGAAAATGAAGTTTCGCTGTAGGGGCCAACAACTCTGTCGGCCCAGTGGGAAGTTATGGATTTGCCGAAGACTTCCGTAAAAACGGTGCATTCTGCCGGGTCGATGTGGGCATCGACCCCTACGCTGGCGCGGTGGCGCCTTTATTCTGCTTATTTCGTTTATGATACCCGCAGTCGCAGTAGGGGCCGCCGGAGGCGAGGGTGTATTCGCGCACGAAGTCGGACGCGCCGCCGGCGTCGCTCATGGTGTAGTCCAGACGGCACATGGCGGGCGTCAGGTCCTTCCGGAACGAACCGGCGAACAGTGTCCACATCCCCATTGGCATTCCGGCATATTTCATAGTGTTGTCTCCCCTTCCGCAAATTCCAGCCGGACGATCTGCATCCGCATCATGCCGTCGCCGACTCTTGCCAGAAACCGATAGAAGCCGGGCACTGACGGGTCATTCAGGCTCTGGTAGCCCAGCATATAGCCCCGGCTCGACGCACGCAGTCGCGGCGACCAGGCGGAAAGCTCCTTTTTTGCGTCGGAAACGGCGAAATACGCACCGACATCCTGAATTTCAGCGGTTTTGATCCACGTTTTGAGCATCAGGCGCACTGCTTTCTGATTCGCCGCGTCGAAGACGAGCCTGCCGCCAGGGAACGCTTCGGCCATGGCCTGCACAAGCGCCCGCACCTGCTCCGTCAGGAAATAATAGAACACACCGGCGGCGAAGAAGACCGCGCCGCCCGACGCGTCGATGCGGCGGAACCAAGTGGTGTCGTTCAGGTCGCAGGCGATATTTTCCTCCCGCTCTCCGGCAGGCAGGAGCGCGTCGCGCACGGCGATCACGCCGGGAAAATCGAGGTTATAGCTCCTGCAGGAGCCGTTGTCGCAGCTGCGGCCCGTGTCGTCCAGTCCGCAGCCGAGGTTGACGACCGCCGCGTTCGGATGCTCGCGCAGATAGTCCCGCACCTCCCATGCAAGGTCGTTCTGGTGCATGGCGGCCTCCAGAAAGCCGAACTGCTGCATGAGGCTCTTGGACTTCTGGGACAGAAGCGAAAAATCGTAATCGATCTGCTCCATCAGGCGCAGGGCCGTCTCGTCGCGGTAAAGGTTCGGATACAGCTCCAAGCACATTTTCCGTCCGTAAAGCGGAATGACAAGCGTTTCCTGCACGGTATTCTTCTCAATATGGTATTTCATCGCTCCCTCCGTATCAGTTAGCTGCATCTAACCGTTGTGCTGTCAAAACACCGCCGGGGCGGTTTTCTTTATTTTGACACAGCTTTCGGCTTTTTTCAAGAGGGTGGGACAAATGCGGTATATTTTTTTCAAACCGCTTGCAAATCACGCCCATATCGTGTATAGTAGCAGACGGAAAAGCACAAGATTTTGCTTTTTCTAACAATTTGATATTGCCATCCGATGTACAGTAACCGAAGCACGCCGCAGGGCTGGCTTCGGCGCAAGAGAAAGGGAAAACCACTCGACCGGAGCTGTGCGCACAAGACCGTTCCGAAGCAGCGAAAGCTGTCTGGACGAAAGTCAGTCATTGCGGAAGCGATTCCGTGAGAAGACAGGAAACGGGCGCGGAAACAGAGGTTCTGTTTCCAGAGTGCAAGTCAGAAGAACTGCTGTCTGCGCCGCATTCGCGGCGGAAAGGATGAATGCGTGGGACGAGCTCTGCCTGTAGCATTCGGAACAGGTGCGCCGTTTTTCCTCACAGGAAAAGCAGCGTATTTTGTTTCTGTGGAGATCCGCCCGCCATTTTGTCAAAATGGCGGGCTTTCGTTTCTCCCAAAGCCGTCTGCGCCCCCTGTTTCCGCTCCTATTTAATAAGGAGCTTGCGATAGATATTTTGATTCTGGAGGAAAAATGTATGAAGAAACGAATTCTGAGCCTGCTGCTCGTGTTTGTGATGCTGCTGAGCCTGCTGCCCGCAGGCGTTCTGGCAGCAGAGGGCGATGTCAGCGTCACACTGTCCGGTATGCACGACGCACAGGTCAAGTCCCTGAAGCTGTATACCTACATGGACGGCGTGAAGGGCGCGGACGATCTGCTGGCTGAAAAGACAGCCGCAGACGGCGCGTATACCATCGACCTTGCGCCCGGCGCTTACTGGGTTGACGGTTATGACGCGAACAATGACCGCAACGGCGGCGTGGTGATCGACGTCAGCAGCGACAGCAGCAGCTTCAAGCTGCAGCGGATGTATCAGATCTCCGTCAACCCCAGTGCATGGGTTAAGAACACAGACTATACTCTTTCGCTGCGCGTAACCGACGCCTCCGGTGCAGAGCGTAAGGCGGAGTTCGGCACGGCTGTAAACTGGGGCACGACCTATGCAAGCTGCCTGTTTGTCGTTGGTGATACAGTCAGCGTGACAGCCACGCCGAACGCGGAAACGCATCCGAACTACAACCCGGCTACCGCTTCCAAGACCCCGACGATGAACGACAGCCTCAGCCTGACCTGCAAGGAATTCGTCACGGTTACGGTCACAGCGCCGAAGGGCTCGACCATCGACGCCGGTACGCTCGCAAAATACTATGTGTTCAGCTTCCTTGAGCCGTTCGCGCGTTCCGTCGATGACGGCACGGCCACGTTCCATCTCGACAAGAACACGGATTACTTCTACCGTGTCCGCCATCCGCAGGGTGCAACATACTGGAACTACGTCAGACTGAGCGCCGACGCAGCGTACACGGTCACGGAAGAGGATCTCGGCCTGACCGGTGATTTCAGCAAGAGCACGATCTATCATTTTGAAAACAACGTCTACGACCGTGCAGGCATTTACCTGAACATCAACACCAAGGGCTATAAAAACATGGCCGTTGGCGAGACGTTTGAACTCAACTCCTTCCGCAACTGGTTCGCGATCGAAAGCTTTATGAACGCCAAGGTCGCACTGCCGGAGATGCACTATCAGGTCATTGATGTGAACGGCAATGCCAGCGACGTCGTGACCATCACGCCGAACGCGCTGAACAGCAACGTCGCTGTGATGGAGGCCAAGCACGAGGGCACGGCCATCGTGCTCGTAACCTATGACGCAATGACCCATATGGCTGGCCAGACCAGCACGGCCTCGCATCGCTTCTCCGCCATCTGGCCGGAGTTGACGGGCGTGTTTGTCGTGAATGTCGGCGCGGACGGCAGCGCCATCCAGACCAATATGAATCTTGACCGCATGGACGCGGTCATCGAGAAGGATGAGGCGCGGCAACTCGATGCGGAGCATGACATTCTGTTCTACACTGGAACAGAGGGTGCAAGTTACAGCTTCAAGCCCGAAGCGGGCTGCACCGTGAGCGTCCTGCGCCCCACCGTGACCGCTGCGTCTATGACGTATTCCGGCGGCTTCACGGCGAACGGCGTTACAACCGCCGAGGACGGCACTGTGACCGTCAGCGGTCTGATCACCGGCCGCAATATCATCAAGGTCACGAAGGGCGGCCTTTCGACCTATCAGGTCGTGACGGCACGCGGCGTGAGCTACAAGTTTGTCAACGCGGAGGGCACGGAGCTGACGCAGGAAGAGCTGGCTGCCATCAAGCCGGGCGATTCCGTCACGATCCAGTTCTCCAACCTGATCAGCCCCAAGGAAAAGCTTTCCGGCGCGTATAACTTCAACTTCTCCCTGTATATGCAGGGCCCGGACGGCACCTTCTTCAAGAGTGATCCCGGCGGAAACTTCGGCGTTTATGACTTCAGCGGCAACCCTGAGCGGCAGAAGCTGACTGTCACCATCCCGAAGTTCTGGGCTGAGGAGACCTACACGCTGAGCGGCGCGATCAAGCAGGCGGGCTGGCCCGGCGTTCCGACGCACCGCGGCATCACCTATGCTGTGGGCACGAATCCCGGCTTCGACGCGCCCAAGACGGCAGGCATTCTCAGCCGTCTGCCGGAGATCACGATCCCGGTCGTAAAGCTCGACTTCCTGACCGGCAAGCTGAGCTTCCAGGATCAGAACGGCACGGCCATTGACCGCAAGGATCTGACCGTCACGCTGGCGGACAGCGCAGGCAACGGCATTGCGGTCGCAGAAGACGGCACGTTCAAGGCTTATGCCGAGGAATACTTCTACACCGTTTCCGGCGCTGGCGTTGAATATGCCTCCGGCAGCGTCACCATGACGGAGGAAGGCCCCAACGAATTCACCATCACCCTGCAGGCAACCGCAGCGGGCGCATGGGACGGCAAGACGCAGACCGAACCGAAGGCCGACGAAAACGGCGTTTACCGGATCGGCACCGGCGCGGAGCTGGCATGGTTCGTCGCGAAGAGCAAGGACGCGGACGTTTCCGGCGTTCTGACGGCCGATATCAACCTCGGCAAATACGCATGGCTGAACATCTCCTCCAGCAAGAAGGTCGTGCTTGACGGCGCAGACTTTGAGATCACCGGCCTGAACGCCACGGCTGGCCTGTTTGCGCAGATCGGCTCGAATTCCTACATCCATGATCTGACCATCCGCGGCGCAGTTTCCGGCAAGGGCAGCGCAGGCGCGATCGCCGGCTATGCCAGCGGCACTGCTCCGAAAATCGCGAACTGCTTCAACTACGCAGTCATCACCTCTACCGGCAACAACGTCGGCGGTCTTGTGGGATACACCTATCAGAACGCCGTGATCGAGAACTGCGCGAACTTCGGCGCTGTCACCGGCGGCAGCAGCGTCGGCGGCATTATCGGCGGCACAGTCAGCAACGGCTCGACCATCACCGGCTGCTATAACACCGCAGAAATTTCCGCGACCGGCAGCAAGGCCGGCGGCATCATCGGCGGCACCAGCAGCGAAATGACTGTTACAAGCTGCTACAACACCGGCAAGATCTCCGGCACGGCCTCCGGCGGCATCGCAGGCGAGGTCAAGGGCAATGTGAACTGGAGCGGCACTGTGCAGGGAAAAATCACCATCTCCAGTTGCTACTCCACCGGCGAAGCGGGCAGCGCCGTATTCGGCACGGTTGACACTGCTTCCTCCGAGATTTCCAAGTGCTATTATCTGAACACGCTGAACGCGGACGCGAACGCCGAAGCGCTGAACGAAGCTGACCTCAAGGACGCCGACCTGTCCGACGCGTTCGGCCCGGTCTGCGGCGGCTATCCCGCGCTCAGATGGCAGACCGATGTGACCTTCCACGAAGCAGCTGGCGAGGGCACAGTCACGGCTCCGCTGTGCACTGTGAAGGGCTACACCAGCTACTCCTGCAGCAAGTGCGGCAAAAGCTACCGCACGGCTTATACCGCACCGCTCGGCCACGACTTCTGCGAGGATCTGGACGGCAGCGACAACAGCTGTGTCCTGACGGCTCCCACCTGCACGCAGCCGGGCAAGATCGTCCGTACCTGCCGCAGAGACGGCTGCTCGGAAACGAAGGAAGACATCGTTCCCGCCAAGGGCCATACGCCCAAGGACGGCACCGAGCAGGTCTTCACCGGCTATAAGACCTACGAATGCGCCGTCTGCGGCAAAACCTACACGGTCTGGGACGACGACCGCCTCGGCCACGTCTCCTACCCCGAGCAGACCGTCACCTCTATCAGCGTTTCCGACAACGGCAATTACCCCTGGGTCTACAATGCCGATCTGGACCGCTTTGAAAGCAGCAACCAGAATCAGGACAAGACCAGCTCCACGACCTCGTTTGCCTTTACGCTGAGCGCACCCACCGTTCTTCGCTTCGGCTACGGCGTTTCCTCGGAAAACGGCTATGACAAGCTGACCATCACGCTCGCAGAAGGCGGCGGCAGCACGGAAACGCTGGCCGACGCTGTCAGCGGTGAGAAGAGCGGCAGCATCAAGAAGCAGCTCGGAGCCGGCAGCTACACACTGACGCTGTCCTATGTGAAGGACGACGCCTCCAAGGGCGGCTCGGATATGGCGTATGTCAGCGTTCTGACGCTGGTCGGCATGGCCCGCGTGATCGTGGAGAACACCACGTTCCCGAAGGCGGAGGGCGCTGTCTGGGAAGGCACGCTGGCCGACACCTGGATCGAGCTGACTGGCGAATCGACCATGATGGGCTGCGTTGTGGAAGCACTGGATGGCCACACCGTCGTCGGCGCGGAAAGCAACTACATCTCCTCCATTGACAACTTGAAGGCGTTTGACGGCGGTACCATGTCCGGCTGGATGGGCACACTCAACGACTGGTTCACAAACTTTGGCTTTGGTGAATTTACCGTTGCAAAGGGCACGCTCTGCGCGGGCGACGAGATCCGCATCATGTACACCCGTACCGTTGAGGATCTTGGCGGCAGCTGGAACAATTCCGACACCCGCCTCAAAGCGCTCACATTCAGCACCGGTAAGCTGGCGCCCAAGTTCAGCGGCGACACCTTCACCTACACCCTGACTGTGCCGGAAGGCACGACCTCGCTGCTCGTCACACCGACGGCGGCAAACAAGAACTATCAGGTCCGCGCCTATCTCGGCACGCAGGCTACGGGCCGCGAATATTCCCGCACGTCCCTGATCCCCATCACAAATGGCAGCGTCATCACCGTCGTCTGTGCAGACGACAGCTGGCCCACCATGAATGAAACGAGCGACGGCAAGCGCACTTACACCATCAACGTGGTGTTCGGCACAGCTCAGTCCTCTGACGCGGGTGTTGCGTCCGTCAAGGTCGCAGGCGTTGAGGCAGCAGCCGGTACGGCTGAAAACAGCTTCTCCGTAACGCTTCCGGCAGGCACGGGGGTCACGGCAGACAGCTTCGAGATCACACTTTCTGACAGCAAGGCCACGCTTACCGGCCCGGCCAAGGGTGAGGACGGCGTCTGGACGTTTACTGTGACCGCTGAGGACGGCACTGCCGTGACCTACTCCGTCACGGTCACGGTGAAAGAGGCCAAGACGATCCACGCGACCATTTCCATGCAGGCAGAAAATATGTTTATCATGGTTCCGACCCGTGTGGAGGTCTCCAGCGATCTCGCCGAACGCTATGGCTACGCTGATGATGTCACAGACGGCGTTTCCGCGCTGGACGTGCTCGTCAAGTACCATGAACTCACCTTCGGCGAGGACTTCACGAAGGACAGCAAGAGCGATTATCTCGTCGTCAGCAACGGCACGATCACCACGGTCAACGGAGAAAAAACCTCCGCGTTCAGTTTCGCGGTCAACGGCGAGTTCCCCTGCGACAAGAACGGCGAATACAACACGCAGTACGGCTACACCGGCTACACCATCAGCCAGACCCCCGTTGCGGAGGACGGCACCGTTGAGTTCTTCTTCTATCAGGACACCAGTATGTACATGGACTACTATACGTGGTTCACGGATACGGACGGAAACCGTCTGGATACCTTTACGGTTCAGGCCGGAACCGACTTCACGCTCGGTATGGACGGCTATATGTACGCCTACGGCGGCGGTCTGAAGCCCGAGGACCGTGTAACGCACGGTGCGGCGCTCGATCCTGAGGACATCCAGATCTGCACAGTCGGCGAAGACGGCACGCTCACGCCGGTCGAGGGCAAGGTCATCGGCGAAAATGGGCAGGTCACGCTCTCGTTTGCCGCCGCAGGCAGCTATGTTCTGTCCGCAATGGGCGACGAGTTCACCAACATTTTCTCCCCGTGGCTCCCCGTCACGGTCACAGCGGCCCCGAAGTCCAGCAATGCGGATGTCAGCAGCGTCACCGTTGCGGGCGTTGAGGCCACTGCTGGCGAGAACAACACCTACACCGTTACCCTCCCCTACGGCACGGACGTTACAGCGGGCAGCTTCGTGATCGTCACAAGCGACGCAGGCGCGACTGTCGGCGCTCTGACGAATGAAGGCAATGTCTGGACGTTCACCGTCACCGCTGAGGATCGCGTGACCTCCAAGACCTACACCGTCACCGTTTCGTTCACCGAAGCCCCGAAGTCCAATGACGCGGGTGTCAGCAGCATCACCGTTGCGGGTTTCAAGGCTGTGGCCGGTGCGAACAACAGCTACACCGTCACGGTTCCCTATGGCACGGTCGTCAAGACCGGCAGCTTCGTGATCGTCACGAGGCATCCGCGCGCGACTGTCAGCGCTCTGACAAACACCAGAAATATCTGGAGCTTCACCGTCACCGCTGAGGACGGCGTGACCACCGCAGTCTACACCGTCACGGTCAATACCGCCGCGCTTCCGGAACCGATCACTCCGGGTGTCGACAATAAGAAGCCCGCTTCGAAGCCCGAGGTCAAGCTTCCGTTCACCGACGTTTCCACGTCCGACTGGTTCTATGACGACGTTGCGTTCGTATACAAAAACGGCCTGTTCTCCGGCACGGACAGCAGAAGCTTCAGCCCGAACGCGTCCATGACGCGCGCCATGCTCGTCACGGTTCTCTACCGGCTCGAGGGCGAACCCACCGTCACAGGCAGAAGCAGCTTTACCGATGTGCGTTCCGGCGCGTATTACGAAAAGTCTGTCATCTGGGCAGCCGCCAACGGCATCGTCACCGGCACGGACAGCACCTCCTTCTCCCCCGACGCCAAGGTCACGCGTGAGCAGCTTGCCGCGATCCTGTACCGCTATGCGCAGTACAGGAAGCTGGACACCGATGCGAGCGCAAAGCTGAACAGCTTCACCGACGCGGACAGCGTTTCCGCCTATGCCAGCGAGGCGCTTGGCTGGGCTGTCTCGGAGGGCCTGATCAACGGTGCTTCCGGCAAGCTCATGCCGAAGGGCGACGCGACCAGAGCACAGGTCGCCGCGATCCTCCACCGGCTCGTGAAAAATGTACTGAACTGACCTCATAATCCCAATTTGCAGCACAGGACTGCCCCCTTTTTGGGGGGCAGCCCTGCGTGCTGTATTTCAGAGCATATCTGAAAGCCGGTAAACCAGACCGACAGCAGCTATTGCGCCACTGGACAGATTACCGGTTTTCAGATATACTTGAAATGATACAACACATATGGAGTTGAATTGCGTGAACGTCTGGAAAACAAATAAAAAGGCCGCCGTCTGGGCGGTGCTGGCGCTGGTGCTGACGGCTGCGCTGCTGACCGGGTGCGGAGCGCCGCAGGCCGGGCCGAGCTATCACTGCACCGTCTCCATTTCCTGTGCATCGATTCTGGAGCACATGGAGCTTTGCAGCGAGGAAAAGCGGGAGCTGGTGCCGGAGGACGGCTGGCTGCTGGAGTCTGTAGAGGTCAGCTTTCAGGAGGGCCAGAGCGCTTTTGACGTTTTGCAGCAGGTCTGCCGGGAGAATAAACTTCATCTGGAATTTTCCACGACGCCGGTTTACGGCTCGGCTTACATTGAGGGCATCGGGAACCTCTATGAATTTGACTGCGGGGCGGAATCCGGCTGGATGTACGCGGTGAACGGCTGGTTCCCGAATTACGGATGCAGCCAGTATGCGCTGCAGGACGGAGACACGGTCACGTGGGTTTATACTTGTGAGCTGGGCAGGGACGTCGGCAGCGGCGGCTGGACAGAGGGCGAATGAGAAACAAAGACGCTTTTTCGGGATATCATCCCGTGATCAATTTTCTATATTACGCACTGGTGCTGCTGTTTTCGATGTGCCTGATGCACCCGGTCTATCTGGCGGTTTCGCTGACGGGGGCGCTGGCCTACGATATTCATCTGAAAGGCCGGAAAGCGGTGCGGTTTGCCGTCATGGGGCTTCTCCCTATGGCGGCGCTTGCCGCGCTCGTCAACCCGGCGTTCAATCACGAAGGTCAAACGATTTTGACGTACCTGCCCTCCGGCAACCCGCTGACGCTGGAGTCCATGATGTACGGCGTGGCCGCGGCGGTCATGCTGGCAAGCGTCGTATTGTGGTTTTCCAGCTACAACGAGGTTATGACTTCGGACAAGTTTGTGTATTTATTTGGACGCGTGATTCCGGCGCTGTCGCTTGTTTTGTCCATGGCCCTGCGGTTCATTCCGAAGTTCAGGGCGCAGATGCAGACGGTTTCGGAGGCGCAGGCTTGTATCGGACGCGATACGAAAAACGGAAGCGTATTCCGCCGCGTTGGGAACGCCGTCAAAATCTTCTCAATCATGGTCACATGGTCGCTCGAAAATGCCATTGAAACGGCGGACTCCATGCGCTCACGCGGCTATGGCCTGCCGGGGCGCACGGCATTTTCGATCTATCGTTTTGACGACCGGGACAAGGCCGCGCTTGCGTGGCTGATCTTCTGCGGGGCTTATCTGATTTCCGGCTGGATGGCGGGCGGAACATATTTCCGGTATTATCCGACGGTGAAGGCCGCCGCATGGACGCCGATGACGGTGATCTTTATGCTCGTGTATCTTGCGCTGGTGCTAACACCGGTAATTCTTGATCGGAAGGAGGACAGACAGTGGACGTCTTTACAATCCGAAATTTAACGTTTGCATATCCCGAACAGGAAAAGAACGCGATTTCCGACCTATCGCTGTCCGTCCGTCCGGGAGAGTTTCTGGTGCTCTGCGGCCCCTCCGGATGCGGGAAATCGACGCTGCTGCGGCAGTTAAAAACCGTCCTTGCGCCGCACGGACGAAGGAGCGGTCAAATCCTGTTTGACGGAAAGAATCTTGATGAACTTTCCCAGCGCGAACAGGCTGAAAAAATCGGCTTTGTGCAGCAAAGCCCGGAGAATCAGATCGTCACGGATAAGGTCTGGCATGAGCTGGCGTTCGGGTTGGAATCGCTCGGCTATGACACACCGACGATCCGCCGCAGAGTGGCGGAAATGGCGTCATTTTTCGGCATCCAGACATGGTTTTATAAGTCTGTTACAGAACTGTCCGGCGGACAGAAGCAGCTTCTGAATCTTGCGTCTGTGATGGTGCTTCAGCCGAAGGTGCTGATTCTCGACGAGCCAACAAGTCAGCTTGACCCGATTGCAGCGTCGGACTTTTTGGCAACGCTCGGCAAGATCAACCGGGAGCTTGGCACGACGATTATTCTGACCGAGCATCGCTTGGAAGAAGCGTTTTCCTTCGCGTCGCGCGTGGCGGTCATGGACGGCGGCAGACTGCTTTGCAGCGGAACGCCTGCCGAGGTGGGCGCGGAATTAAAATCCAGCGGGAACGCGATGTTTTTGGCCATGCCGGCCGCCATGCGGATATGGGCGGCGACTGATTCCAAGGCAGTTTGCCCCATTTCTGTCTGTGACGGGCGAAACTGGCTGCTGGAATATGCAAAAACGCACGAGTTGAAGCCGATTCCGGAAGAAAATAAAAACGCGCCGGACACGGAAACCGTTGTCTCGGCGCGGGAAATCTGGTTCAAATACGATAAGGACTTGCCCGATGTGGTCAAGGGTTTATCCTTGGAACTGCACAAAGGTGAATTTCTGGCCCTGCTCGGCGGCAACGGCACGGGCAAGACCACCACGCTCAAGCTGCTGGCAAGCCTGAAAAAGCCGTATCGCGGAGAGTTGACTATCAGCGGCAGTGTTGGACTGCTTCCGCAGAATCCGCAGACGCTGTTTGTAAAGCCGACCGTGCGCGAGGATTTGCTGGAACTTCTGCCGAAAGCGGAAAGCCGGTCTGCGCGTCTGGCGCAGATTGTTTCGCTGTGCGGTCTTGCAGACTTACTAGACCAACATCCCTATGATCTCTCCGGCGGAGAGCAGCAGCGCGCAGCGCTGGCAAAGATTCTGCTCCTGAACCCGGATATTCTGCTTCTCGACGAGCCGACAAAAGGCTTGGACGCAGAGTTCAAGCAGACGTTCGGGCAGATTCTCCGTACGCTCCAAGTGTCCGGCACAGCAATTTTAATGGTTAGCCACGATATCGAGTTCTGCGCAAAATATGCTGATCGCTGCGCGTTGTTTTTCGACGGAAGCATCGTTACAGAAGCGGCTCCCCGTACCTTCTTCAGCGGAAACAGCTTCTACTCGACCGCCGCAAACCGCATCGCGCGGGATGTGCTGCCCGAAGCTGTCACGCCCGAGGACGTGATCGCCGCCTGCGGTGGTACCGTTGAAGCAGAACCGGCCTTGCCGGAATGCAAGCATGTTCCGGCAGTACCGGAAAAAGAAACGCAGGCATTAAAAAAACTCCCGGTCTGGCGCAAGATTCTTGCCGCCGTGTCCGGTTTTGCATCGTTAGCCCTGACTGTTCAGGCCATTGGCGCAACAGACCTCACGAATCTCATTGACGCAGGCGGTTTGACCGCATTCGCAGACAGCCAGCTGCGCCTGTACGGCATTCTGC